>Ga0126342_10010723_pt1 | contig 16405 bp, 18 predicted proteins | sample Cyp1metagenome_FD_92528 | JGI IMG/M metagenome (GOLD analysis project Ga0126342, IMG submission 92528) | Coral microbial communities from Lord Howe Island, Old Settlement Bay, Australia - Cyphastrea 1 metagenome | ecosystem: Host-associated > Invertebrates > Cnidaria > Coral ... | reverse complement strand
TCCTCTTCCGCAATATTAATTATCATCCTTTCCATCCTCCTCCTCAACATGATCATCCTCAACATCATTATCTTCCTCCTTCTTAACATCGTTATCCTCTACCTCATCATCCTCCACATCATCCTCCACCTCATCTTCCGCAACATTATCCTCCTCCACCTCATCTTCCGGACCTTATTGCTTGGATTTTTCGGACCTATCCACATCAAAGATCAGAGAGAGGTCATAAGTGACTCACGAGCGCACCGTAAACCATTCGAAATCAAAGATCCAGTAGGCATTATTCATCACATCATCCTGCGCAATTTCGTCACCACGGTGACATAACACATTACCGGAAATCAGAACAAGAACTACCGATGAATTCCCAACATGGTTTATCATCATCCGCTTTGCCAAACTGTTCATTGTGACTAGTGCCCAAGAATGAAATCAAATCGCAAAAAGACCGCACTGAAGAAGTAAGACTTAGGAAACAAAGTAACATCAGTTGAGCCTTGCACTCGCATGACGCCACATCATCATCATCATCATCACCATCATCATCATCATCATCACAGTATTATCACCGTTATTATTGTTATTTTTGCTGGTTGTGGCCATTACCATGACTGCAAGCAGTATGTTGAACATTTTGGTTCCCCGAACCACCGTCACTTTGGGTTCTTGAACCAGGGCCCGCAGCCAGCCGGAGACGAAAATAGCCCTTGGGCCCAGATGCCATGGGACTGCAGGGCGCCTCCTGTTTGTGATTCACAACAACAATGCCTATGGCTCAGCATTGCGTACCCCCAACACAACTCCAGTTCACAATGACTACTTTGATGGTTATATCATTATGCCCTTGCAAAGTTACAGAAATGGTGGTGATTCGGATGTGTCAAAAGCCATGCTTTGTTTGACGACGATGAGCCCTGGCAGTTGCTTTTTAAGCCACTGATTCACAACCATGTAAGTGGATAATGCACAAGTGTTCATCCATAGTATGGTGCATCACACGCGGGCGTGAAAATCAACCGGGCTGGAGAAGGATTGGGTACAGCCAATCCAAACTATAGGTGGTCACTGGGCGTCGCTGACGAGGTCATGGAAAGTTACGCCACTGCAACGTGGAAAGCGGCGTCTGCTTCCATGCAGGGGTGCGATGGGACCATGGGGGAGAGGGCTACTTCGTGACCTAGTCGTCAAAGGCAGGTGTATAAATGGTCGAATGCCAAAAGCGTTTGAGAAGTGGTCGTTTCAAGCAACAGCCAAACTTCAAGAAACCACCACACACATCCAAAGTTGCGCTAAGCAAGTGCACCCATCCAGCATTTCTGACACTTCCCCTTGGGATAACTCGGATCGAAACTCTTGGGTCAACCCCCAGGTTCGATCCGCCAGGTGGAGACCCACCATGGATGACAGTGGTGTCCTTCACGGCTCCGTCCTGGCCGTGATGGACGGCTGCAACCTCAGCCTGGAACCTCCAAGGTGTAATAGGAATTCTTTCACTTAGTGTCGGAATGGTATCAAAAAGGCGCAGGACAGGAAGACTCCGTACTTATCAGTGCGCAGTTAACATGACCCATCGAAACGGCCCAGCTGCCCCCTCAGGTCACAGAGGATCCGCTGCGGCGCGGATCACCGCCTCGATCCTCAAGGCGGGAGAAGCGATGCGAGATTTCCGGACGGACCGGTTGGTGATGCACAGATGCCACAAAAGAATTGAAACTCACAAAGGGCTCAATCACCAAAATAGATCACATAGGCTTGTTGTGAGCGCGACAATGATCAATGGTGATGGCTTCATGCAGGTCATTATATCTATCTACGTAATCCTATATGGTTACTGTAACTGATGAGTTGATGATGGATAAGGACACGACCTCGATAACACTATTGGATCGGACGCTATCACTCCCTGGGGCGAGTTGCAATTGAATGACATGCCGCTACCATCAGCCATGCCACAGTTGGATTGGCCAGCCATGCCAGACCACCATGGCTGCGAGAACCTGCAGTACAGTTGGAGACATGTACAACTCCTTGCAGGCTTGAGGGGCTTGAGGGGCTCCCTGTTTTCCCGGTGGCGGAATTTATTGTTGATGAACTGCTCCCATGGTGTCCTTTGGACCATTTGCCCTTCGGGTATTTTCTGGGGCCTTCGTAATCCAACAAATCCCAAGAGAGTCGTCCAAAATGAACACGTTCGTTTTTTTTTCTCGCTGGCAGCGCCGCATCTCGTCGTTCAAGAATCGCATCGAGTTTGCGTTTGAGATTTTGCTTTTCCAACTTTCACAACAGTATGCAGCAAGTAGACCAAAGCACGTGCACTGACATCGCAACCCATTCCAGAGTACCAGACATGGAAAAGGTCATTCTTGAAAAAGCCAGCAAGTTGCATTGCTCAGTCAGCAGGTGCTGCAAAATTGGAGACGGCTGATCCCACGGTAAAAGATTGTTGCCACCACAGGTTGCCACCCAACTGGCTGACAAAATGTCAGGATGTTCAAATGGAGGTCCATCAGTTTTTCCAGCTGCGCTAAGATGACACACACCAGCTAATACAGATGTTGAATCCGGAGCTTTCCGAATGTTACTGAATCAGAGCAATCCATGAAAACACGCATGGCCTTTTTATGATTGATTCTTTTGCCATTCCATGTTCAAAGTATACATGTTGGATCCATGTTGGGTGTATGTTGGAGCAACTTGGAAGCCATTTTGGGCCGATGTATTGGTAAATGGGGCCTATGTGAACATATTTTGGAGCTTTGTTGACACGCATTTTCCGCATTTGCAAGATGTTCTGCATGTTACGCATTTCACAGCAAAACAGACATATGTCGTTGTTGGACGTATTTTGGAACCATGTTGGGGCAACTTGAAGGCTATCTTGGGCCGATGCGTTAATCAAGGGCATCAAGGGGGCCCATGTGGAGCTAGGCTGAGCCTATGTTGAGCTTATGTTGCGACACTGCATGCGCGTTGTGTGCGGTATGTGCAGGGTTTGCTGCATGCTGTACATATACGCTGTACTTGCACCACACCTACAGGCAACCGCAAGGCAAGCAATAGCATTGCACGATACTTGTACGATGCATTGTAATGACGAAGTTCCTCGGTGCACGCATGCTTCGGATGCAGACGTGCATACATCATACATACACATACACATACACATGTACATATTCGTTCAGTTTGTGTTTGCACCGGATAGGATTGCCAAGAAATAGCCAGGGTCCAAGATTTTGGCCAGGGGTACTATGACGTTATTTGGCAGCCATGGATGATGGTGGTTGTGGCTGTGGAAATAAGATTACACAAACACATGTAATCACATTCATGTATGATTGCAAGGACCGTGCAGGACTGCCCCTCTGCCCTTCTTCAGGTTCCTGCTGCGTTGACTCAGGAGGAGACCCAGGCAGGGACAGGCGCGGGCGGCAGTGCGTGGCTTCAAACATGGCAGGTATTCTGTGAGGACATCTGATATGGCAACCTGAGATGTATTTAGCATTCCCTGGGACCTAATTATGCACGACGGAAGACATTGATTCATAGTTGCGAATCCTGCGGATGATGTGCAGATAAGTTGATGCATTTGACTTGACCTGAATTTATTTGATGTTGTTCAGTGTGATTTCTTGGATAGGTCTGAATTCTAGTGATTTGACTTGTTGATTTGGTGCGCGAGCTGTTGTTTTTGTTTACAGTCATGCGATGTGTTGGGGCCAGCATTGTCTCCAGACTTGCCGTTAATCAGCAGGAAACTTCAACCGGATTGCGACGTTTGACGTTCCTCTCCAAGAGAAAGGCACTCTGGATGTTGAGGCACGCTGCCAACATCCTCAAAATTCCACAACTGTCCTGGGTGCCACTGGAGGATGCCAACTGGAACCAATTCTATCCTGGGCTGGACCAAGTCCGACGAAACCGTTGATGATTTCAAACGATTGCGGTGATTGAGTCTGGCACGAACTAAAATATATCATCCGGAACCAATTCCTCCTTTAAGATAAGACTCGTTGATTCAGTCAAAGATATAACGTATCACTCCTTTCGTGTTTAAGTCTTCTGCAATCAAGGAACATGCTATTTCGAATCCCTCCTTTGAGGTGAGAATCGGCGCTTGAGTCTCGCGCGAACCAAAGGTTATTCAGAATCCTTCGATTAAGATGAGAACTGCTGCTAGGGTGTGTTGCAAACCTAGAACCTTATCCACAAGATGCATTTACACGTCTTTGGTTTCAACAAAGTTTTTTCCCAGCATTTCCCCTCCAAAAAATATAAGAAAAAGACCCTTGAGCCCTTGTCAATTAATTAGAAAGGTGGTTCTGGAATCCCTGCTGGAAGAAAACCAGTGTATGAATATGTGGGTACATTGTCTGGATACAGCATGATGGCCACATGATAATTGACAACATGGCAACATGAAGTGGCGGCAGTAATATCATTAAAATAAAGTGGCAGTAGCACAACAATAACATGATAATGACATGGTAACGAGGTGATGATGACCTACTAAGAATTAACACTATTCAAGTGATGCCATTTGCCCGTGTACAAGAAGGCTTCAAGCGCACATGTCCACATCGGCAGTGACACTGCTGCAGGTAGTGTTGGTTGTGGCGGTGTGGCCGCAACTGACCGGCTTGAGCCCGAACGAGATAGTGGCGGTGCTGAAGTTAGTGGCGCAAGGTGTTGTGTACGAAGACTGAGAGGTGCAGGCTCCTTAAGGAAAGCACGCATTCAAAATGATGCAATGAATGGTCTCAATGATCAAGGCGATCTATTCGATTCTGCAAAGTGCTGCCTGTAGCATTCATGGCAGCGACTGCAAGCTACATTTCAGTTTCAATTAATTGACTTCGAGTCCAGTGGATTGAGGGAGCAAGACCGACGAAACCAGTTCAAAAGCGCCGCAAACCTGAAGTTTCAGAGATTCTCAATAGACTCTTGTGTTGTGAGCCCAGCTCATCCCCTCAGCCACCCACGCCGAATCGATTCACACGTACCGTGGCAGTGAAAAGAGATGAAAAGAGTGCAGGTGTTCGCATTCACTTTGAGAAGTTTTATCAAGGCCGTTATCGGGATTGAATGCATGAGGCCAGGCGGATGATTGAAACAAAAATCGACAGTCAAATAAAGACAACAAAAGGTACAAGTATAGTATAGTCTTTAGCGGTTGTTTGCCAGAGCGGTTCACTGTGACCACCAGTGTTGCCCATTCGGTGCTGGCTATCACAAGGTGTAGCTTTGGATTCATGACGGGGGCCGCGGAAACACTGACGGAATTGACTAAAACAACCAATGCAACCGCTTTGTTTGATTTCCTAGCAACCAGCACTTTGGCAAAAACTGCGAAATTTCATGAGACAACCGGTGCCGTATTCAATCAAAACATCAAATCCAACGACGGTGTTGCTTGGGAGTCACGCGTTGCAAGCAGCAGAGTGCTCAAGTTCTTTGCGGCTTGGTGCGCCATGGCCTTCGCAACCTGGAATTTGAAAACTTTGTTGAATTTGTACTTGCAATACCTTGTTGTAATTTGTGCTGATTCACCAAGCAGTTTAAGATCCAAGATTAGACAAAATGAAGGAAACATTGAATATGCATTTAACATTCGAGTTTGAAATTCAAATGGTATTCGTTTCTTCCCATCGTTTCTCCATATTTCTCAATATTTCTTCTGCGGCGAGTTGTGCTGATTCTCCTCTCCTTTCATTTCTTCACTGCTCTCATTGTTGTATCAGATGACCATTGCATTTTCCGTCAAATTTGTCACTGGGGACCAGTTGGGCAATCAGTCAATGAGCCCAGCTGGTGCAACAATCAAGTTGAGGGAAAGAGCAAGGCCAGCCCCATGTGTTTCAATGTGCAGCTTCTGCGTTTCGTTTGAGTTTTTTTGTATCCTGTTCAGGGAAAGCACTGCGCTTACGTCATGAGACATGGACGTTTGAACCGTTTTAGGTGACAGGCTTGGAAGACGCATGCTGTGAGGCCTTGCCACCCGGCGGTAATCCGCGGTACATGATGCAGATGCTGCAGTGCCGGTTTTTCATTTTTGTCCAGTTTCCAATGTTTTATGTTGGCATGGTTTGGGTATGTTGTGCCTTGTGGTTTGGATGTTTGTCATGTTTCGTCATGTTTGTGTCAGGTCCTGTCACGCATCCAAAATCGCATGTGTTTGGCCAGGTCTTGTAATCTGGACAGTCTTAGCTTCGGCACGTGGGGAGGGGTCCCTGCAAACTGTGGCAGGCGACAAGTGGCAGAAGACGCTCAAAGTTGGTGCTGTTGCTATTTCATAGAGCGATTCCACCGTTCAATATCAGAGACAAAATATGCTGGATAGATCTGTACATAGGAAATCCTCTGGCCAAAATAATTGCATTATGTCGAAGTGCACTCAATTTCAGCCTGAATGTCAACTTTACGCCGAAGCCACTAATACTCTGAGAAAAACGCCGGGGATCTTCAAGAATCGCCAGAATAAGAGTTGGATCTCTCAATGGAAACCATCCCAACCAAAGCCAGATCCAAATTTGGTTGTTCCATTGATGGCTGGTGATGATAGAACACAACATGAGATGGTATCTACTGATTCGGAATGAGTAGGTGCATGTAACCACCCACATGGCTGAGTTGGTATGAACGTTTAGCATGTTGTAACCGTTCACACAGCATTCATCATCACCCGCTCCTTTTCCCAAGCTCGCCACGTTTGCTTTTTGGCACCAACGACTGGCTCCGATGGACTTGAAACGCAGGGCTGCCCAGCCTCAAGCCAAGCAGTTTTTATATTCTAGTTTGTTTTCTTTTCTAGGTGCCTTCGAAACAAAGCTTTGGATTTGAGAAGATACCGTTGGGCCAATCTTTGGCCCAAAGTGCGAGTAGTCAATTTTCTACTCAATCTTGCAACATGACCGATGTGGTCTTCATTCATCTCACATGCCCACAACCGTATGTTGAGCACCTTTGGTGTGTTGGTCTTCAGCATTTGCCGTAACTCCAAGGCCACATGGGCCAAGCCATGATGTTTTGGTTTCATTCTGTACCCTGGCACTCTTTGTTGCAAACAATGTGCAGCAATTGCTTTGTAACCTAATCACCACCATGATGTGTAGATACAATCTTTGGACACAAGATCGAGGTAGGCGCAGGTTGTGCGAATAGACCAGATCACACATGTAAAGTGCATGGTAGATAACATCACGCACCAGTTGTAAGTGCTTCACATGTGGTTGCACATCTTGGGTCGGAAATTCAAAACCATCGCCAAAAGGAAATGGAGCCATTTCAACAGGATTATGGTGTCTGATCCTTTTGAATTTGACCATGCAGAGTCTGCTGAGGTTGGAGCATTCATGAAGCGCTTCGCGAATGATCTCAAAGCTGGTGAATAGTGCTCGGTCAGGGCCCAAAGCTTGAATTGGGCATGCGCTCGAGCTAGTCGGTCGTCAATGCTGGTCGTGTCATTTTCCAAGTCGAAGCATTTAGACCACATGATTGTGCTCCCGACAATGTCTCGGCCAATCCCTACTTTGAACGAATGAAAGTAGTCCAGTTTGTACAAGTACTCCGGGATCTCAGAATCAAATGGGATATGAGCAAACAGTGGGACATGATCTGGCTGCCATGGGCGATCAAAAAACATCGGCCTCTGCCAATCAGGTTCCAACTTCACATCTTCCATGTGGACGTCAGGGCCCCCAGCTCTGCAAAGGGAGCACATTCGAAGTTGGCTCACAGTTCCCAGATTTGCGTATGAACGCGTCATGGTTGCTATTGCATGCGCTTGGAACTTAAGATCACCCTTGAATCCAATCAAAGCTCCAAAGAAACATTCATTTTCCAGGAAACAGCTGTATGCCATTGTTGAAGAAACTGACCAAGTCATCAGCCACCATCTTCAAATGTGTTTGGATGATTTGAACATCGGTATCGTGCACAAAACCAGGAAGTCCAAACAGATAATACCTGTTCAAGTAGGAATGGCCAGCATAGTTTGTTCCCAGATTTTGAACTGCATCTAGACAAGGAGTGTCCCGAACATGTGGGTTTGCAGGTGGTAGCCAGTGTGTAGGCAAAAACCGTAAGCAGTCCACTGAACACCCTGTTCCCACAATACCAAAGGGCACTCTATGGTGCCCTCTATGTAGCCACTCCGTCTCGGCCCCCGGCCTTCACCACTCCAGAAGCACAGGGGAATAACTTTCCCAAGATTTTGACTATGCTGTGAAGAAAAGATCGCATGGTTTGGGTGGTGAAATCTGCAGATCTCCCAAAACCCCGCACTCCCTCCACACAATAGGCACTTGTACTTTTTCAACAGAACCCGCTTCGAGTCTGTAGTGTTGATATACTCGGTCACCAGGTTGCCACCATCAGAAAGTTCATGTTTCAGTTTTCGAATCGGAATGGGCAAAGACAAACCGAGCCGAGCAAAATGTTTTTGAAGATCCCTCTCTGCATTGAAAACATTTCTACGTTTATCCTCATCATCCTCCCGCTCCATGGAAGCTGCTAGACGTTTCTCACTAAGGTGATTCATGGCGCTCATCTTTATGTTCCTCTTGATCTTGCAGGCATGGTCCTGGGCAAGCAGGAAAGTGAGGATGAGCAACAGATTGGTTTTCTGGATTTTTTTGGTCACCATGAGCAGTTTCCTCCGGTGTCCAAAACAGCGATTTTGAAGCTAGCCCCTTCCAGTTGGATGCCTGTTTCAAACAAATCAGCCATCAGCAGGTCATAGAGGATCGATTTGTCCTCCTTGATGTAAGTGCCTCTAATGTTGAACAAAGGTGAAGAATTGGCTCCAAATTTCCAAAGGCGATTTCTGCCAAAGAGGTCCAAATTTGGAACATTTTGGAAGATGCAGGTTGCTGACATAGATCCTATGGGTGATTGGCCGAATGTCAGAAAATCCAATTCTAAATGCAATCAAAACTCAAGTCGGGGACGTCGCCGGCATTTCCGCGAGGAAGGATTCTTCACATGCGAGCAGTGGTTACGCCTTCATCTTCCGGACCCCGTGGGGAAGGTTTTTCGAATGCCGCCACGGACAGGTGCATTTTTGATCTAACTTTCTAATTGTTTTATACTTATTTGTAATAAGAACACCTCTGTATAAGGTAGAAGCAGAATTTGTACAAGTACCTCTTCTCGAGTCGTATCTTTAATTGTCTGGTCTTTTTCTCTAAGTTTTGTGGCATTGTGGCAGCCCAGGATGAGTCCGGAACCACTTGCGTCGCCTGCAGCATCCACACACTGGCTCCCGGCCAGTGCCAAGGGTAGGTGGTAGGTGCTGTTGTTTGGTGATGGGTGGTGTCGCAAGGTTTTACACTTGATTTGATTGGTGCCAACTGGGCAAGCGATTTCTACTTGCTCAGCTTTGGGTATGGAAATTTCCGCTGGTGTTTTGAAAGCACCTAATGGTGACCCTTCCCAAAAGAAAATAACGCATGGTTCAATCCAAAAATAACGCCTGCTGATTTGGCGAACTTTGGCTACCCCAGCGGATGACAGGACTTGTAACCACATGGCTCATGAAAGGTATCCACTTCCCACTTTTTGGTGTCGCCCGCCTTAAGGAGCCACCATCAAGTACACCCAAATGGCTCCAATGTGCAGGCACCCTTTACGGTCAGCCTTTGTTCAGCCAGCGGCTTTCTCACGACACCAGGTACATCGTCACCATGGCAAATTGTGGCGACTCCAGGGGGCTGGTTTGCCGTGGAGGCAGGATCGTTGAAGTGTAGAATCGTTTTGCGGCAGGGTTGATCATTTCCACGCTGTCAGTTTCAGCTCAGCTATCTCAGGCGGCATGCTGTACGCAACACAGGAGAGCGGGGCGCGGCAATACGGGAGTCGACCCACCGTTGGTGATACTTGGGCCATTTTGGTTTGGCTCCCCGCCTTGGACGGTTCGAATTTGACATCAAAAACGGCCAAAATGTATAGCATAAGTAAAATCAGCGCACGTCCTTTTGGTAATATTGTGCTCCCGCTTGCGACGGTGGTTGTCCTCCATGCTGTCCACAACAGACAAATGATCATTGTTTCTTCCTAAGGTGGTAGCACCCGGTACCTTTCAGCGAAGTGTCCAAGCATCGGTGGATGGTTAGCCCAGACCAGAAACCAGATCAGTGACAACCGTTTGATCATTTTCCAAGTTGTGAAGGCTAGGTCATGGGACCCAGCTAACCAATCCCAGAAACCAATGCCATCAATGATGGACTGTTCACAATGGATGTAAGTGCATTTCATTGCATTCGCTCCCCTTTTCATTATGTTTGATTCCTGGATTCAACTGGCAGCCAAGAGACTTTTTGGACGCCCCCTCGCCTTCTCTCTCAAGGTCACCGCACAGGCATTTCCAAGGTTAGATGGTTGTCCACCATCAGTTATGATTGGATGACAATCGTTCGATCATTAGATGACGGTCATTGGTGGATGGCAGTCATTGGATGAAAACCATTGGATACTGTAAATAAGATTTCAGGACATTGGAAGCATAATGGATGAATCATTGGACAAATCCTCAGCTAATTGACTCGAAGAAGGCTGGATAAATCATTGGAAGAACCGTGGATGGATCATTGGACAAACCATTGGTAGAATCATGGATGAACCACTTAGCGGATAGCCCATCATTGGGTGAATCTTTGGAATCAAACGACGAGTCGAAAAGTCGCTGGATCAATCGTTGTGTGTCACCTCAATTTTTGGTGGGTCCATCCCTGGAACTAAGCCATGGACCGCAGGATCAGACAGCACTCCGTCGGAACGCACCCTAAGATCCACCGCTCAGACCAATCGCAAAACATCACCAGAGTTCATGGTCAAGGTTTCCTGTTTGCGCCCAAGTTTCGAGGGGTCAGCTCCTGAGCACAGTGGGCAATCCGTGGAAGTGTTGGGTGGGTAAGGGTGGAAACGGATGGGATGCCTAGCAACTGGCCATCATAGTCTTTGGTTTTGGGGAGGATGAGATTCAGAAACACAACCCCCCAAAGACTCCTTGTCAGCTTTCGAGAAGGTCATTCGCCAATGTCGCATCAAATTGGGACGCCCAAGTCAGGGGGTGAATACAATCCGAGGCACCAAATATGTTGGTGAAATTGATCACAGAAGATCCATTCTGGGAGATGAAGTCTGAAGTCAATCTTATTGAGATGTTGAAACCATTTTTGGAGAAGTCTCCGAATGAGATGTTGATGAATTGATGATGTATTTCAACAAAACCAAGCCTCACGAGAGAACGCGCCAGCAATGGTAGAGAATTTCAAATTGGCCAATCCAGGGGCAGGAGAACACGGGCCCCGAAGCTGATGGCTTCACATTGTAGAAATCCAAACCTGGGCAAAGGGTTGGATGCTTCCAAAACAGTATGACCTATGACTGGATGCTGTCGACTTCAGTTTAAAATTTGATGAGGCACCTGAAGATGTCTCTGATCCAGCACCAGGTCGTTCAACTGTTTGCGAATGCAGCGATACATCAGCTAAGCCTTGTTCTTCAAGTTCGTGCAGCAAGTCACGAAGTGTACATGGCTCCGCATCACTGCATGCCTTGGGTGATTCCGATTGGATTTCCAAGACAACGAAGAACTGGTCATTGTTCCATTTGCACAGTGCGGGCCAGCGGATCACCTCCCACAATGGCACAATGATTGCTGTTTCTAGGTGATGAGTGCAATGCAATGCCAATAAGATTTTGCAATGATGCTGAATTTGGCATTCAGATTTTCGGACGCAAACATTTTTCCACCAAGTGGACCTCAATGGCCCGATGGTCCGAAGACATTCCACCTCCCTTGTCTCATAGGAAGAGCCTGACCCGCGAGACAGAAGGGATCTAGTGAATTGGAAACGGCTAAGCTACCAAAATTTTGCAACTGAGACCTATCCAAAACCATTGGCATTCAGCCTAGGTCTTAGAGTAAGGACTCATGCGGAGTGGGGCCAATGTGTTTTGAACATTGAACAGCACATCGATGACAATCAAAATTCAGACCAGCAGCGGCTGGCAGCAACCTTTTGAGCCGTCTGATCGTTTCCCACATTTGGGCAGCCTCGCCATCCCATAGAAGCGTCGAAGTTCCATGGAGGCAGGAGTAGGGTGTGCACGGAAAGCCGGCCGCAAAAAGTCCCACCTGCCGGCAGATCAATCATTGTTCATGGATGTTCATGGATATTCATGGAAATTGTGGGAAATGATTTGACGTGACTGGCCTTCTTCTGAAAGGAGCAACGGTCTTGTTCGAACATGTCGGCTTTGGACCTAGGATGTGAGCATGCTAGCTAGGGTTCAGAGAAAGAAGACCATCATTATTTGCATGAGCCCTGACGAATCATAGTGCCAAGATATGCCAAGCCACTGCATAGGCATCTCATGATTCATTTGCAGGAACCGTTGAGCAGCTTGGCAGCGTTCACTGTTGCACCTGGGAGTTCAGGCGTGATGCGCAGCTGGCAAACCCAGCTGGACAGAAACAAACTCGACGGTTGGCCCGAGAGCGAAAAGGGTTTATGTTGAAGCTCCAATATCATGATCATGTAAGCAATGAAGATGTCAGGAAATGAATCTTTGATGTCGATGTAAGATATGAAGATGTAAAGAGAAGATCTGAAGACTTGAGACTAAGAGCAAGAAAGAGAAGATCAGAAGACTTGAAGATCTGCAGAACTGAAGATGTGAAGACCTGAAGATCTGAAGACGTGAAGATCTGCAGGCGTAAGGATGTGAGGACCTGAAAATCTGAAGATGTGAAGATCTGCTGGCCTGAAGATCTGCGGACGTGCAGATGTGAAGACGCGAAGATCTCAAGACGCGAAGATCTGCAAACGTGAAGATGTGAAAACGTGAAGATCTCAAGACGCGAAGATCTGCAGACGTGAAGATGCGAAGACACGCAGACGCACTCGCGAATAACCGTATTTATTTATCAAATACAAATCGTGTAAAGTGACACATTTTTTCTGGACATTTTTCACCCTTTCGCACGAAATGGACGTCAAACGTCAAACACTGAAAGCAGCACTATACACCTCCATTTCTTGAAGATTTTTCATTGCCACGTTTGATTACCGGAGGGTAATTAATGATACTCCCTTGCTTAGATTAATCCAGCTGGTTAGTATTCCCATCCATGGGCTCCAAGTGGGATTGAAAATAGGCTACCCACCAAATCCCATGGTTTATCAGCATTTTCCCATGGTTAACATGTGTTTAAATTGCCATTTGCAGGGTATATAAACACCCCGGCCGATCTTTCACCGTCCCACAATTTTATAAAATTCGCGTTTTCGTCACAGCAAAATGAAGATTTTGTGGTTGAAAAATGCATGATATATGTTTTTATGTTTTTTTTTTCGGGGTTCGACAACCCTTACAGCGTTTCTGTCTTCAAAACGCAGCGATCTGCAAAAGGCTATTTTTGCTCGCCTCGTCTCAGCTCATCAGCTGTCGCAGAGCTAAGATAACGTACCCCTGATGTATCGTCTAAGATAATTAGATATCATGAACGTTATAATACCCCACCCCACCCCACCCTACCCACCCCCAATGTAGCCCTGACGTATCGTCTAAGATAACTAAATGTGATGTTAAAGTCGATGATGTATGAACATGTACATGAAAGTTAATATCCCACCCCATCCACCCCCAACGTACCCCTGACGTACAGTCTAAGATAACTAGGTGTGGTGTTAAAGTCGGTGATGTATGAACATGTACATGAAAGTTAGTACCACTCCACCCCACCCCACCCCCAACCCCACTTTTGTGGGACGGTAAAAGATCCGTCTGCATAAACAACAACAACAACAATAATAATGAAAACAATAATATTTAGTCATAATAGTAATGATCAATGTATATACTGTATATATAGATAACATTTTGAATAACGTATAACAAATATCGCACAGTTTTCAGACCCACCCAAGTAGCATCCTCAGATGCCTTGAAAGTTCCAGGTGCAGCTCCAGGAGCTGCGTCTTTTGCTCTCGCGCGACCTGGACGTGAACATGGCGCCGCTGCTTCCAGCCGCGCTCGTCGCGGGAGAGTTGGAACTCCGGCTGCGGGGTTTATGGAATCATCTTGCAGGAGATGTCATAATATATGTATATATATATATATATTATATATATATACATTGTATGATATGCTATACAGTACACACATATATATATATATATACATTTACATAGAAATATACATTTGTAGTTAGTAGTAGATGATATGAATGTATGTATGTAAATATATAGATATAGAATGGAATATGAGGCACTGCACGAGGGATTTGACGCTGGAAGGTATTCTGGTGTTCTATGTACTGTACTGATGGCTATTCCTGTAAGATACATAAAACAGACGACCACGAAAAGTGTCCCAAAAGTAGACTGGATTCCACTTTTCAACTGCTCCATGAGTTCAACCAAACCCTATTTGGAGGCGTGCACATGAGGCAGATTCCACTAGCACCGAGGAGTTGTTGATGAAAGATGAACCAGATGGTCTCAACGGAATGGACTGATGGTCGCGGGCACGCCTTCACGACCCTCATGATCTGACAACGTGTCGCTGTGTCGCCCTGATCCCATGAAGGAAGCTCTGATGATCGACAGAAGATGCTGACAGTTGGAAACAGTCAGAATACCAAACTTTTTGGGACACAGATTGACCGCGTTCATTTTTCGCAGCTAGACTTTGACTGGGGCCTTGAGCCGTGGTACTTGGAATTATTCCCCTTAAAACCAGATTGTTTGATTTTTTGTCTCATCATCCTTCTTTCGCCAAATCGTTTTCCCATGCAGGATTCGCAGCAGATTTCAAGCTGGCACCAGCCATTTGAGCTGAAATCAGCCGCACAATGGCTTGCGGTGCAACTCACAGGAAGCAAAGAATTTCTGTGTTTTGCAGATGTCGCAGAGAAAATGATGCCGAAGACGGCGCACCGACCAAAGTCCGTACCGTTTCTGGATCTTAATGAAACTGCCCAATCTTCCAAGACCAAGACGTGGTGAGTTTAGACCAGCTTTAGATATCCCAGAAGTCTTGTCAGATTCCCTGTGTCCTAGCTGGAGGGAAGCAATCGCTACACGATGTGGTCCCCAAATGGACTTGAACTTATCCAAGAAAGACTGGTGGAGGTTTCCTAAGTCATGGGGGTATCCCCAAATTTGTTTAAAAAGAAAATCCTCGAAAATCCCAATCTAAAATGGATGATCTAGGGGTACCGCCATTTCAGGAAACCTCCGATCCATATGTCTCAAAGTTGATGTGACGACACCGATACCGGGCATCCTATTTGGGTGTAGAAAATGACGACCGACAGGCAACCACGTTGAGACACAGTGAGACACACCTTTCTTACCTGTTCTTCTTGAAAAATGGTTAAAATATATAGATCAGTGATCTCAGGTGTGGTAGTTGTAAGTTATATACGTATCAATCTGTTTGGAACATCCTCCCGTTTTCCACAGATATCAACGCAAGCAATGTTAATTGACCAACCACTCAATCATGTATCCGCCTGAATTTCAGCAACATGTATGGAGGAATAACCCACGGTCTGAATCTAGGGTACCACGAAAATCCAATGGTCATCATTTTCCAATTTTGGATATAGCCAATCTTTCAGTCCCCCGCGCCCACCAGGCCTTGCCACCATGATCTCTACCATGCGACCTGACATCGACCACGCAGATGAGTGCGCCGGTTGGCTTCTGGTGGGACTTGTGGCAAGTTTACCGGGGGAAGTGATGATAAACCATGATACACCAGCAACATTTTGGGGTACCCCTATTTTCAGACCAAACCATATACGATATAGATAGAAACTAAAGTCTGGATATCGAGAAAGCAGCAAACTTGGGCTTGAACTTGGTTATTCTACCTCTTTCACTAGTTTCCCGCAAAAATCTTCTGGTCCTTTTCTTCACCACCTGGCATGTCAATTAGTGGGATGATTTCAGAGCACATCTGCATGAAACCGTGTTTTTCCAACCTACCTACCATGAGAGTTTCCTGTAAATTTGTCCTTAAAAGACACTCCGGGGATAAACACAAAACGCAAGAATGGGGACGTAAGCAAGAATGTCATCTTTTGTTAGTCAACAAATGCAAACAATCCCCAATTTTGGTCGGTTAATTCAATTTTTTTGTGGATTAAATCCCAACATTGTGGAGCTCAATTCCCAGTGCCTGGAGGTCAATCCAAGTATTTTGTAGGTGAAATCATGTGAAATCCCCTTAAATTTTGTTGGTAGCAAATCCCCAATTCTTGTAGCTTCAATTTTACCAGTAGTACCGCACAAGGCGGTGGCGGAAGTTTCAAAAATAGGAAACCTATAGGAGAGGTTGGTTGTTGTGAATCAGGGATGGCAAAGCGAATCCACTGATGGACCGAAAGGTGCTT
>Ga0126342_10010722_pt1 | contig 16405 bp, 18 predicted proteins | sample Cyp1metagenome_FD_92528 | JGI IMG/M metagenome (GOLD analysis project Ga0126342, IMG submission 92528) | Coral microbial communities from Lord Howe Island, Old Settlement Bay, Australia - Cyphastrea 1 metagenome | ecosystem: Host-associated > Invertebrates > Cnidaria > Coral ... | reverse complement strand
CCACCCCCGTTAAACTTCTACATTCATTGAAGATCTTCAATAAGGGTTTAATTCTCCCACCGGGGTTAAACTTCTATATTCGTTGAAGATCTTCATTGATGATGATGATGATGATGATGATGTTGTTGTTGTTGTTGTTGATGATGTGGAACGAACCCGCACAGGTCCCTCTGTTGTGCGTTCTGATCTAGAACATCAAGTTAACCATAATGCTAAAATATACAATTTTTACCACGTTTTCAGCTCATACGGAGAAAGCGGGCCAACAGGCGCGGGCAAGACGAGGTGTTTGGCCGTATGTTTACCACTTAACCTTAATTTCTACAATTCTGATCGTTGAAAAAAAGGCACTGCAAAGAGGACAGCCCGAAACCAGACCCACAGCAACAAGCACAAGACAAGCAAGAGAAAAGCAATACAAAAGGGATACCCCGACAGCACATCCACAAAGGATACATAATATAAATTCAATTGAAAAAACAGAGAGCAAACAGAAAGAGTTTGCAGAAACCTCCTTACAAATAAAAACAAACTGCGGTAAAACGCAAACAAAGAGCAACAAAAGAATCGATCAAAATGCAAAAACGTAGAAAAAAAACACAAAGAGTTTTGCAGGAACTCCGAAAGCGAAAAAACATGCAGAGGTAAAGAGCAACACATATGACATAGGATTGTACTTCGACTTTGTTTGTTCCTTTTTTTCCCGATTTGCTGGTGTTTTCATTTTGTTACGCATTTGTTGGATTCAATTTCATCTTGTTCAAAGGCCTGATTTGTAGAATGAGGCTGTTGCTGGCTGACACAGTGTTATGAATTAAAAATATATAAATATATATATATAACTGCCAAGGAGATCGTCAAATAATATCAGACATGACCCTTATTTTAGATGTGTTGACTGGTTTTGACCCATAACATGGAGGCCGAATCATCCAAAACGGAGTTTAGGTTCCAGGTATTGTTTTTATGGTTTTGGCTGGTCGAACTTGGGTACATGTTTTTGTGTTTATACAAAACCTGTTTTGAAATCTTTGTTCCCTGGAACTTAAATGTTGAACCAGCTGTCCCCAAGTAGTCATGAAGATATATCTAGCACATCAATGTGTAGACATGTGTAAAGTTGCTTGGTAAACGCAATATGCCTCTACAAATGCGTTTCTATACGCATATGTGTGCGCAAAGGTCGCATGTCATGTGTCCTTGACGATATGTGAAGAGAACACAACCTTGATGATCAGATGGCAGCAACTCATTCTTGTGACCACCTGTTTCATTTTTTCAGTTTCTATTGCAACCATTCGACACAGGATCCTCATTGATGCCTACTGACATCCTGATTGATAGCATACAATCGTCAATCTTGGAGGTCATGGACACCAACGAACCAATACTTTTTCACAAGGTCCGTTAAAAAAACACAAGTCGCATGGCTCTGAGGCGTAGTGTCGTTCGTGCCACACAGCAGGTGCACGAAGGGTCCACGGGTCCAGCATGGATGATTTTGTCGATGGATAACTCGATGACTGGTATGATTTACAGCAATGGTTAATGCGGCTCCAATGGTTAATCCCATGGTTAATCCCATCCCCTTCCCAGCACAACTGGAGTGGGGTGTCAGGTGCGCTCACCCATCCGCTTCAAGGACGGCACTGATTCATCGATGACATTGGGAATGATGAAAAACTGAAGAACAACAATGGCACTGAGAATGAGATGGGCGGTTTGTTTTTGCTGTTTTAAATTCAGATTTGAACTGGCCATTTAGTTTTAGGGACATGGGTGGCTCATTGTAGTGGCAGATGTTCCAATTCTGGCAAGTTTGTCATCTCTATAATTTGGATGGTTGATCTTTCCTACCTTGGATTGGAATAGGTTGGCTAAACCACCAAGTATGGCATGATTTGTTGGACACATGTGGGAGGTTCCTGGAATAGGGGTGCCAAATCATCCATTTATAGATGGATTTTCCATGATATTTTTACCATCCAGCTATTGGGGTACCCCCATGACTATGGAAACCCCCATGTATCCTGAATGCCCGTAATTGTTCATGAATTGTCAGTAACTATAGTCATGAAACCAAGCATATGGAACCCTTCATAGCCCCAATTCACCAGTCACCATGTCTTAAGTAATATCCACAGTGAGGATATGGTTACCGTACCATTATGGACATTAGAATGTTTCATTATGCGATAATATCCACCCATACTTGTTGGACAATTGTAGAACATTTGGTCAATCAAAATTATCCAATATTAGTTGTATCCATTCGTTCCCTTAAATGTTACTAGTGACAGAATGTTGGAGAATGTAATTGCCACAATCCTGGATAGATCAAAAACCGACCTCACTGTGACGTCACGGGAATGACGCCTGGGATTAGGGTATTTATTCCAAAATGGCCAAACTGTTCACGTTAGTGATTTCTTTCAATTTACCCACATGATCATTGATAGTTGATTGAATATCCCGCTGTATCCCCATGAATATCCTATAGCAATTGTCATCAATCGCCAGGTCTTCTCGCAATTCGTATCCCATTCATATCTCATTGTCCATTATCCAGATAGATGATAGTATCCCATATCCCATTATCAAGTATTATTATCCATGATTATCATCCATTATCCTTTTTCTTCTTCCTTCCATCTCTCAGGATGGGACTTAACACCCGAGCACGGGGCATTAAGCCATTTATCATCCATTATCCAGATTAATCCCATACATATCTTTAATCCCGAAATTTGGATCTATAATGGGATTAATATGGATTAATATGGATTAATGGATGATATATCCATTCTTCATTATCCATACATATCATGTATCCCCCGATGAACCCCTTTTCAACTCGTAGGAGGTCTGCCACTCGCCCTCCTCCGCTGCTGCAGCGGCGGCCGCCGCCTCGATGCGCAGCGAGAGGGTGCGCCAATGCCGGATGTCCTGAAACTTGCCCAAAGATTGGGCAAATCATGGATATATATATATATATACATATTTATATTATGTATATATATATACATATTTATATTATATATATACATATCATATATACATGTGTGTGTGTATAGATGTGAATATCTATATATATATATATGTATAATCATGTATGTAATCATATCATTTAAATATCATATGATTATGTATGTTCATGTGCTCTATACTACAGTCTTGATCGACATCCGCGAAAGCCAAGCTCTGTTCCACGTTGGGGAGTTGTTTTGATTTTCCATCCCCAAGGGATGGAGATTGCTGATGCTGAGGTCTTGTTTTCCTGGGTCATGGCTTTCTGGTTGATGATGGAAGAGCATGAAGATCAGCAAGAAGATCGAAAAACATTGTCCCCCCACATTCAGCATATTTGGCAATGACTCGGCAGTTATCAAAGGATGATGGGTTGTATCGCATTTCATGTGGTTCCAATAAGAAACCCCAATTTTCCTAACGTTGATTCAATAAGCATCGAGCTATGCTTTGTCCTCTCTGCGCCAGGATACAAGGCCCGGGATCCCATTCGTGTTTCGGCGTGTATTTGGGATTGAGCTTGGTGAGTTCGAATCAGGTCATCTTGAAGTCATCTTGAAGTCATCTTGAAGTCATCTTGAAGTCATCTTGAAGTCATCTTGAAGTCATCTTGAAGTCATCTTGAAGTCATCTTGAAGTCATCTTGAAGTCATCTTGTTGCTCTTGTTTGTTGCTTGATCAAAACCCAACAGTTCCAACAGTTCCAACAGTTCCAACAGTTCCAACAGTTCTAACAGTTCCAACAGTTCCAACAGTTTCCAGAAACAGTTTGCCCTTTGCAGGGCTGGATCCCCATGTTCGCCAAAGGAGGAGCAGTGCAGTCGTTTGTGCAGTCTTTGATACACCACTTTATGCATTGTAGTCTGCATAGGGTTTTCAAAATCTATGATGCTAGGTAGTGTCACAACTTCATGATACATAACATTTGCGACAATTCCATCAGAAACTTTGAAATGCAACTGCTGAAAATGAGGAATGCACGTTTGTGTCGTCATGATCTCAACCTCAACTGGACTCTCAACTGGGTCCAAAAAGAACCGGGCTTTAATCCCACAGCTCAAATGGCTCGAAGCGAAATGTGGCCGTGGGGAGCTGTGCTGACTACGTTTGATAGGCGCCGGGATCGACCCGTCGAAGCCAAAACTACGATTCTCCACTGTCGACTGAAGCGATTCTAGGAAAGGTTCATTAGAAATCATTAGAAATACTTTGGGCCACTTGGGTTCTGCTTTTTGAACGGCGTTTAACCTTTCTCTTGGTACTCAAACCGTCGAGAACTGCGGGAACTCCATAAATCCCCGTATCAGCAGGGCCAAACGGAGTTCGTTTCCAAATTCCGCGCCCATGGGAAGGTACGCAGATCGGGATGCAATTTCCAAAGCAGGCGATTGGGTCAATTGAGTCCCTTGAAGAAACATGACTACAGTGGTCCCTAGAATTCTCAGGTTGGGGGTCTGGAGAGTTTGTATAAGTGTTCTATCAACAAAGATACTGAATTACAACGGGACATGGCAATATAAATCCTACTTTCTGCTTTCTAATATGCAAATTATCCGAAGCCGGCAATGGTCCGGCAAAAGTCCCATTAGCATCCATTAGATTCGGCAATATCGAGATTCATCATCTGGTGCCTCCCAGTTGCCAGTGAGGTTGAAATCGTGGGATTCTGAGAATATATTGGCCCAACTCCCAGGATGAGAATGTCCTACAACCAGGAGCAACAACAATCATGATGAGGTGCCGCGGTTTCTTTTCGTTTCCCTTTTTGAGCTCTGGTAAATGTTCCTTCAAAGGAGCGCTACCATATTCCTGCCAACACTTGGAATATATGCAATACTGTTATTTTTTCGAAAAAAGGCTTGGTATGGCTTGGTGATTTCCAGTTTTTTTCTTTGAAATGCTTCAATGATTGCATGAAACGCCAAGGGCATAGGAATATGGAGGCTGGAGCGGCTGGAGTCTAGAGACCCAATGCCAGGCGTTTGCCCCTTCAGTTAACCATCACTACCCTCGAAGAGATGCTGAGCAGTGTCGTGCCAGGCAGGAAATCCCACTTCGCCAGCTACAGCATCCCAAAAAGATGGAAGGTGGTAAAATCTCACTAGAATAGTATGATTATGTATAATTATGTATAAATATGTATAATTATGTATAATTTATAGTGATACATGATATATAAAACATGCCTTTCTATCTTTTTGGGAGTGCTATAAGCCAACTTTGGAACTTCGAGTGAGTTTTTTCAGGAAAGGTATGGAAAAGTTGGACACCATAAAACTGAAGAGTGACCTTACTGGAAGAAATATTTGGTTCCCCAAAATATGGCACCCCAAGAGGAAACTCCAAAATTTTGGATGTACCCTCTGGTTATGACTAACATAGCCATGGTATAGATGGCCCATAGAAATAGATGGTTTACCTATTAATAGCATGGTGATTTTCCATGGCTATGTTAGTCATAACCAGATGGCCAGGTCAGTTTCCTTTGGGGTGAAAGGAAGAGCTTCCAATGATGATGGGATTGCCGCAGAGTAGCCAGGTCAGTACGACTTCATCTACTTCCCTTGTGGGAAACGAAAGGCCAGATTTTGGTGTTGGCTCTATATGGCAGTGTGTCAAAACAGTGTACCCCTGTAGTTCACATCAAAATAGCTGGTAAATGGATGTTCATCCCCCTAAAAATGGTATTAATAGGTATTGATCCATACCCATATCCCCTGGTGACACGTGGATCCTTGTGGCAGGGGCGCAATATTGCCTTGGCGTTCATCAACTTTACGTCCCACTTGGCGGCCACTGGACACGGGGAGATTGCTAAGCTTGCTACGTTTCTTCGATGGTTGGAGTCCGAATGTTCCAGAATGTTCCAGAATGAAAATCCAAGAATATGGGGCTTGATCATCTCCAGTGTTTGTTTCTTAAATTGCCAATATGTTTTCTCCATGTTGCCAGTCAAAATCCCGAGTTCCACATTTCCCCTAGCTGTTAATCTCAGATTCCCCCTTCTCCCGAGTAAGAAACCATGGTTCAGTGATGCATTGTACCGCAGGATGGCACTGTGTTTGATCAACTGTCGTAATTCACCATCTTTCCTTATTTCTCCAAGTGTTATTCCTATCCGCAGTTTTGTTGAGGGGTTCTGGAATTAGATAGGTCATTTGATAGATCCATATTGGGTGTTTCTCAGTTGGGGATACTCCAAAGGACTGTAGTTTCCACATTCAACGTGACCAATTGCAAAGATGGCCAATTTGGTCCCCGATGGCTTGGGAAACTGAAACGTTGATTTATTGGATATAACATGATATAACATGATATAGCATGATATAACATGATATAACAAATATTTCTGCACTACTATATAGGAACCATTGTGACCATTACATACCAGTATTGACCCCCAAAGTTTCCGCAAGGTCTCTTAGAACAACAATTATTATTGGAACAATCATTATAAAAATCCTTATTCAACCATTATTTTGTTCATTGTTGTCATCATTATCAACTCATTATTTGAACATCCTTATGTTCATTCTCCAACCACTATTTGACGATTGTTTGACCATTAAAAAATGTGATTCTCATTCTCTGACCACAGTTGAATAGGTATTACTACGAATTTATTCTGTGATAGCTATGGAAAATCCATCCATTTCCGCTTTTTCTGAGGCCCAAGCGGCCGTTGCCTTGCTGATCGCCGACGGCACCTTCGGTGATCGAAAGCCGCAGGTGAGCCAATCCGAAGTCCAAGGCACGGGGGTGGGAGGTTGGGATATCTTGGGATATCTTGGGTTACCCTCTGGTAAAGTAACATAGCTATGGACAATGGCCCATTTAGTTCGTGAATTTTCCCATGAAAAATGGTGATTTTCCATAGTTATGTAAACGTTTACTAGAGGGTCATTGGTTACACTTTGCTATGGTGTAGAAGGCACACATTTCGTTTTTGTTGACCTACCGTTTTTTAAGATGGTGATGTTCCATTGCAAAGTGTTTGCCAGAGGGTATATGGGGGGGTTCCTAAGTCATGGCCCCCAGTTACCCAGTTATTGTTTTTCATGAATTGTCCATAACCATCAAGCTATTGGGGTACCTCCACGACTTGGGAAAGCTGGGTGTTGAAGTTCCAACATCTTTTCTGCGTGAATTTTAGGATTTTGGGGTGATGTCTGCTGATGTTTGGGGGCAAAGCCGCAATTTCCGTGGCTAAACTCCGGTTTTGGGTGGGGGTAAACCACCCCTGTTTTAGGTGAAATCCCAATCTATATAAAAGATGCCAAGCGGTCCATTTGTTATGCCAAAATTGGTCATATGTGGTTTCTCGAAATTTGGGGATACCAAAAATCCGCTGCTGGTTGACTTTAGTAAGAGGAAACATCCCGGTTGGGGAGCTTTCCGTTTTTGCATTCCCACATGCAGATAGGATTTGGCTCTATGGTAGGATTTCTCCCATGATGTCACAAAAGTCCCCGCAAAATGAAATAGGCATCTGAAAACCTCGGCTTGGTATTGGATCTATTTATTTTGGAGGCCCATGGGACATGTTCATATTACCCGCTGGTAATCAAACATGGTTTGTTGGAAAATCCTCCATTTATAGATGATTTGTTCCATTAAAACCTCCATTTGCAATGGATGTTCCATCATTTATTGTGGTTTCCCATGGTTTTCCCATGGTTTTCCCATGGTTTTCCATGATTTTCCATGGTTTTCCCATCATTTATAGTGGAATTTCCAGCCACTCATGTTTGATGATTCGGGAGGGTAGGGGCATGGGACTATTATACCCGCTACTCACCGGTGTGGCTCAGGCCTAGGTCCGAACCTGGCCTACTATGTAGCTCGATTTGGCTGGCAGGTGCCATGGAGCAGATTGGGCATGATTTCTGGAAGGTCTTCCTTCGAACTGGTTTTCGGGAAGTCCCAACTCGCTGATGTGGGTATGGGTCAAACCCTACTAATCATGTGGTATAAGGGATGACCATCAACCTTGAGGTTCACTGGAGGTACAGGGTTTTGACCCACATCCATGTGTACAACATAAATTACATAAATCATGGCTCCCTCTTGACTGATCACATTGCAGAGCGGCAAATATCGCGCCCACACGAGCGTGAATTCTATGGCTCGAATAGTTCACTAGGGATGATCAGATGGATTATGATTGGACCTACTGCAGTTGTTCAACGCTTTCAACATGATTCAAATACGTAACATGTTCCATTCCTAAAGCTGAGATGATTTGTTGAACAATTGGCTGTTTTTTCGTGATGGTTTGAAGCACAAACCACAGACTCCAAACGGTTCCTTTTCCAATGGCACCAAAGCCTCGGGTCAAAGTTGAGACTTTCCAGGGAGATTTCTGAAATTTTCTGAAGTACAAGTTGCCATTTAAGGGCGACATAGCGACATTGATCTGAACGTATCAAGGAGGGATCACTTTGTTTCACGGAAGATCCTCCCATTGCACTGAATTCCTGCGCAGGAGTTAAGTGATCCCAGTGCTCCACGCGTCTACAGAGACGGACGAACAGCGTGGGTGTAGCGTATTTGTTTCTGCTGATATTTTGGGCAGGGGATAAAGGCGTGGTACCTTGTTGAATATCCCAAAAAATGAACAGAGTCGTCATCATTTTTCCGACCTTCACCTGCCAGATTTTAGGGCTGTTGCACATCGCATATGCCCAAGTATCACGCGCCCAATCCAGGGTTTGCCAGTTTGCATGTGAAAACATTTGAAATATGCCCAAGTCACTTTGGCCAAATAGTTGGTCCCTTACAACTCCTTCGATTGCCCTCGTAGCTTGGCGGTGGGCCTCCATGGAGGTCCAATGACATCATTACCTGCAAGTCTGCAAGTGCGCTGCCCATCGAAAGCACCACAACAAAACACATCAAATCGAGTTTGATCCACAAAGAAATGGAGTTTGACCGCCAAACATCAATAAACATTAGGTTTGGAGAAAAAACACACACACACAATAGACACGACACATGGGATTTAACCCCCAAACATTGGAGAGTCGTGGGGGTTCAGCCTGGTGCAGGACAGCACGTTGAAAGTCTGAGAGCTGTGTGTCAGCTGATCGACATGGAGATGGTGAAACAGGTGCCACGGTCTTTTGACATAAAAAGGGAGATGATGATAGAATGATACAGAATGATATGTTGATCTATGTGACATATATATATATATATATATAATCATATATATATATATAATCATATATATATACACACATATAATCACATATATATATATATACATATGTGCAAATAAAGAATGGGATCCGTGCATCGATCTATCTCATCAAAAGTCTGATCATATTTGATTTGGTCTGGCTTTGTCTCATTTGGTCGCATCTCATCTATTTGTACAATTTATCTACTCTATCTAACTTATCTATACTTATCCAATCTAATCTATTCGCTCCATCCATTAGATCTACAGCCCAGTGCTGAGAATGCGAAAGTTTGCCCCGTGGAGAAGCTCTCAGACGTAGGAGGTGATGGCAACAAGTGTCACCAGTATATCTCAGTCGGGGGCCGACTGAGATATACTGAGATTGTGTCCCCTGAAATTCTGAGATTGCTGCATTCTTGTTGCACATTGCTGCATATGATCCAAACGATTTATCAAACCTAATCGATCCAATCATTCCTCTAATCGATCCTCCACCCTATGCAATGTACCTAATCTATCTCATCCAGTCCAACCTAGTTGAGTCTATACAATCTAGTCTGATTGGGTCTGGTCTAATCAATCCGATCTAGTGTACTCAAATCCAATCCTGTCCTAGTCCAATCCAATCCTATCCAGCAAATATTGATCAAACCAAACCCAATTTATCTGCCTTTCTTTGTCATTGTCAACTCAAATCCTATCTTAGCTTTATGCGGCTTGTGCGTCTCATCTTATCTAATCCTATCCTCTCTGATCCTGTCCTATTCACATCTATTCACTGTATCTAATGACACCAAGAGACACCAAGAATCAGAGTTTCGGATCTGTTTCAACTCTGCCAGGCCATGGAGTTTTTGTCCAATGAGAGTCAAGGCTCCGGGGCTCCGGGCGCCTGGGACACCGGGAGATCACGGCCTCAGATTCGTCCAAGCGAGTTGGGCATCATGAGGACGCAGATACATCAACTGAGCCCCAATTACAAAGCATTTAAAGCATTGATCCCTGTTCCGAAGGGCTTCAGACGATTCAGATTGCCAAAAAGTTAAAGTGGGGCGTTAGAATCTCGCCAAAAACAAACGTAGATGGAGAGCGTCCTGAATTGCTTGTCTCCATATGGATGAACCCATAAAAATTGGTTGATCAAATCACCATGGATTCGCTACTGAGGTGTTTTTCATGGTCAAAGATGGTGAAATATGGTCCAAATGTGGTCAAATTCCAGTTGCTGATGAAACGTGATGAAACGTGATGACACCATTCGTCTTTCTTTTTCCAATCCCAAATTTTTGGAGGTCTCGTGGCGTCAGATGGACGTCGCCGACGCGGCAACGCGGTTGCAACCGGTCAGGTCCTTAGTGCGGTCCGCTATGGGACAATCAGGACCCCAAAATCATGGGAAAAACCTGGGACCCTGTAACTCCCATTCCCATGACGGATGGTTAAAATCCCATAAATATGGCGATATTGGGGATGGTTTGTTACTGAGTTTACAACATTTTTTTAATTTCTGGTAGTCTAGTGCCTTAGAATATGAAAAACAATGAGGAACATTCGCCAAAAGAATGGCGAGTCAATAATTCGGGGTACAAAATGGCGGTATAATCAGCGAGATGTCCGTTGTGGTCTTTTTGAAACTCTTCAGTTAGTCACTGTAATTTGGCATACCTTCATCCACTAAGGGTCTGGAATCGGGGACTTTAAGTTGTTGAGGGTATGCTTTAGCCATCATGGGGAGTTGGCGGCATCAACATGGTGATTTGATGGTTCTGTTGCCGATTTAACGATCAGGGCGTGGGAACTGATCGACAGAAACTTCAAAACGGGTGCTGTAGTCTGTCCCACTTGCTACTTGTCATGATCCCCAGTGTTGGGAAATATGGGGATGGTATGGGCCGTGTCTTTAGTTGGTGACTTGTATTTGTTTCAAGATAGCCCAGAATAGTTGGGTACATTCACGAAATTCATCAACACGGGAGGGGTCACATCTGTTGTTTCAAGGGGATTACCACCAATTACCGAGCAACTTCAATGGGGATATGGTGCCAATCATTGGATGTGTTTCCGAGCTGCGAAAGACAAGATGGTTCACCAATGATTTGGACACCATGCCACTCTTCACCAAGAAGCTTGATTTTCAGGTATACCGGGAAAATCCCCACACGAACATATCCATCTATAGATATCAAGGTGTTTCCATGTTTTTTCTCCTCCAGGTTGGCATTTCTCAGCCTGATTTGATGAAATGATATGGCAAAACTGTAGAGACAATGATAAAGCCCGGGCATGGTAAACTTGGCTATGGTTTGCAGTGTCTTTGGCTTACCACATGATATCTGAAAGGTGAAGCCAAAGAATATACTCATCCATTACATGACATTGCATGACATTACATGATATTCCATCGCATTACATTACATTCACACATACAATATGGTACAACTTGCATCTCCTACTAGCATCATCCTTCAGGCTTCAGAGAAAGCTTGCAAGTTTGATAACTATTAGACACTTCAGGGGTACGGTCGACCACGCTCTGCTCAGAACATGTTGGCACTGGAGAATTGGATTTGAATTTGGTCACACTGCCAGGGTTGGATGTGCCAGCGGCCGACTCTGCGACATTGCCTGCGACATTGCCTCCCTGTTGGGATAGGCGCGCGGAACATCCTGGCATCAAGATTGGCTCGGAACCAGGAATGCCATGCGGTTTTGAACTTCCAGATGTTGCTGGCATCAACGAAGTTAATAGGGGATTGATCCCCTGCCTGTCCCAAGTAGTTCACATCAAAATAGCTGGTAAATGCATGTGCATCCCCCTTTCATATGATTTTCATAGGCTTTGACCTATCCGAGACCAGCGTGATAGAAAACTGTATCCGCTGTATCCTCAGTTCGTTCCTCCCTTTCATTCTATGTGGAAAATTGTCCCTTTTTCCAACTTTTCCAACCAGCACCGACCGGCAGGCATAGCAATTTGATGGACCCCGTTAGCTCCGTTGATTGCACCACAGGACTGGGACAGGGTGGAGCACCTGAATTCTCAGCGAATATCTCGGAGTCTCATGGCGCGATTTGGCACAGATCGTTTCTCCCCTGATAAACTTCGAAATTGCCCTTGCCAACCGAAAACATGTGGGAAAGACAGGTATCATTCTTTCGTTGCCAGCTTCATTTCCAGCTTCATTTCCAGCTTTTTTTTGCTCACTGTAGCATCAGGACATTGGACGAACTCCGCACTGTTTGAAAGCAGTACATCCTTTGGATCGCGAAGCGACTCCCCTAGTGGAATGAAGCCTGGCAGCATCTGGCATGGCAGCGCCCATTGAGGCTGGTTCCCAAAGATCATAGAACCATCCGTTGCGATCTTCAAAGAAATGCTATTGCACATTGGTTGGTGGTTTTAAGTATTCTTTATGTCCATCCCTACGTGGTATGATCTCCATAGTTTCAGATCATCCAAATGACGGCCCTCAAGGGTCACCAGTCGGTCAATGTTTGGCCTTTCCAGCTGAGCATTTCACCCCCCTGCTGGGTTTATATGTGTACCCGTGTACCCACATATCTCATAGGTGTCGATGATATCCGCTTTGCAGATTCTTGTATCTAGTAGCGTCGCTAGTGTCCCAAGACTTCGGAGATGCCCCGTTTGTGGATCGGTGGTAGCTCCTCTCCCGATTGGAGCATCATCATAGCCTCCAAAAATGGGATGGTCAAAGGCCACACAAATCGCAAATCGCCTCACCCAAGGAAGACGTCGTCCAGTTCGTCTGACAAGTCCAACCCAAATAGCAGGCGCTCACAAATCTGGGATGGATATCCAGTGGGATTAGGCTCATTATTTTGGGAAGCCTAAGAGGGGGAACACGTCTAGAACAGCCAGCAAAAAGGATCGTGTAGGTACTACTGATAGTGCCAAGTATGACTTCTTAAGTATAAAGATATATTAAGATTGTTAAGACCAAAGACATTTCGAAAGAAGACGTAAGAAGTGCCACTTGTCCAAGCGGGGCATTCTTGGGCCCAGCCGGCTGTCAGGGCTCCCAAGGCGCAATGGGCTGGGCGGACTGGGTATCCCATGACCTCAGGTGACCTCAGGTGTCGGATTGCACCAGCATATGCCATCTAGGGAATCTAGGGAGTACAGAAGGTCTCTTTTTTGGGATCCCAAATAGGCACAAATAGGCCTTCCCTTTGGAGTCAAAAGGGCAACTAGCTTCGAAAGACCAACGTCATGGCTACTCGCGTGTTTTTTTTTGAGCTTTGGCATTCCTGAAGGACCTTTATTTGCGAGGCTTCAATGTTGATCCCCACCTGTACCCCATGTTTCTTTCCGGTTGTCCATTTGGGTGTCACCCACACCAAGTGCACCCGCACATCTTATCTATCCAATCTATCCTCATTTGGGCTGGGTTGCCTGCCATTTGCTGCTGATTGGGTCAAGCCTCTAAACCCAGAGCACATGTTTCAATGAGTGGTTGGTAAGATGCGATAGGCCGATAGGCATCAGATATTGGGGCGTTGGGCTTTGTAATCACCCATCCATTGTTTTTCTGGGCGAAACTATGGAGTTACTACGTCCACCGCTTCTCCAGATTGAGATGATGGGCCCTCGTGTCCGCATATGGGCTCCAGGTGGGGCTGAGTATTTGCGGCTGTGTATGTGACAGCCAACTTTTTTCCATACGTGCGTGTACACAACACATATGAGTAGCCGACAAAATTAGCGGAAAACTAGAGCAGGGAGTGGACTTGGGATGTTCGAATGTGTATGAGAACCTTCACAATCGATAGGGGACCACCACTCTGGACTCTGGCCATGTCCATTGCGAGTAATAAGTGATTTGTCCGTCACTCATGTGTATATCATATGATTACAATACATTATATAATGATTATTATTGTTATTATTTTTGATTATTATTAATTTTTATTAGTTATTATTAATAATTGTTCTTAATTAATTACTATTATTATCATTATTACTATCATTATTATTATCATTATTAGTATCAGTATTATTATCATTATTATTATCATTATTAGTATCATTATTATTATCATTATTATTATCATTATTAGTATCATTATTATTATCATTATTATTATCATTATTATTATCATTATTATTTTCATTATTATTCTCATTATTATTATCATTATTATTATCATTATTATTATCATTATTATTATCATTACTATTATCATTATTATTGTCATTATTATTATCATTATTATATATCGTTTTCATTATTTTGTTGATTATTATTGATTATATTCATTATGAGTATTTTGATTTTTCTTATTATTATTATTTATATTATTATCACTACTATTATTATCATTATTGTTATTATTATTCATTATTATTATCATGATTGTCATTATCATTATTATTATATTGTGTATATATATATATATATACATGTAGAGAGAGAGAGAGAGAATGATATGCAATGATATACATCAATGTTTAAGAACTATGTTTAAACTGAATAGGTAGCAGTTCCAGTCAGAGCATTGTTTTTCAGGAAACCGGGAGACCAACACCGCCTTTCATCTTCTCTCCGAGGTCGGTGCGCTCAACATGAAGTGCTGGTTAGCATGATTTGGGATACCAGGGGATGGGATGATGGTCGAGCATCAACACCGTCGAGCCTCAGAGAATCCAAATTTCTTTTGGGGCGATTTTGTTTCTTAGGGGCCTCACCAAGGATGATGCCGTTGAGTCTGAATACACTCCTGATCCAATCCCCACAACATGTCATGGGTAGGGTCCATCTCTCCAGGATACAGTGGTTCAGTTGCTTCGAGGCCGTCGGGGTGTGGGGAAACTCCAATCTTTCAAGCGGACAGCGACATTGCCATGTTGTCCAGAAGCTGAGGATGATTTGCTTCATGGTCTTATTGCAGTGTTCCAAAATTCACTTCATAGCCGCCATATATTTCGCCGTCATATGCCCACATCTGATTAGTGAAACTAAGTGAAACTAAGTGAAACTAAGTGAAACTAAGTGAAACTAAGTGAAACTGAGTGAAACTAAGTCAAACTAAGTCAAACTAAGTCAAACTAAGTCAAACTAAGTCAAACTGCGTCATGCTGAAGACCCATTTGAGAAAATGTTGCCCAGATTAGCCACACAGGTGTGAACACAGAATACGGTTTCTTGGTGGCAGATTGCTGACTTCTCAGTGTTATTGTTTGCCGCATTGGATTGGGTTTCCAGGGGAGGGTTGCAGGATTTGTGGATTTCTGAGGGTTTCTTTTTCCGAGTGCTCTGAGGCTATGCAATTTGTTCCCTGTGATCCGTCCACAGAAGGTGAGCAGATGTTAATGGCCCATCCGCAGGGTTGTATTTTTCCGGATCGCCGGCCAAGGGGGGGGATTGTGGAGCAGTGCTCCCGCTCGGGCTCGGCTTGCAATTTAGAAAAGGAGTCTTCCATGATTCCATCACCGGGATTGATTTTTAGCCACGAAAAATGCTGTCTTAGCCTTGAAAAATGTTTGTTTCAGCCACGTAAATAGGTTTGTTTAGCCATGTAAAGTGATTGCTTAGCCTTGAAATTATTATTTTTCTTTAACCATGAAAAACTAAACTAAAATTGAAATTGTTGTATATAATGTGTTATATTTGAAAAACGAACTGTTTTATTTCTAAATCGAATGAAAAAAGGAAAAGGTGCGTGGTAAAATCTCATGATTTTGATTCAAGGGTCTCTGGGTACAATTTATTGAAAAGGGCAAGGTTTCCTGGGTATAATTCCATGAAAAAGGCAAGGGTTTCCCGCGGAAAAACGAATGAGCTAGATAGGTTTCCCGGCAAGGATTTTCCTGGTAAAATCTAACGATAAAGGCAAAGATTTCCGAGAAACATTAGATCTTACCAGGAAACCTGTCTAGTTTTTCGTGGTTAACTTGATTTCCTGGCTTAAAAAATAAGCTTCGGTGGTATCCCCAACAGCCGCAACGTTTTATTTTTGCAAATCTTTCTGAAGCGTGCTGCGAAGCCGAGCGCTGGAAACACCTCAGCTGGGTTTCCGTGAATGAAATTGCCGCAAATCCTGTTGAACCTGTCCTGGCTCTGCACCAAAGCCTCCCAGACCTTCTCCGGAACCTTCTCCGGAACCCTGTTGAACCTGACCTGGCTCTGCACCAAAGCCTCCCACACCTTCTCCGGAACCTTCTCCGGAACCCTG
>Ga0126342_10010721_pt1 | contig 16406 bp, 16 predicted proteins | sample Cyp1metagenome_FD_92528 | JGI IMG/M metagenome (GOLD analysis project Ga0126342, IMG submission 92528) | Coral microbial communities from Lord Howe Island, Old Settlement Bay, Australia - Cyphastrea 1 metagenome | ecosystem: Host-associated > Invertebrates > Cnidaria > Coral ... | reverse complement strand
GTACTGCCGGCCCCGCTGCCTGCCGTGCCCCCGGCTACCGGCCGGAGAACTCTTTGTCCGGGAACCCCCTCCTGAGGTGGCGCCCTGCTCGCATTTCTGTTTTCCGTGTTCCACCATGGGGTCGCCAACTGGAAACCTTTTTTAGAGTTTGCCCACTTCTCCCCGTGCATGCAATCCGTGACCGAGGTGAACGCCGAGGGCAAATCCGAGGAGGCGGTTTTGGGGCAGGGCCGGAGAAGTCAGACTTTGCAGATTTTTTTGTACATCAAAATATTATTGTTAATATTTTTTCCAAAGCATAATTTTGAGGATTTTTCACCCAGATCACGAAAGCTAGCTGGAGTTACTCTTGCTTCAGCAAGGATAGGCAGGTCTGAGTCCAACACACTGATTTTTCACTCGAACCCCCCCTCCCCCGGTGCATTTTGGGCCGGTCTTGGAAGCAGATGGTCACGGGCTCAAATCCTGCCAGGTCTCTAGGCAATCTGTATTCAGCATATCCAACTCCCATCAAAATCCCATCGTGTTTCCAGGCTCATATGAACCGTAGCTTTCGTTCACCCCCCCCTTGGGCCTCAAGTGTTGTGGATCAATCAGGATCTGGTATTTTTCACCGGCATTTTTCACCAGAATTTTTGGGGTGTGAATCAGTTTCGAGGAGAAAACATGAATTCAACAGACGGATGGATTTGACCTGCAAACAACGAGAAGGGCTGTTCGACCGAAAAATGAGTTGGCATATTCAGCAGCAAAAAAAGTGTCGATGACACAATGAGGAATCAATTCCATAGATTAGGCAACTAAAATGCGGATATGATGAACAACATCAGCAACAGCGAGATGAGCTTGCACCAATCGACATGTGTGTTCTGAACTAACATACAAAAAATGGAACGCTTACAGTGCTTACAGAAATATTTGCAATCACACGGGGATGCCAGTGAAGAGAATGTCATCAAGCAGCCAAGGGATTTGAATGAACAAACTGGTGATATCTACTCTGGACACTGGAAGAAACATTGATGTTGGGGTTTCAAACAGGCTAGCTACATCCACTGGAAATCATTCAGCCAAAGAATCCCTTCCCCCTAATAACAAAAGAACAAACGAAATCTCGGTGTCGTATTCTTTGTGTATTCATCTATATGATAAACTATTGTTTGCTTTATGTTTTCATCAGCTTTCAGGTCATCCATGTTTCTATTTTCATCCCTCATGGGGGGTATCTATATAATCAGAACTGACAACCTGAAGGTGCACCTGACTATGGAGCGCGAACATCTCATGGATGCTATCAAGGTGGGTGTAAAAGTGGCATGGACAACATTGGGGTTGACCATCCATGGATTTTATCAAACATTTTTCCTTGTTTTTCAATGACAGTTAAGGATTCAGTACCGATTCTTTCTGGCCGCCTGGCTGTCCTGAAAAAGTTTAATCCTCCTTTGTCAGTTTGCCTTGCCTGCAAAGAGAGGTTTGTTTAGTAGATGTGTCATTTTAAAATGTCCGAAAATGTGGGAGGCCAAAAAGACTCAACTGGTTCGATTTTTGTTTGAAATTTCCAAGACAGGAAACCATCTTGGATTCGGGGATTAGGGATCCACATTTTCTTTTTCTTGGCCATCAAAAATGGTTCCTTGGGAGGAGGAAGAAGATGCTTCCACCGCTGACGAGACGGAGAAGTGTGGGGCTTGACTTAGGGGTGTGGTTTCGTTTCATGGCCGTTGGGTTTCCGACCTTATGTAGGCAAAATCTTATTTCCCATTCAGCGTTTACATTTGCGCGCGCTCAAGTGCAATTTGTTCATGCAAAGGCTTGCGGCAGTTTGAGTCGCGATTTGTTAGCGTTGATTTCCGCTTGTTCTCTGTTGTTCATGTGCGTGCAAACTTTGATTCTCCATTAGATTGCTAGTTCGGATTGAGTGACCTGGCGCGCTGGGCATATCGGTGGGGCTGCTGGTCGTCAAGGTCTGATCATCCTGCGCCAGCCGTGGAAAGCCAGGGGCCCAGATCAGAAAGGCTGCCATCAAGCTTTTGGGCAATCCGCAGCCAGCGAAGAGCAATTCATTTTGACAGGGCTCATTTTCCTTTGATTCAGCGGTCGTTCGAATTTAAGCTCACTCAATTTGAGCAGTTGAATGCATTTTTTTTCGGTCTTCAAACCGGCCTGTCATCGGAGGTGTTGAGAACACCATGGCGAAGGCAGAGGTTGGGGGCACAAATGAGTGACTCGAGGACCTCAGAAGCAATACTCTCCCTGTGGTTCTGAAAAAAGTTTCCAAAAATGAGTGATGAAATTTTTATTTGGAGATGTTTATGATTTTGACAAATGCTGAGGTATATACACAATTGGTATCAATTGGTAGTAACTAAGACCTGCACATAGATCAATTTTGTAGCTTTCGGCTTTTATTTCCAACTTTCTGACAGGCTCCTAACAATCTGTTATTAGAGCTGTCAGATTTATTTGCAAATCCCCGACTGACTGAAAGGTTTTGGCCCCAAAGTTTTGCAAATACCATGCAAACTCAGAGAAATCTGCGCATGAAGATGATGCACACGTCGTCACAAGAATGGCTTGATTAGCTTCAAAAGGTTGAGGTACGAATTAAAGTGTTTTAGCCCAAAAGGTTGCAACTAACAAGATAGATGATAGCCTTTAGCCCCCCAAACATACCATGCGAATGAGAGGTTTAAACGAAATTGTTGGAAACCCATGCAGAATTGGATAATAGCTCCGAAAGGATCCACATACCAGTAGAAGTCAAAAGGTGGGCTTCTAGCCCGAAATGCTGCAAACCGCAAACTGTCAGGAAATGCTGCCTGAAACTGAATCATGATAAGAAGGATTTTTCCTATGACGATCTTGTAAAACATTCTCTGAAACCACTCTTCGCCAACACTCTTGTGGGGAACTGCTGCTGGACACTGTTTGAAGACACTCTCCAAAGACACTCTTCTGAGACTCTTTCGTAATCAGTTCGTAATCAGGCCCATTTCTTTTGTTTCCCGGTCTGGGGCTCCTGTGGCTTTTGTGGTTTTTTCCCGCGAAATCACGAAAGGCAGCACCAAGCTACCTGAGTTCTCCGTTTGCTGTGCAAGCTACTTTTCCTTTTGTTTGGGGTCGCTGGGGACATGCCTGATTTGGAGCATTTATGTATTCGTTTTAGTATTTGGGAGGGGGGCCCCCCCTCTTCGACTCCACCCTCGTCCAAGGCGTTTGAGCCTGCAAGAAGTTGCATGAAACTACAGTCAGTCTGTCTAGGATTGATGTGTATACAGGAGGACTATATATCTGCCAGGTGAGTTTAGCATATTTCAGCAGTGGTCAGCTGCTAAACTGTTTGCAGCCTCTTTTCCTCAGAAATGCACATATACTTTCTGTGCCTTCGTTCTTTTTCCGGACACGAACGAGCGCAACCAAAGATTCACCGGTCTCAAGCACCGCTTGTCTTGGCACTTAGTTCCAAAAGTGCCGATGACTGTTGTTTTTTCCCTCGAGAGAGAGCATTTGGGCAATAGTCTTTGTCAGCGCCGTTCAACGCTACTATCACAGACAGCGACACGTACACTCTTCGCACCGCAAGGCACAGTCATTGCAGCAGTACAGCACAAAAACTTGAAACCGAAACTGCAAGAACGTTTGCCTTAGGTCAGCTCGTTTTGTGAGTCGCCCGATCCTAGCTGCAATACTCCTGTCCTGCCATGCTTGCTGCGTTGGCTGAAAAGAAAAAACTAGCAGCCTTCATGTTACACAATCCACAGCACTCCTTCCTAGCTTTCGTGTTTCCAGCATTCCTCTCAAGTGACATTTCACGACGTCCCAAACCTCAAAATATGATGGGTTTTGCAGTTTTCCCCATAGTGACTTGTTATTTACTCAGATTCCAGTCAACTGCAAATACTTGTGTCCGTGTGCGAACACCAAAGCAATGTCGAGTCAACACGATCCAGCCCCCAGACCCCCAAGTTAAATGGGAACGTTCCACTACACAGCACCCTCTTGTTCTTCCCCAAGCAACAACTGCACAAGGCGCCAACGGCTTGCAAAAAGCGGGCCAAGGCACTGGGGTTGCTATGTTTTCCTAATGGAAAAACTTGGAACGCCTTGGAAAACACATGCTATTTTCTGCACCTGTGACCCGTTAGGCGAAGAAAGGCAAAAAGAACAACCGCTACTTCCATCGCCGAGTTTCACCATTGTACTGCAAAAAGTGTCGCTGCAAAAAATTCTGTTGTGGTTCCACGGCAGGTTTGTGGGGTCAGTGGGGTCAATTCGCGTGCCCATTCGCATTTTCTTCTTCCATTGGAATACCCCTACACGTTGATTCTTGAAGCATGCATGGGCATGACCATTTTGCTCAAATGCAAATGAAGCGAACCCATGGGACAACCAATGTCTGTTTCTGGCCAGAAAATGGTGCAAAGTTAGTGGAAAGAGGACAAACGACATTTTCAAAAACCAGAGGGGTGGTGGATTTTGTGTTGCCAAAATGGAGAAAATTCGTCGATTTGACAGGTTCAAACAGTTCGCCACGTTGCCAAAGATGCAACCCGTAAAACGTGCCAAACGCGACGCTACCGCATCGACCGAACTGCATCGTCGCAAGCTGCGTGAGTGCTTGGCTGATGGAAGTTTCCTCCATCCCACAAAGGCCCGGGGGTTGTGGCTCGTGTATGTGTGGTTTCCCATGTGCAGTATATCTCGGTTATTGGCTGTATATATAAAACGCATGTTTTCCTTTGTTTTGGTGGGTGTTATTTTTGTGGGTGATCTGGCTGGCATGTCGCTGAAAACATGTATCTTCATGCTTGACGAACACGATAAATCAATCATGAAGGACCAACCAGGCAGGATGTTTCAAGTTTTTATGGTACGTCTGAATCACAAACATTATTTAAATTGTCCCAGTGGGTTGGTGAAATTGATGGCACCATTTTGGGACCTCCATCCTTTCCAATGTTTTATATTATACATATTATACATAATACATACGTATATATATATATATATGTATATGTATATGTATATGTATATGTATATGTATATGTATATGTATATACTTATATATATATATACACAAATATTTGGATTGCATATTTTGGAACCAAATGTTGGTCCATTGGTGTTGAACCCTGGCAAGGAGGGCACCTTCAACTTTTGCGACTTAGCTGAAGCGTTGGCCATGTGTTGCGGCTTGGCGCTACCACAACCCACCAGGACAGATTCCGTGGGCAGTGCTGCAAGGTGAACTTAAAAAAGGGGAAAATACCCACCATGAACATTCAAAAAATTATGATCTACATTTTTAGGGAGACTTGAATCCAAATTTTCATTTTCCTTCGCCCACCGAACTGTTGCTGCTCAGATCTTGCTGGGTTTAGTATGTTGAAGCCATGGCTGTTGCCGAAATTGACAGGAAAGAACACGCAGAGAAATTGGCCAAAGAGATTGGAATTTCTCGTCGGCACATTGTTTTTATTCTGTGATGCTCGGTCAAAATAGTGTTCAGGGTGGATCAACCTCAGTGATCTCTGTTTCAAATAACATCAGTTGAATTTCTGTTCGTGATGAAATGGTTTACAATTCCAAGACATATGTTTGAAATGGGGTGCTTTACGAAATTGCTTGAAACCATCGTCGACAAGAGTTTGCTTTGCGCAAATCTCCTGGATTCTATACAATGTCGTGAGTGACAAGTAGTCTTTCAACCAGTTCTCTGTTTTGGTTCTGTCAGTGCTGGTTCACTCAATATTTTCATCAGAAATCAAAATTATGGATTGACACACTTATTTTCGATATGACTTTTCATCAACATCATACGGATCTCCAATCAATATAGTTAAAACATCCTATTCTATCTTTAAACAAGTTCCAGCAAACACAGCTAACAAGGCCTCTTGACAAGTACATAATACACCACAGGGACAAAATTAAGCTGGTATGCACCTTTATCAGGTGATGGTATGGGAGTGGAGTTGCTACAACAGCACCTGGCTCCTGAGAGTTTCCTTCGCGCTGGTGAGAGGTCGACTCAGCTGCGGGCGGTGTTTCCTGCCACTACCCCAGCAGCCTTGACCACACTGGCCACCGGCGTGTTCCCCGGGCAGCATGGACTGCCGGGCTGGGAGCTGCGAGATCAGAAGGCCAGGGTTTTAAGGGCCCCATCCGTGTCCACTTGGGGAGCCTAGTAGGGTTCGCATTTTACCTCTAGCAGACTAGGCTCTAGCGCCTGAAGATGGGTGTTTGGGGGATTTGTTTGGGGCATGGTGAGTTTTTGTTCCCTTATCTTGTGAATCATGGCTTTGCTTCCGGAAGTTATGGGATGCCGCCTTTGTGAAAAGGACCATTCTTGCCATGCTTTCATCTGTTTTCGCCTGGCGGAAAGGTGGGGGGCCTGAGGCCTGCGAGTTTCCAAAGGAAGGGATTCACAACCATATCCAGCTCACTATTTTGGACTCGGTGGTGCGTGACATGCGTTCTGGCAAACCTGCGTGCGATTTAGGATTTAGCAAGCAAGAGATCTACCTCCAGGAGCCCTGGGTGGCTAGGGGCCAGTCCAATCGGAAGATGAAATTTGTCAATGCGTACAATGGCACTGACTTCACCGAATGGTACCAAGACAAGTACAGGGAAGACATCATGACAATTCAGGAGACTGCATATGAAACTCTCGGAAAGCCCGAAGGGTCGCAGCAGGCAATTCAATACTTCAACAATGGAATTGATTGCATCCTTCGGAGTATTGATGAGGCCGAAAAAACTGATTGGAAGTCCTTCATATACATGTACACCTCACATCCTGACAAGCATATGCATGAGCTGGGCATTAGCCACCATGAAGTGACCAACGTGCTTTGCGGCATCAGCGATGGCCTCGAGCGTTTGTGGCAACGATTAAAGATGCTGGATGTCGCATTGCTGGTCACGGCCGACCATGGTCATGTCACAGTTGAACCGGACGATATGGTGGTTTTGCCACAACGGCTACTGGATTGCTTGGAGTACGCGAATGTGGGAGTGCATGGAAAAGGACGTCACGCCTTCTTCCATTGCCGAAGTGGACGCCAGGAGGAGTTTCAGCAGGCTCCGTTTAGGGTCATCAGAAACGGACGAAATATACCCCTTTGCATATTGACAAATGCTGATGCATAGCTGTCTCGGCAACGAAAGCTATACAACCTCTCCGCTGACAATATCTCTTGTTCAGCAAGAAACATGGGATGTCCCCCACCTGTAAGAACATCAGGTCGATGTCTTATGCAATGTCTATCCGTTTATCATTTAATAGCAACTCTCATCCATTTCAACAGTTTAAAGATGCCTTCAGGCCTGGCATCCATAATCTGTTAATCTTCCATAGTTTTTACCATATTTTTCCATGGATTTTTCCATCTGCCAGGCCTGGGATGTGGAGCCATCCCTGAGCAGCTTCATCCTCCTTCCCATCGACGTGGCGGTGGAGGAGGGCCTCTTTGGCCCCGATGCGCCGTTGCCCGCGGCGCGGGCGCGGATGGGCGATTTCCTCGGCTTGAGCACCACGGCAAAAACCTTGGTATCGCCAAAGGAGTCTTGGAGAATGAGGAAAACCATAGGAAAACCATAGGAAAACCATGGAAAAAAATGAAAAAAATCTTGGTTCTAAGTTTTTTTAATGGATTTTGATGGATTTTTATCGAGGTAAATCCACCCTTAGGTTTTCACAAAGTCATCCAGCGTCAGGAAGCGTCGCGATTCGGAAAATCAGAGACTTCACCTGGTCTGAAGCAGGGGGCCCATGGATCCTTGACACCTGCAGAGATGAGGATTCCCTGGTGCTTGTGGGTGCCTGGAGCCTGAAATTCGCCAGGAAATGTGCAGATCTGGTGCAATTTGTTGGGTCCAACATCCCATTTTTGGCTTAAGAAATTTGAGCCAGTTGAACGATTCGTGCTTCATTCTTGGATGGATGCTGCTTGAAAGAAAGTGCTGGGGCACGGTCATGGTGGCTCGTGTGATGTGAGATGTGTTGATGACTCAACAGACAGGTCAAGTAGATACAGACAAAGTGACCAGAAACTTTCGAGTATTACAGCATTGCTAGCAGTGCAATTTGGCATTTCATTTTATATGTACCAAGGATCCCAATGTCAATGAGGTGGCAACTCCTCATGATTATTTTGGAATATTTTGGAACCCAAGGGGGCGCAGGGTTCACACTCGAGAGAAGTCAGACATACAGACTGCTAGCTTGCCTCTCTTGAAAGTGGGATGAACGCATGTCATTAATGTGCTGTGTGGTGCATAGGGTTCCTGCTGCCTCTACGTGAGTATCAAATTCGCACTGCTGCCGGCTGAACGGTCATGTGCGGTGTGCGTCCCCTCCGATGCTTGACAAGAATCGCTGGTAAAACTTGTGGTTTGGAAGATTGCAAATGAGGGAAATTTGAAATACGGTACATTGTACATCCTGATTTCTCATAATATGGATAGATGAAGCCAAAGTGTCGGCAGATGGGATAGTATAATAACTCCGGGCCTTTCATTTTGGCTTGGCCTGCCTCTGTAACACTTCCAATGTATTGACAGCCCAGAAAATGATAAGAGTAAAAAAACGACAACACGACTTGGGGACATTTACTGTAAAATGATACCAGGTTTTTGTACAACCCCAGATGGCTTCATGTGGCCCATTTCAGTACAATCCAAATGCATGACAACCTTTGAGGTTCTGCACTGGGAATCTTCCTCCAAAGCATGCAAATCTGTGCAGTTGGAAGGTTTGTCTTGGTATGATCCCAAATCCATTCGAACCATCATTCCTTCTTTCTGCCAAGATAACACGGACAATCATTTTGGCCGTTGCGTTTCTTGCAGTGTCCAAGACTTTGTTGAAATCGAGCTCAGGGCCTGTGTGAGCTTTTCTTTGCAAATTTGGTTCTAAACAGTTTTGCAGAGCAAATTTGGTTCCAGTCCTGCGTTGGTTTCATTTGGTTTCCCTGGTCCAACGATGTGATCCTGAGGATAACGTGACCAATTGACTTTGGCTGGTTCCGGCCTTAGGGAGAGAATGGCCAATCCCAAATGGAAGGGGTTATGAACCTGTGAGGAACTCCAAGCTCCTGGTAGCTCGAAGTTGAAAGGTACTTGGCTTACATGTATTTACATGTGACATCATGTGACTATGGTCACTTTCAACGACAAATGTCTTTGCCGTACTTGCAATGCTTCGGAATCTGTCGATGGAAACAGTCTGCAGTTTGTTGATCCAACTGAGGCCAAAGGATTGAACTGACGGATTACCCATGCCGTTTACAAGGCAGCTGCTGGTTAGCTGGTGCCAGGTGGACCAGTTGGTGGAAAGTGGAGCTCATCTGGGGTTCCGTATGGTTGACCCTTGGTGACTTTAGAACGGAGGTCAGCCCTTCCTTAAGGGAGTGAAGGTGACACGTTTTTTCACTTTTTTCATGGATCCGTTGAACCCGATATAGGTCCTCTGAACTTGCTTCCCAATGCCATGCAAGTGGCCTGCACTAAGCTCCTGATAGTCGCAGATTGGTAACTGAAAACCCTTTCTCCCTTTGGGTAGTCACCGGGTAGTCGGGTAGTCAAGACAGTTTGACCAGATTCCATGCCTCTTTTGGTGTTGCCAGCTTCGAGACTTCCCGTGACTTACCCATTTCACCTGCCCATGGCAGTTACTTTTCGGCCGGCGAATGGACCTCAGAAGCCTCCACCGCAATCTCTGTGGACATCGTAACTCGGACGCATGACCAGGATGGTCGAAATGGCTGGGTCACTGGATCATCACATATTCCCCCTAAATGGTCACATTAATATGTGTAAATTCCGTACCAAACCATGGTTTCTGATGGTTTCTGGGATTATTGAAATACGATGATACCTTCGAAATAACAGTAGTTAGTGAAGTGATGATACTGACAAAAAACACAATGATCATCATGACCCTGGTAATGAAAAAAGATAGCATTCCGTATGAACCTGCTTTGTCAATCTTGATTTCTGACAGGTGTGGGCGCCGAGTCATGACTTGCTCATTCACTGGGGAAGTGGAAATGTGTTGGTTTTGGGCTGTGTGTTAGACTCAAATTAGCATATCTTGACATGAATGTAGCAAATTCCTGAATCCTGACATAGTAAACTTGCATCTTGAGGGTTTCTGAGTCCGAGCCAAAGACCCCCATCCCAGTTCTAGTTGACAAGTGCAGGTACTTTGCAGACTTGATTGTTTTTGAAAGATACGGCAGGGTCAGAGCCTGACAGAGTCCGAGACAGAGTCCCCAAGTTCCAGTGCGACTGAGGTGATGGTAGTCGTTATAGGTTGCTGTCTTCTAGCCTGGTGCTCTGATATCTACAGGCCATGACTGTGCTGACTTGCCAGTGTCGCCTCAGCTGATGCACGCACTGCCGTGGTCTGATTTAGCTTGAGATTTCAGTCATTTCAGCCGATTGGCCGATTGGACCTCAAAACTCGGATGGAACGGTGGAACACGGTGGACCATTTTCTTGCAGAGACTTGTGCTGCTTCAGCCAGGCTTTGTCCCGGTTGGGGTGCTGTCCGCCGCTTTGACAGCGATGGAAATGAGGACCGCAGAGCCAAATCTGGGGATTCCCTTGAGGCTGATGGAGGCTGATCCAGAGGGCAACCTCACAAGAATCGAGACATTCTTTGAGGTGGTTGAAAGATGTTGACAGTTGTTTTTTCTTGTTTTTCTTTACAACACATATGGACTTTCCACATTTGTAGCTTCTTTTGGATGATGCTGCATATGGTTTCACGACATGTTCTCGTTTTGGATGAACATGCAAATGAATCACTATGGGGGTTCTTGGTGATAGAGCCGTGCGTGCATTTAGCATATTTGTGAATCTCCATATATGGTGTGTGTCTTACATGGAGAATTTCTATACGGACAAGAAAATAAAGAAAGTGGGGCTCCGAGCCATGAAAGTTTGAGGATCAAAGAGCGAGAGAAACTTTGCTTCAGAAAGAATACGACCGCAGAGAGGTCCAAATTCGGCAGTAACGGAGATGGGGGTTGAATGGCAAGTTATGGACAGGTGATGACTTGAAACTAGGCTTTACTGGGACTGTCACTTGACGGTCTTTCGGTTTGACAGCCCGTTATGTAAGGTGACAATAGGTGACACAGGTCACTTTTGGATGTCAGACGATTCTGTCTAGTGGCTTTGACCTCCGCGGTAGAGATAGCACGACTTCGAACTTGTTCATTTCAAGCCATGAGCTATTCAAAGACATTAGTAAATGTCCTGTTTTCACTGGTTGGTTGCTTGATAGAGGGGTAATCCCCGCAGGAAGAACCAAAAGGCGAATGGATGTAAATTGCATGCTGAAGCAACCTGTCCATGTTCCCCATCAGGACATTATTGATATGAGAAGTCTCCATAGTACAATGGCAAAGGGGAGGGCAGGTCCTTTTCTTTCCAATTGCGTCACCCAGAGTTGGCCCCAACTGTGGATGAAACTGGTTGGTCTGAGGCCGCGGCTGTGGAATCCACCGCAGCACCCAAGCTGTATGGATCTCTGGGTTGGACAGCCCAGACGGATGCGCAGCGAGGTCATGAGGGACTGCCACCCTTCCTATATAGTCTCAAATTAAGGTTGAGGTTTATAGATTTATAGATATGATTATCATGATTTATCATGATTTATCATGATTTATCTGATTTATATGATTTATGATGTTACGTGGATGTAGAATCTACGGACATCAAAGGGAAACAAAAGTCACAGCTGTTTTTATCTCCGGGGATCTGAGGTGCTCCAACTTGGGGCGTTTTGGAGTCGCCCAACCAGCAGGAGTCCATTGTGGATCATCCCGTGGGGACACCAAAAACGGCGCTAGCGATGGGAATTTCACCCCTGTCGATGTTAACAGTGGATTAACCATCGCTAGGTGAATCACTATCTAATGTTAATGGTGTATCTAACAGTGTATCTAGGTGCATCAACCACTGTGCTTGAATCTGAATAAATGGACTCTTGTTGGTCGCTTGCCCAATAGCCATGAAATTCCTGAAACACCATGGAAGTGCATCTTCAATGCGTCCGGGATTCTGTAAATCACCTGAGGAACAAAGCTACAACATTCCTTTTTATCCATCGTTTCCTTGACATACTATTGGGGCATAGTGCCTGGTGCTGTTTCCATTGGGTTTCATGGATCTCCTGGCTCCACCATCCATCCATGAAGCACATGAAGCACGAGTTTAAGGGTGGTAAGCCTGGTAAGCCACTCGGATACTGTACCTGTATCCACTTTCCCAGTTATCACGACGGTGCAGTACGATCTTTCCCAGTACGATCTTTCCCAACTTCACTGTCTTCAGCTTCACTCCTTTACCCACAAACTAGAAGACATGGATTATGTGCATTTTCCGATCATTTTCCCAATGTTCTCCAGGATGGTTGAAAGTCATCAGATCCCACGGTAGGGGGCCGTGTGCTGGGAAACCAGGTCTACGGCCAGGTGAAGGTTCGTGATGGCTTCGAAGCGACTCAACAGCTGCGCCGGGACTCCACGCCACTGGGGCTGAAGCTGTGCTGTGGGTGGCAGGGGACATGGTAATTTTCAACAGACATGGCTGCACTTTTTGATACTTTTTGAAGGTTCAAGGAATTTTAAATAATTTTAAGCAAGATTTCTTTGGACGAGGTCAGGTTCACAGAATCAGGCAATGACTGTCATAAATCTGAAGCCGGACAAGAAATGAGTTTTATTGCTAACTCAGGTAGTAATATAACTATATGAGATATAATCATATAATAATATATAACCATATACTATATGACATTACAATATATAACTAAATAATAAATAATAAATAATAAATAATATATATATATATATGATATATATATATATATACATAATATTGTAACTATGATGATTCATGAATCCCCATGAATTATGAATATATAACCTATAAGTCCGCTTGGAGAATTCTGAGCCTGCACTGAGGTGGTGGGCCAAAGACGAGCGCTACTTCATGGAAGAAGCCAAGCTTCGCCGTGGTGAGGTGCCACCGTGTAGAGGTGATTTGCTTGAGGCTCTCCGTGATACAAATATAAGTTCCATCATTTTTCCCTTGGAAGTGCAAGTTGTTGACTGTTGTTTCACACTCTAAGATTTCTAAGTTGTTCACTTTCTTCCATTTGTTGTGGCTACATTCGGCTACATCGGCTCTCACGGGGTCTTTCCCATGTGAAAGGGATGATTTGGAAGCGACCCAACGCTCGACGTGCAGTTAGTGGTGAACGAGCGCTTCGCCAAGTTGGCAGGGAGCAATATTTGAGGCGCAGGCCCGGGTTTGAATTCTGCCAAAAACGTCGAGGTTTGATGACGTTTGACGTTTAACATATGTCAAAGGTTCAAATTGTCTCATGTAGGGAGCTTTTTTTGGAGGAGACACAAATTGTAGCCGGCAATGGAATTTTTCAATTTTTTGCCACCGTTTCTGCTTCGCTCTTGGAGTTCCAGCAGGTTTGGCCTCACGTTTTGCCTCTGGCCCCTGGTGATGCAGCCGGAGAATGCTATGAGGTCATTCCGGTTTGCACAGCTCGCCACGCGAAAAGGGTGCGCTGAAGCAGTGGAATTCCAAGAAGATTTATCGAAGTGCCTTGAAAATCCTTGAAATCAGTTGGGAATTCAAGTCTGGACATAATTTCAACTTTGTTCTGACCAAAAAGTCCGTGACAAACCTCCCAGTTCTCAGGGAATCTTGAAGATTGGCGCCGCACCCCGCAGCCGCAGTGGCTGCCGTTCATACAGCCTTTTGTTTTCTCCATCGTGTGGAAGAAGCGGAGCAATGGTTGCAACCTGGACGGGAAGCGCGTGCTGGGTGAGATTCTGCAGTTTGTTTACTGGAACCACACCCTGAACAACTTGCTATCCCTGCCAGTGCCAGCTGATTCCTTAGTAGGATCCAATTTAAAATCTAATCTCACCCAAGGGTTCAAAACAACAGGACTGGAGGGAACCCTTGCGTGCTCGCTTATTCAGCCCGTTCCCGAACTCGTGAAACCCAAAGCAAAATTTGATCCGGAGTGCAGATTCCAGGTCAGGTCCCAAAAAGTTCCCAAAGCAAAGTCTCTGAGCGGTGGTTAAGGCTACAGGCTGATGGCCCCTTGAAACCCTTGAAATTCTGATCACTTCTCTGTAATCATGTAATCAGATGATATTGGCATTAGGTGCAAAAACCGTTGGATTTCCAGAGGTGTGATGGCTCCTACCGCTACTCTTGAATCTGAGGCACAGTGTGGAGCTCGTGCTTTCATCATCGACGAGGGTGCAGATGAGAATCTTTGCTGCTTCAAGACTTACATCTCCCCCTTTTTCTTTGTTTGAAGAATGGCAAACCCTGGCCAACCCTCCCCAACAGTATACAATTTTTGGATATTTTTAGATATTTCTGGAATCGCCTGTGGAAAGACATTTCTTGGTCAAACCGAACGGGCTGAATAACTGTAGCGATTCTGAGATTCTGAAACCATCCCTGCGACCGAAGCAGCTGTGCAGCTGTCCGGTTGATCTTTAGGGTGAAGCCCCAGTCCAAAAAGTTCAGTTTGTTCTTGCTTTCGACAGTGCCGTTTGAATCGCTGTCTTGTTGATTCGTTTGGACAAATATCTGCAATATCCTGGCAGGCAGTTCACTTTCGATATACATGTAATCATCGGCAGTGATATTGAAGACCAGTTTTTTCAGATTGTAGATCTGCAATTCACAGTAGCACCATCTGCAATTCGTAAACTGTTTGCAGCGTTGAAGTTTTAGACAGAGCTTTGCACATGTGACTCCAAGCCGGGATGAGATTGGGTGTTTTTTGCCCATGTTTGATGCCATGGCCCAGGAGAGAGTTGCTTGGTGTTGTACAGGAGTTTGAGGTCTTAAAAGAAGTCGGCGTGTGCCAAGTCCCGCTGATCTTCCTTTTGGTCCAGGGCTCAGCAGCGCCGCGTGACGATCTTGCAGAGCTAGACCGCCTCGGCAGTGCTTCAGTCGAGATGACGCGCACCATCCTCTCAATGCCGCAGCCGATTTATGGCCTTGCTCTTGGTGAGACGCTTGGCATCTCAACCAGAGGCTGCTGGGAATTGGAAACTGCAACTGGTGGCGCGATGTCTTTCAATTTCTTTGGTAGTTTTGAGCTCTTCAGTCCTTCATATCAACAAAAACAGCTCTATATATACAGGGTTTTGCCACTGTGTGCAGAGTACCAGCCACAACTCAGGATTTCATCCACCGGAGCCATGATCTTGGATGCTTGCGATTGCATTCTTTCCGACTTGCCACATGAGAATCTGGTCAGTCGTGTTTTACACCCCAACGAGATTGCCCTTGCAGCTCGATGGAACTAGTTGTCCTGAAGTGTCACTGGCCAAAAGGGGCTGATATAGGGACATACCAAACAGGCAAATGAAAGAACAGCCAGAATCAAAGAAGCTTACTCTGCGGGAGAACCTAGAATTTCAACAAGCTGCAAGCTTTGTTTAAAGATTGGGAAAACCTCTTATTGTCTTCTGGGACAGAGTATCTCTGAGATTCATCACATCCTCCAACTGGACACTCTCAGCAACCTTTCAGGATACATGACGCCGGGTTCTTCAAGATTCAAGGTCCCATATTTGATTGGCTTGGCATGGCTGTGACCCTCCAAGATTCACTTGTCGATGCTATCGCGGTGTGGAAATATCCCTGAGGTGTGCGAGATCCTTTCGATGGAGGTGGCAAACATGAACTCAACAGAGGTGGAGAAAGTGAAAGAATCTTGGTCAGAAAACGAGGATCTTGCAGAAGAAATATAGAGCAAAGTAAACTTATCTTCCAAGTCCGAACAAGTTGAAGGCATGATTCAACATGATTCAACTGCCAATGGTTCCAGCCAGTGTACAATTTCCTGAAGTTGCTCCTCTGCACGCAAGTTCTGGCAAGGAGCGGCTTCACTGGAAAAAGCTGAGCAGCCGTTTTCCCGCTTTGGCCAAAGCCAGGTGTGGGTTCAGTGTGATCAATCCCCCAACTAGAGCTGAAGCGAAGTCCCAACATAGGAGAACTGGCTGCTTGAAATGTCACGAAAGCTAGCTTCTGCTAGTTAAGTCACTTAAGTACCTCTTGCTTTAGCAAGGTATTGGCAGGGGCCGGAATCGCCAATCACGTAAAACTTCACAGCAAAGTACCCTGCCTGGCTGCGTTGGAAGCCATTCCCGTGGGCCATGGTCGCCGTCGCCGTCGTCGTCGTCATCATCATCATCATCATTAGCAGCAGCAGCAGCAGCATCACCACCACCACCACCAGCACCACCACCACCACCACCAGCACCAGCACCAGCACCAGCACCAGCACCAGCACCAGCACCAGCACCAGCACCAGCACCAGCACCAGCACCAGC
>Ga0126342_10010720_pt1 | contig 16407 bp, 14 predicted proteins | sample Cyp1metagenome_FD_92528 | JGI IMG/M metagenome (GOLD analysis project Ga0126342, IMG submission 92528) | Coral microbial communities from Lord Howe Island, Old Settlement Bay, Australia - Cyphastrea 1 metagenome | ecosystem: Host-associated > Invertebrates > Cnidaria > Coral ... | reverse complement strand
GAATGCGCCCAATGGTGTGCATGAATGCTTGCTACAACAAAACGTCTATATGGGCATACAGCTCAAACCCCTCAAACACCCCAGTTGACAAACGGGGTTATGGCAACGACCATTGTTTTCCAAGTGGTTGGACTGCTAGGGTATATATATATGTATATATATATATACATACATATATCATATGTATATATATATACATACATATATCATATGTATATATATATATATATACATATGTATATGTATATATATACACATGCATATACATATGAATTGGTACTACATACACTACCAGCCAGCTAAAATGACATAAAAGTGCAGGGCATCTGAATTGGCAATACATCAGCTTTGGAATCGAGCAGCGGCTGCTGAACAAAACCCCGATTGGTTGATGATTACTTCGTCATTTAATAGGGATTCTAACCATCAAAAGTATCAGGATACAAGTAATATAAGTGAATATAACTGATGAATGTCGGTTGATTGATTGGTTAGGGGATTACATATCGAACCAACATATTTATTGGACAACATATTCACCATGAATAAGGGGAATCCCGTTCTGAACCAAGTATTCAGTGGTTTAAGGGACAATTTACAGGAAAACCCTATATTTAACGGGAACATCTATGGTTTCCGGTTAAGATTTTCCCAACAAAACCAATCCATTGAATTATTGTTGATACTTCCAATGTCAGCTAAATGTACCTATTTTCCAGTGACAGTGACCACATGCCTCAATGAACAGTCGCCGACGGCGTCCACAAGGCGTATACGTAACGATGCGTATGTAACGATTCCCGTGTTACAATTTTTGAAGAGTGAATCACTGTTCGCAATTTGGGGTGTAGATCCCTTAGGTTTAGATCCGCTACCTTTCAAATCTCAAAAAATCCCAGAAGTTCATAATATCATTATGGGTTTGTCTGAAAGTAGGTTGCAGGCAAATTTGATAGTTTTCATATTACTGCCGACATGATCTTGAATTGGTTTATCATGGTTTTTCCCTATTAAGATGGCAGTTTTGAGTATACACCCATTTCAGACACACCCAAATAAGATCATCATGACATCCCATGATGTACCTTTATATATATATACATATATCCCATGAATCATATCCCATTATATATTATATAACCATTATATGTATAGAGAATTGTAGATAACCTCTGGTAAACTAACACAACTATGGAAAATCACCATTTTTAATTGGAAAACTCACTATACATGGCAATTGTCAATAGCTATTTTGACATAACCAGAGGGTATATCGGTATATCCCCATGAAAAACCTCCATGACATCCATTTGCTGGAGCTCATCCTTAGCTCCGCTGCGGTTTGCGCGCAGATGCTGTTGGGCAGCGCGGGTATTCTGAAGGGCGACGACATGCGACCCTTTGGCAACGTGAACAGCGTGCTGGTGCCCCGGGTGAAGTCGGGAAGGGTTTTTTCATGTGGAAAAATTGCCAAAACCATGGAAAACATGAGAAAACCCATCAAAAACATAACAAAACATACCGGAAAACATAGGAGAACTGTGGGAGAACCGAACCAATAGTGTGTTTAAAGGGATTTATGAGTTGAATTAACTTGAACATGGGTTCTAATTTGAATGGTGAACTGGGATCTATGATCAACCGGAAACATATGTGTATCTTTTGTATATACTGCCCCTTGTTTGGCCGGTTGGGGTAAATAATATACTGTTTCTAACTAGATATTGGGTCCTTTGAAGGTCTACGTCGTATCACCCAAAATTGGTATCCAGACTGAAGAACCTGAATTTCATCAACAAACCCTGAAATTCAACCAACATTTTCCCGAATTCATCTACCAACGGAGTGCAAAGTGGGTTTGTCCATTGGTGAATGGTATTGTATTATGATTAACCAACATACCCTCTGGTAAACTAACATAGCTATTGAACATGGTGATTTATAGTCGATTTGCCCATTAAAAACGGTGATTTTCCATAGTTATGTAAACGTTTACCACAGGGTAGTATATTAACCATGAAATTACCTAGGAGACCATGCATGAAATACATGAAAACCAACATGAGGTGTACCTCATTCCGTCCGGTTTTTCTCTTTTCTCCATTCCAAGGCCATCATCACTGGTTGATCTTTCCACATGTTTGTGAGCTAAATCCATGTAACCCCCCCCAAAAAAAAGGTTGGCACATTCAAAGTTGACCTTTCGAATAATAGACGTGGTTGCATAACAAGCCTTGGTAACTTGATGTAACTTGGTAACGCCATGAAACATATCCCCATGTTCATCTGGGAACTCCAAAACTGTTGATCCATGGACTTTCCTGGTGTGCGGCAGGCGGAAACCTTTGGTCCCGGCGGCATCGTATCATCTTTGCGCAAGGTGGACCTGTGGAGATGTGTGGAGTGTTCTAGGTCAATCTTACATGGATACTTTAATCCTTTGGTCTTTTGGTATTAATTAATGGGAATATCTACTATATAACCAGCAAAGAATTTATATAATTTTTTGAAGGGTATCTGGCTGATTGGCAATGATATGTGGAGTGTTGAGTTGTTGAGTTGGGGGAGGTGCTTCAGAAGGGCCACAAGCCCACTGGATTCATTCGGAGTAGGGTCCAGGGATAACTGGGATGAACTCAGCCACGCTTCGGCGTAGCATGGTCCATGAAGAAGCGAACATCTTTCACCTGGAACAAGGGTCTGGAAGGATCCATGGCTGACTGGTGGTCAAACATTTTTTTTATTTTCCCATATTGGGAATAATCATCCCATAATATATCCCATTATCATATCCCATTATATATATTATATAACCATATTATATGTATAGATAATTATCTGATTGGTAGTTTGAAACATTTGGATTATGTTCCATAATATATGGGAAAATCCTTCCCAACTGACTTTCATATTTTTCAAGATGGTGAAATTGCACCACCAAGCAGCATGGGATATGGCAAATGTTGCACAGTCCCATGGCCCAATGGCGCGTGGTGCGTGCCTTGGATGATATCGAAACTAGCCTCCCAAAGATGGTGTATCCAGATGTATCCAGATGTATCCAGTATCAACACGCACCTCGAATAAACCATGTGAATCCAGGTTTATGGCATTGTTGTTGAAGATTCCATATGTGACTGAAAGGGTATGTATTCATGTTGTGTGCAGCTCACATAGCACGGTGTCGTGCAGCGCAGGGGGGCATTGGACTTCATCGCAACATCGACAAGCCGTTGATCTCAGGCAATGGAAAATCGACTCCAGTAGACATACGAAAAGCATGAAGAAGCTATTGAAATCCATGGTTTATGGCCCGAAAAAGGAGATGATCTACGTTTATGATGAAGCACTGCCATTTTTTTTAATCTATGTTTTTGACTTGCTGGTGGTAAAATGCCAAATCTTGATGGATAATGGTGGACGGTGGAGTGTTCCACGAGTTATCGTTTCCTGGTTCTGGGGAGCTTTAGGATCCCCACATTGTAGAAAAAATCCTATGTTTGTCATTGCTGGTGAACATCATTGCTACTGTAGTTATGTCTGTTTACGGATGTTCTAACATATCTAACATATCTAACTACGTATTCACCATAAACCATATAGTGATTCTAGTTGGTTGATTACCATGTGATGTTGGTAGATTACCCATCTAACTACGTATTCACCATAAGCCATATAGTGATTCTGGTGCTATGAACCAACTTAGCTCACGTTTTGGGGTTCCACCTTGTATCCTGGCAACGGTCACTTGTTGTGGAGAATGTTGCCTTCCTGAAGATGACTAGCCATAGAAAATTCAATGGCTATTTCAGGTACCTAAACTGGAGGTACATAGTACCATATAAAGCCATATTTTTGGAGGCTTATCCCCTTATACATAGGCCTTATACATAGACCTTATATATGCTATATATATATATGATATGGTTGTTGCCTTCAGTTTAGGTACCTGAAATGGCCATTGAAAAATCATGAGTCACATGAATTGTCCATGTGTTAAATAGCTTAATCATGATCAATCATTTGGGGAAAAATCTCTGTGGCTATTGTTTGATTACCCTCTGGTAAACTAACGTAGCTATGGAAAATCACCATTTTTAATGGGTAAATCAACTATTTCTATGGCCATTTTCAATAGCTATGTTGGTTTACCAGAGGGTACCAGAGGGTATCCAGTCTGATCATTTCCCAACCCTTACGACTTTTCGCCGTTTCGGCGATTCCGATGCCATGGCACGACAGGCTGGTATACCTTGAAAGGAAAGGAGAGCAAGTGACCCTTGAATCGCTGCGATTTTTATCAGGGAAGATGATGAACGAGAGGCCTTGGCCCCCCTGTTGTTGTTTATACACCCCAATGAGCCAATGAACATCAATGAACTATAGTTACATCCTTATAGAAACCCTAGTTCACCAAGTTAATATACATATATTATTGTATAAGTTAGCTATCTAGGGGGCCTCCCATCTTGCAGCTCCTTTTTTCAATGTATGCAGGTACAATATCTTTGTCGCCAAGAAGAACGAATACGCTCCGGTACGCCTCCTGAGTTTGGCCAAGATGGACCACGAAGAAGTCTGTAGTGAAGACTATGGTGACTATGATCTTGAAGTAGTTTATTTATATAGAACTTTCATTATTTCATCGGAAAGATTTGAAAAGGATGTAACATGATGTAACAGGTACTTTATTGACATCAATGAGGTCAGAAAAAATCGCCTTTCGAGATGTAATCGCCACAGAGATCTCGATTTTTCGTTGCGGATGGTTTTTACCACAACCCAAAATGAAACTTTAAGCAGAATCCACTAAGACTTCAACCAAATTAGCAGGATATCAAAAAAAACCCAGGAAGATTTCTAGGACTTTCTAGATGAGCTTGTGGCGTATACCCCATTTTCAGATATACCCACGAACCTTATCTGGTTGGTGGTTTGGAACCATGGAATTTTATTACTTTCCATTCAGTTGGGAATTTCATCATCCCAGCTGACTTTCATATTTTTCAGAGGGGTGGCGAAAAACCACCAACCAGAAATTTTCTAGAAATCCATAGGTTTTCCCTATTTTTTGGGGTTTACCCATGAACCTTATTGTAATTTTCATATTCTGAGTAACCCTTGGTAGTCCACTTCCCACCTGACCCTGTTCGATCCGCACAGGAGAAGGAAATGCGGCGCTTGTACCGAGAGTACTTCAACACGGATGTGCCGAATCTCAAGGAGCTCTGGTTGAACTGGAAGTGATAGGAGATACCCTGAGATATTTATGGGATTTACCCAACCAGAATAGAACTATCATTGGAATATCATGGAATGTAGATAACCACCTTGAAACATTGGATGCTGATCTGATTATACCCTCTGGCAATAGAAATACCCTCTGGTTATGTCAAACTATAAATGGTGATTTGTTATGGTTTAACAATGGGTTAACAATGGTGAAGAATGGGATGATCATGGGATATACCCGGCCTGGTTATGTCAAACAGTTTGCTATTGAAAATGGCCCAGTCGAAATAGTGAATTGTCCCATGAAAAATGGGTGGATTTTCCATAGTTATGTAAACGTTTACCGGAGGGTACCAGTGGAGGGAAGTATCAGGAACTTTTCTTCAGGAACTATTCGAATCCCGGTCCTGAGAATGCACCAACTTCATATTTGTTTCAAACATCAGCTACTGTAGATCATTCATTTACCCCATGAGCTGATGCTAATAGAAGACATATATATGTGTGATATCTTCCATTCAGCTGCTTTGGTAGGGGCTGACCCCACTATGGGTTCATGCTGTTTGTGGATCCTCGGGGGGTTGCTGGTACATGCTTTTCAACTTGCTGGAAGATAGTGTTTCACCTCTTGGGGGTCTAAAACGAGATGTTTGATTTTTTTGGTGATTCTGATTTTTCAAACATGACTGCAAGAAATCAATGATTTTGACAACGCAAAGTATATAACATATCCTGTTGGAGCTGTAAAACCATGATGTTTTCACCTACGGCTTTGTTGTTTATTGCATCGCTGGTGCCTATGTGACAATGCCCATGGCTCTCAGACTGCATGATTTATACATTTTTTGTTCATGTATATACTATGTGGGCGCACAAAAGAAACATGCACATATAAAAAACATGTATAACTACATGTCTTGAGTTGTGAGGTATGTATCCGAAACCTATCGACCTGAATGAATCAAAACCTTTTCAGCAAGACCACATGTTAATATTGTTGGATGAGTTTTTCATTCCATTTATCTTTTGTGTTTGGCATCCAACAGAGTCCACTAGAGTCCACGGTACTGCCAAGGATCGGCAGGGCTTTACCACCATTGTGGCCAACACATCCTTGCATGTCCCTGGTCCAACCCATGTAGATGTGCCAAATCTATTCATGGATTTGGTTGCCCAACGGCAGTTGGCAGCTTTCGCTCGCACGACCTGCTTGAAGCTTGAAGGTACTTTGCATTATCCAAAGGGCCCACTCATTGACCTTCTCTGCAGAATCTTGCAGGGCCGCGGTGTGGACGGGCGATTCGCCAGACAGAGAGTGAAAGGTGTTCTGCAATCAGTGTCTTGGTGGAATGCGGCATTTGGGATTGTGAGCTTGGGCGTTGCGGCGTTCCACAAACCAGCTCATGAGGATTCGAGATTGGTTCATAAACTGATGGGTTGTTTTTACATGCCTCCATGTAGCTATCCTTGACCTGGCCATGGGCTTCTGCCCGTCAAGACCGCCAATTTCCTGAGCTTTGGCCGAGCCAAGTCGCCAAGTCGCGCATAATATCAGTATAGTCTTGAACTGCATATCGCTGATGAAACAAGAATATATCATATATATATATGTATATATATATAATATGATATATTCAAATCATATATATATATATATATGATATATATTATATATACATACATATACTTAATTTCACAAAGTAGTATAGTAGTAAGGAACTTTGAACCATATAGACGACGTCGTATTGATGTAGAGGACAGATAGCGAAGGACTCCAGAATCCTTGATTGAGACCTAGAGTTTGTTGGTTTTTGCCTATCAAACTGTAGATTGCCTCTGGTAAGCTAACATAGCTATTGAACATTGCCTATTTATAGTTGATTTACCAATAAAAAATGGTGATTTTGCATAGTTATGTTAGTTTACCGGAGGGTATATGCTCGGTAAATGCCGATTTATGCACTTTTACTTACCTTCCTGTACCTATCGTATCCTAACGGACTTTGGGGTTGGACTTTGCGACAACATGCAACAACATGCAACAACCACCCAGTTTGCTAGTGAATATCCAGTTATATCCGTAGTCATTGTGGTCGGCAAATTCCCAATTGATAGCTGCAAACCACCATGTGTCTGGTGTTCGACCCATTCTCTTGTTCTAAACCTACCATGGTTTTTCCGGAAAATACCCTCACATGAGACATGAAACATACCCCTATCCTCTCCCATTATTCTGGTTGGTTAATAGTTATCCCAGTTATCCCTATTTATCCCTATGATGGGTAGTAATAATCCACAATAAACCAGGTAGTAAACACTTCCTAACATAAACAATCAACAGGGGTATAACTCTCATGGCTCAAATCTTTGCCCATGATATGACCGTTATATTACCATTGTATCACCATGTTTGTTGGGCTAAAAAGCCATGTTTTACCATATTCTTTACATCATTACCATTGTTTTTAATCATGTTTTAACCATGTTTCAAATCATCTATTAGCATGTTTTAACCATGATATCCCCGTAAACGGATCCCGGGCTAAGAATTTCTAACCCCGGCGGTCAACAGGAACTGATTGTGCACCAGATTCGGCCGAAATTGGAGGAATTAGCCAAGTTGGAGGCTTCCGGCCATGGGATGCGGTCCTGGATTGTCCTACGGGTGGAGCTACCGGTGGATGTCGGTATTTCTAGAGATGACCTACAAAAATGGGCAAAAGGATCAAGAGGTTAGGGTAACAAATCGCGGTTTTCTGGGTATTTGGATAAATTGTGATTTTTAGTATCACGGGTAACAAAGCGTTTTGCAGGGTATTTGAATGGCTAGGAATGTATAACTTGATTTTATTCTCAATAAATCCATATTTGCCTGCGGGGGACAACACTCTTGACGTATGCGTTCGAAGAACTCATCGTTTGGGGGGAGGTCTCGTTGCAACGTGCAAAGCCCTAAAGATCCATGACTATAGAGACGGTATACCATATAACTGGTTCGTGGTTTCAAACATTTGGATTATGTTCCATAATATATGGGATGTCATCCTTCCCAACTGACGAACTCATATTTTTTCAGAGGGGTTGTTTTACCACCAACCAGTAGAATACATATATCACATATCATACACAAACCATATATTATACCAGATTATACCATATGATTTTTCAAGATGGGTTGAAACCACCAACAAGATAATATTTTTCACAAACCCTGTGAAATACTTATAAACCAACTTCGCGATCATGGCGGGATTTTGTAGAACATTGTGAAGCTACACTGGATGGCTGGAAGAATCACATAGACCTCCACATTCCAGTAATTTAGCATTAATTACCCTCTGGTAAACTAACATAACTATGGAAAATCACCTTGTTTGTTTACCAGAGGGTAATTCAAATGACTCCAAAATGGTCCAAATGGTGGTTATTATTCTAGCATAGATATGTTTGGATAGATGTCCTTTCCCACTGGTTTATTGATGTTTATGAAAGAAGAGGGGTGCTATGTTTTTTTTTCACAATGAAGAGGTATTATAAAGTTGGTTCCCAGCACAAACCCCCCTATGTCGTCAAAACTACGTCATAGATAGAAAGGGATCTTTGAAACTTGAAAAGATACTTGAAATAGAAAAGGAAAGGGCTAAAAAAAGACCTACATCAATTATCTTCAACATACATACATAGATATGTTGCGTTTTAACTCATTGAAATAGTCCACCAGTTGACCTGTTTTTCATCCCCTTAGGAATAACCACTCTAAAATGGGGAGCCCCGGGGTCCCACTAAAGCATTTTTTTTAGACAGAATTTAGCGAGGTTTTTTCCCAGGGGGTTGGTACTTTCATTTTATAGTGACCCCAGGGGGGCATGAAGATTTTGTTTTTACAATATTAAATTCCATTTTATAGTGATGCCCTTTTTGGCATGACACTCCTTTTTGGGGGTTGGGTGTTCCCATTCTATAGAGTCAGGAGGTTTCAGGAAGTCATTCTTTTTGGGGGTTGGTAGCCTCCATTTTATAGTGATTATGGGTTGTAGATGGTTGTAGTATGTTGTAGTATGTTGATAGTATGTTGATGTATGTTGTATTTGCATTGCTCCGTCCTCGCATTCCGTTTCCTGCTATAGGATGGAAGGTAAGCGGAACCTGGGGAGGGTTCGCAAACCAATCCAAACCAAATACACGTAAGAAACGTAAGAGTGGACAGACATGGATCAGATATGATCAGACAATGACATAGATTGATCAACCATGATTAAATTTTAAATAATTTTAAGATATTTTAAGATGAAACAACATCAAGCAACCGCACGTTTCCGTGCATCGGGTGCAACGCACGTTTCCGTGCAGCTTCTTGCCGCCATGGTGGTCGCCAAAAAGTTCAACTTCCCGAAAATATGTGATTCTTGGCTCCGAAATACTCAGAAATACTCAGAACATCCCAGAAAAATCTGAATGAACATGAATTAACCAAAACATACCGAAACAATCCAAAAAAAAATCAATCATTTTCAATCTAACTGTCACATACTGTCACTATCTGTCACTAATTGTCACTATATGTCACTATAAAATGGAAAAAATATGGTGGATCAATCATTTTCAATCTAACTGTCACATACTGTCACTATATGTCACTAATTGTCACTATAAAATGGAAAAAAATTGGTGGATCAATCATCTTCAATCTAAGAGTCACATACTGTCACTATATGTCACTATAAAATGGAAAAAATCTGGTGGATCAATCATTTTCAATCTAAGAGTCACATACTGTCACATACTGTCACTATATGTCACTATAAAATGGAAAAAATCTGGTGGATCTCTTCCTATTCTGTTGGAGCAGGCCCTCCTGTCCTAAACCTGCACTGGAAATAGGTCATAATAGGTCATTTTCAAAACGTTTTCGACAGATTTCAATAATTTTCAACAATCTTCAACATGTTTTGTGCTGCTGTCTGCATGTAGACATTGCTAAGGTGCAGGGGACGTGCCTGGACACGCCCATGGAAGATCCAGTTTGGGAATCGAACCGTGGTGTGTACAGCGCCTGCGGTTGCAAGCAGCAATGTAGGTTGTAGATTCTAGCGCATTGTTTTCCAGAAGTTTTTGGGAAAAATACCAAAAAAATCATAAAACGATCTAAAAAGATCCTAAAAATATGTCACAATCTTGAAAAAAAACAGTTTGGGAATGTTTGGGACAGTCAGACTTTGATTCCTTGTTCTCGTCAATTTGCCTCGCAATACTGAGCTTCGCGGTGTACTCGGAGAGGGTCAAACAACCGGCCTTCGCATCATCATGTATACCGGCGGCCGCGTCTTGTCTGATGGGGAGCATTCTGATGAATGAATGAAGAAGGAAGACTAGGAACAGATAGGAATGTTATGGAATGTTAAATATTGTTAAAATTTGTTAAATAATGTTAAGGATTGTTAAGGTATGTTAAGGTCATGTTAGGTCTGACATGGTCAAACAGGGTCAAACCATGTCAAACATTCATATGTCATATCCAATCAATTCCAATCATATCCATATAATTCCATAATATTCCATATATAAATAGATATAATTATAATTAATATTAATTAATTATAATTAATTATATAATAATATATATATATATAATTATATACATCATTATACATCATTATACATCCATATGATGTCCACAGGTCCAAAGTGTCGCATTGCTGAGGGGGCAGAAGTTTTGGACGCAGACTCTTGTGATTTCTCAGCCATGCCCCAAACTCAGCACTCCAGCTTCTTGCCAGCAATATTCTGGCTTGGGATGTCGTGGGTTTCAATAGGGATATTTCGAGGTTGTGGGATATTGTGGCAATTTGTGGCACTTGTGGGGCATGTTGGATTATGTCTGAAACTCGAACTGTGTGAACATAATTGGACAACATTGGACAGTTTTGATTGTTCCTTGATATTTGATTTATTTTGATTTGCTCAAGTGATTCTGTTCAAGAGCGCTTGTCTGCCTGCTGTTGTGAAAATTGCCCCACAATTCGACAGCAATGTTCCGAGCACTAGCGGCCATACTTGCCTTGGCCTTTCTTCCGTGGACGCTGTCCGCACATGGCAATGAAATACCCAGCCTCGATGATGACACGACAAGTTCACTGGCTGAGTCAGAGCCGCTAATCCGCAAATGGGAGCCTTATGGAGCCTTAATTTAATGGACAATAATGGGGTCAATCTCCCTCTAATTGTCACATATTGTCACTATTTGTCACATTTTGTCACTATTTGTCACTATAAAATGGAAAAATATGGTGGATCCCTTCCTTTTCTCTTGGAGCAGGCCCTCCTGCCTTACACCTGCCTAGAAATATATCATTTTCAGATATTTTCAGCATAATTTCTATTTTATAGAGTCCCAAGAACAGCATTTTGAATCATTTTGGATTATTCTGGTATAATGTGATAATGTATGCGCATGCACATGCAATATATTGCAATATCATGCAATCAAATATCACTATAAATGGAAATGTGAAAAAAATATGGTAGCTAGATGTAGCTAGGTATAGCTAGGATTAGCTAGGAAATGCTAAGGATATCTAGGAATAGTAATCATTTTCAGGCAAACCTCATCAGACCTCCATTACCTAAAAAAGGGGCCCTTTCTGCTATTTTTCCATTTTATAGTGATGCAATATGCAAATTTCAGGTAAACCATGGGAGATCCTCATAACCTAAATATATGTCCTTTCTGCTATTTTTATCATTTTATAGTGATGCAAGAGACCACCATAACCTAAAAATTGGTCCTTTCTGAATCTTTCTGATTTTTTTCAATTTTATAGTGATACAATTTGCAAAGATCTGACAAATTCTGACAACATATGACAAAGATATACAAAGAATTACAAAGATATACAAAGATTGGCAAAGGATGAGGAAAGGAAAATAAGGATGACCTGCCAATGTTTGTCATCCATGAGGTGGTTTCATGCTGATATGCACTATGAGGAGGCACACTCTTGGGCAATGAATTGGCATGGTGTTCGTGAATACCACGCACTTGACCTCTTCGGCTACTCCCAAGGACTGGCGTGGCTTGTCCAAGGATCGTTCGGTCAACTGCCATCACCAAGAACCATGGGTTTTATATGGTTTTAAAATGTTTTAAATGGTTTTAATATGTTTTAAATTGTTTTAATATGTTTTAATTTGTTTTACATTTTAGAACAGTTTAGAATAGTTTAGAATAGTTTAGACATGTTTAGAATTGTCTAGAAATGTTTAGAATCGTGGAATATCGGGGTCTTAATGAGATAGACATGGAATGAAAATGAATGAAATGGATAGAAATGGATAGAATATTTCTTGGAATTTGCCTCCCCTCAATTGACATGACAGAGCTCTGTCTGAGGCGCCAATTCAGAAAGGTTGGGCTGCGTGCCCTAGCCTACGACATCAAATTGAGTACCAGTCACGATTTGACTTCCCGGGAAGGCTTTTACAAGCTTCTGGACATGGGGATGTCGTTGGTGGTTGGAGCGGTGGTTCTGGGAGGACCCCCATGTTCGTTGATGGTAGGGGCGAGCGCATCGGTGCATATGCGCAGAACCTGGAGGCTGTTAGGAAACCAGGCCAATGCAAAGGTCAGATTGTCAAACGCCATTTGGATGAACATGGCACCTATGCTGCAGGGATCTGCAGGGGTGGTGGTGATGGGAACTTTGACTTATTTGATTTTATTTGTGTTCTTGTTCTTTAGATTCTTTAGAATTGGTCATTTTTTCCTGATTTTTCATTTTATAGTGAGGATATATACCACTATAAAATGGGAAAAACATGAACATGAAAACACTATGAAAAAAATATGAAAAAATGAAATATGTGACAAATTTACCAAACATGCGGGTCCAACATATTCTCATAGGCCATCCTGCAAGATTTTACTGATTGAATCTGATTGATAAATTGCTGGTGCTGTAGGAAATTGCGGCTCAAAATAAGAAGGAAGCAAGGCCCACATAGACCACATGGCCAAAGCTGCGAGAGCCAAGAGGGCTGAGGTTGCCAGCTGGCCCGGATTTGTTTTCGTTCTCTTCAGTTTCTTAGCCAAAATGGTCGCCCGAGCTGCCATGTGCTTCATGTCCAAGACCGATGTGGATGATTTCCTGTCCCAGATTCTGCATCGGGCATCAGATACCGGTTCAGATTCTGAATGGAGTGTGGTGAGCACAGATGAAGAGAATTCAGAACAAGAGGTGCCACCCCCTAGAAGGACTCCATCCCGCAAGCGTGTGTGCAGACACATTCACCGCACAAAACAAGGCAGCAATGGCTCAGAGAGAAGAGTTAGTTGCACAGATTGTGGGGAAATCTTGCTTCGCATGCCAACCCAGGCCGCCATAGAAAAGAAAGCCAGGAAAGCACGTGCTGCGTAGACTTGTGGTGTGGTCAACTCTGATCGTTGAGCCACAATGGAGAAAAGCTTGGTGAGTGCTCAAAAGCGCATTGTCAAGATATTGCACCTTTTAGCGAAGACCTTTGCAGCATCATAAGGACAAAAAATGCGAACCCGAGGGCCATCAGGTCAGAAAAAGTATGAAAAGGTAATGTAGAGATCATTTGATCGTATTTGAATATATCAATTTTGATCATATTCAGAATATTTCAGAATTATTCAGAATTATTATTCAAATTTATTCAATAATATTCAATAAATTTCAATAATATTCAATAATTTTCAATATTATTCAAAATTATTCAAATTACTTCAAATTTATTCAGAATTATTCAGATATTTTCAGAATATTTAAGAATTATTCACGGGGATGCAAGCCAACCAATGTGGGTGTCCAGCCTGCAGCTTGCCAAGGCAGTGGCCATCAGCATCCTGATACGCATGGGGCGCAAACTCTATTACATATTTGAACAACCTGCTCAGTCGTGGGGATTTAAACTTCCGAGCATGGTGCAGCTGAAGGAGCAAGCCAGGATGCGTCTGGAATAATTTGGTATTTTTATACATCATTATACATTTATCGGATTTTATCGGGTTCTTTTGTTTTCCTTGTTTTTTTAAATGTTTGAACATTTTTGAACAATGTATTTCAAAAAGTTTGACATCATTAAGGAAGATTACTTGTACCTGGATGAGCTTTTTTGGTGCAGATCTTCAAAAACCAACCCACTTGCTCAGTAACCTCCCTACATGTGAGAAGCTGCGGCGCCGAATGCGGAAAGGAGACCGGGCCAGATTCAATGAGACTTGGTTTATTTATCTTGGTCATTCTTGGTCTATCTTGGTCTGGCAAAAATTTGCTGCCGGAGGAAAGATATTTTTGCCATTTTTTGCCATTTATTGCCATTTTTTGCTTTCAAATAATATCAAAACATATCAAACCAGTTCAAAACAATTCCAAGCATAAACATACATAAACATACATAAACAATCTGTAAATTTCTGTAATATGTATTAAGCATTTGAAAACAAACATAAAAAATCCATAAACATCCAAGATGTTCCAAATATGTCCAAGATATTCCAAGATTGTCCAAGCGTATTTCCAAGTGGGTATTGATTCAGGAGAGGCTGCGCAAGCGGAACGCACGCCGATCCAAACCGCGTGTTTACTACCAGTCCTGCACGAAGGCAGATGGAACAAAGGGGTGGCAGGGATCTCGGGATTTGCCACAATCAGCAGCCTACACAGGCTGGTTCGTGCGGGCCATTTATGCAGCATGGTGCGAACAGGCCAAAGCCGACCAATTGCTTTAGACAGCCTTTGTGCTTCTCTGAGCATGGTTGGCACCTTTTAGCGTGGAGTGCGGCCAAGGCTGCATCTTTATGTAATTCTTGTTAGCTGAACAAACTCAGGAGCTAGTGCCCAGACAGTACAACACCTGACTGGGATTGACTGGGCCGCCGCTCAACTCATGAGCGCCAAGCAGAGACAACGGGGAAGAAAAGTTTGAAATTGTTTGCAATAGTTTGAACCTGCTTGAACAATCTTGAACGTTCTTGAACGATTTTGAACGATTTTGAGGAATGGCAGACGGAAATTACATGAAATTACGATGGAACAACACTCTACTGGCATAATATGGCATGATCAAGTACCCACCAAAGGTATCCACAGATCCTGTCTCCAAAGAATACTGTTAAAATCTGTTGAGTACTGTTGGGATTTCTTGAGAGTTGACCCACGTGATTCCCCAACCATACCCCGCAAATCATCGCAAAAGTCGCATAATTTTGCGAACTAAGGTTGCGCAGCCTGAAGAGACGGAGTCCGAAGGGGAAGGTGGTCTTGCTGGCAATGAGGTGCTGCTTTATGGGTGCAAGGGAAAACGCAGCCAAATTTGTCATTTCTGCCAGCTAACAAAAGGCCCCAATAACCTTTGACATCCTTTGACTATCTTTGACATTCTGTGACTATAAAATGGAAAATTGTTTGTAAAACATCACAGAACATGGTGAAACACATTGAACACATAGCAATCACATGCATACTCAATCAATCTCAATCATACTCAATCCATCTATATCCATCTCAATCCATTGCAACCAGTACTTCCCCTGGAGGCTGCAGAGCCTGCCCTCGGCGCTGCAGCTGAGGATGCTGCTGCCCCAGAGGCTCCTTCAATCTCCTTCAATTTTCCATATATAGTTTTCCAATGTTTTCCAATATTTTTCATATTTTTCCATTTTTTTCCATTTTATAGATGGATATAGAATGATATAGAGGGTACATGGGCATGGTTGGCCCATGTAAGCCTATGTGTGATCCATGCTTATCCAGGAGCCTCAACAGCATGCCCCCAGCGCTCCAGCTCATGGTGCTGCTGCCCAAGAGGTACCAAACAGCCACTGGATAGTTGGGGCTCAATTTCCCAATAATTTTCCATTTTATAGAGAATATATAGAGATATAATGAGAATTAATGAGATATATAGAGAATTATAGAGATATATAGAATATTAATGAATATTATAGAATTATATAGAATATTGTAGAATTATAGAGAATATTACAGAATATTATAGAATTATATAGATATAATATGATATAATAATGATATACTATATATATATATTATTATATATTAAATTATATTAATATACATTAAATTACAATAAATTATATTAATATAAAATAATATGATATAACTAAATATATATGGATGATTATGGATGATTATG
>Ga0126342_10010719_pt1 | contig 16409 bp, 15 predicted proteins | sample Cyp1metagenome_FD_92528 | JGI IMG/M metagenome (GOLD analysis project Ga0126342, IMG submission 92528) | Coral microbial communities from Lord Howe Island, Old Settlement Bay, Australia - Cyphastrea 1 metagenome | ecosystem: Host-associated > Invertebrates > Cnidaria > Coral ... | reverse complement strand
TGCTCGTTTTTTTCTCTTCGTCGTCTTTCGTCGTCCGTCGTGTTTCAATGGGGATACTTGAGACAGACACTTGACCTGAGCAAGACCACAAACGAGAAAGTACCTTGGCGCAGACCTTCGAATCATGAGTTCAATGCACCTAAACTGATCTAAACAACATCAATCACCCGGACAACTCATCTCACGCTTCTTGCTACTCAAGATTGACTCAAGACCTGGGAAGAATAGAAAGAGTTGCATTACAGCACTCTGTGGCTTTCAGACCATCATTGATGGTACAAATTTCCGAGCAAACGATCAACTGATTGGCCAACGAACAGCACCAAGATGCACCAAGTTAGTGAACAGTGGTCAAGTTGGTCAAGTCCGAAGATGTTTACTGCTTACGCCCTCCGGTCATTTGTTGCACTTCGCATCCTGGAGGCGACCCATTTAGCCCGATGATTTGCCCATGACAAATTTTAGTGTTTCTTTCCATGGCAAACTGAAGATCAAATACGCTTGGGATTCACCTCTCATTGGTTGGAGCAACCCTCATATTTACGTTTCTTGGTTTGTAACCCCCATAAACTTCAATATCGATAGGTGTATCAACATATCAAGCACAAACCCTGATAATTACTTTTTGTTTTTAAAAAAAAACATCAATCATCATCCAGTTTATGCATTATTCTTGGATCGTCTCAGCATTGATCTTACAAGTCCAAGGGTCTTCCACAAGGACTCGTCATCGTCAGCAAACCTTTGGAACACAGTCAGGGCTGGGTCAAGTTCTTCGCTCTAGCCCAAAGTGGCACTTATCATGGAAGATCATGGTAATGAGTCAAAGCCCTGTACCCACTGGTGAACATCAAAATAGCTGGGAAGTGGAAGTTCATCCACCTAAGAATTGTATTGATAGGTATGCCATATCAGTATTGATGTTAAACCATGTTAAACCCCTGGAATCTAAATTGATTTGGTTTGAAGCCTCTCATTTTTGGCGTGTATCCCAACTATTCTTACTCAAGTCCGTATATTTATGGGTTAAGTCTCCGTTTGTTTGACTTGCAAGTTCCCATGTTTATGGCTTCAACTCGCACAGTCAACTGGCTCAAGCCCAGCCCTTGTTCTGAACTTGTTCTGGCCAAATTCCTTATTTTACGCACTGCAAGCCCTTCTGGGGATCAAAACAAATTATACCATGGATTGAGAGAATCAACATCCAGCTATACTGCCTATTTTGCTGTGAACAGAAGGGGATTCCATGATTTTTGGCCCTCGTAACTCGTGGTTATCACCCTGGTTAAGTTCCCGATTTGCGGCTTATCCCAGCAAATGGGTAATTAATCTACTTGGAAGTCTAGTTTATGAGTGAACTACCCTCTGGTAAACTAACATAGCTATGGAAAATCACCATTTTTGATGGGTAAATCCACTATAAATGGCAATTTTCCACCAGAGGGTATATCTTAGCCACTAGGGCTTATATCATATCCCAACTTCGTCACTGAGGCTTAACATACCATGGCCATGGCCCCTCGAAGTGGCCAGGTCCGCCAGGTCACTGCAAAGCGTCACCATCGTTCACAACGGCTGTGAGGACCAAATCGGGATCTGCCCTTCACGTGGCCCGTTGGTTTCACCGTTGAAACAACCCCAATTTATATGCAAAGGTCATCAGCAAATTCACCCAAAAAAACCCGTTTCTATGGTTGAGCAGCCGGAAATATTTGACGTTGTTTGAACCCCCCAACCAGCAACATATACGGAGACTTCCGAGCCTAGAAACCATGACATTTCTGACATGTCCACAGGTTTTTTCTTCCGAAAAGTGGAGATGGAAAATCATGGAAACCATATGAACCCATGGAGATCGAGCAGAAGATGTCCCCTCGGCTCATGGACCTTAAAAAACCATTCAGTTTTTACCAACCTAGCAGCCTCCTGCAGCCGAAGATCGCAACTTGTTTCCGAAACTCATGGATTTCCCATGGGCGATTTGTTTGGAAGGTAACCTCATGAAATTGAGATTCATATATTAACATCCCAAAAACGTACGAATTAACCATGACCATTAACCATATGATTTTTTGATTCAATCGTGGTCATCATTGAGGAATTACGAGTCACATCATTCCCGGGATGTTGGAACATCACACCAGCAGCTACACAGAATGCAACCGAGCCACATGGGGGAGTGATACGTTAACTGAAACCAACTTGAGATGAATAGTTGAAAAACATGTTTGGAAAATTCACACCATGGATGAATAATCTAAACTGTAGTAACACACTCTTTTCTATAATCATGAAAACACTAATATTCAGGTGAGAACATTTGATAAACATAGAGAGAATATCCCAATGATTACAATCACCAATCCACTGGCCTCACTTCTTCGCTGGCCAAACGGAGCAGTTGACCCTGAGGCAAATGTTGGAAACGGTCGCTGGAATTGTATGGGTAAAAATCTGCGAATGTGGTCCCCTCAAAATATAGCATATTTGTTGAACAGGAAAGATGATGATAAACAATGAAACTTGTTGATTGAATAGAAAAATATGATAAACTATGGGGCAGTTTTTTCAATCAAACCCATATCCAGTCGAGGACAGTCAGAAGCAAGGTCAATTTCGCTCTTCGCCTTCAAAAGAACTGAAATAAGGGAGTCTTGGAATTCTTGTCCTTACTACCAATCATATAGTGCTTCAAACCCATATTAAACAACAATATTTCATGGTTAATATATGCTAATATTATCATCATAGTCCCTAGTCAAACAGATTAGTCATGGTACATGTCAACATTTTTTCCATATGGCAGTGTGTCAAAACCTTGTACCCCTGGTGAACATCAAAATAGCTGGTAAATGGATGTTCATCCCACTAAAAATGGTATTAATAGGTATTGATCCATAGCCATATGGTTCCTATTAAAATGGCCATTGGCACACCCCTTTCTCCACTCCTCAACGCCGTGGTAACCAGGGCCTGTCGCCCTAAGACTTGCTTCATAAGGTCCTTGTCAAGGCGCCTTGCAGATCTGGAAAGTTCTGACAGTGTTAAATGGCAGAAATTACATAGTTATTTTTATGAAAAGGTAAAACAGAAACATGGTAAACCACGGTAAAACATAGCAATATATATAACTATAATTATATATATATATAAATAATATTTAATATATGATATCGAGAAGATTCTCCAAAAACGCTTTTGTAATTTGAAAGTTTGCTAACATCAGCATTTGTCATAGCTAAATCATCCAATCCCATCGCGTCAGTATGGGGGCTTCCTGTCTCCGAACACGGCCAGGTGCCGGCCTAAAAAAAGACCTATCCTAAGGAGATGTTTGGATCCCAAGGGTTGTCATCATCAATTCCATTGTAGGTTGATGAGGATAGTGGAATAAATAATCTATACTGTATATATATTTTTTGAATCATGTTTTTGCAATCCAACAAAGAACTCTTGGAGAAACAGGATGCTACTCTATGGGTTTCATTGATCATCAGGTGATTGCTGTGGGTTGCACGAATCACTGCAAGGATGTCTTAGCAACAGCAGATGGATTTTTTTTCGCAAAACACCACCAAAGTATCAAAGTAATGACATTTTATGTGCACCCACAGTTGTCTATAGTCTATATCACTTATATCAGTTACCATCTGGTTATTTAACATAGGCATGGAAAATCACCATGCTATTAATAGGTAAGCCATCTATAAATGGGCCATGGCTTCCATGGCTATGTTAGTCATGACCGGATGGTATATCCTCCAAAATCCAATGAGCCCTTTTTTTTTGGACCAAACTGTGAGCTGGGGATCTTGGGGTAGTGCGGTTGTGTGTATTTCTGGCAGGCCATCCGGTAAATCTCTTGCTGCTTCTTTAAATTCGCAAGTGGATAACTTTGGATTATTCAAAACTTGAAATTCACCAAAGTTGAAATGAAAATCCACTGCTGAATCATCATGTCCGATTAAAATGGTCATAAATGGGGTATTTCCAGACAGACATGAAAAAACATGTTTCAACTGGACTGCCTGGGATTTTCCATAATCCTGTAGACACACCAACTGTATGGCCCCAGCCAGGGCCCGAATACTGAGGAAAGAACCACGCATCATTTTTTCCTCGGTACAATGGTTAGGCGCCGACCATAGCTCTCTAAGAGACATTTCTAACGGTGAGATTGGTTCGAACTGTGTATGTATCACTATGTACATACATGTCTACGTACAAAGTGAATATTTACATCCAGGTACACATGTATGGAATATCATATGTTCAAATAGTCCTATACCTACATCACATGGAACTATATACACTTATATGCATAATATGTCTATGCACAAGCCCGTACCTATCTCTCTATATATATATACATACAGCATCATACAGTATATGCACAAACATAGACATCAGTTGCAATCTATTCCAGGAAAGGTCACTTCCATGCGGGTGTGTTTCCAAATATCCATGATATCACTTTTTGCTTGGTAGTTATCAGTTATTGGGATGAACACATAAGACCAATCAAAGCTTTCAGTGGCTGATGATTGTACCTCCATGTCCAATATTGGCTGTAGTTCCATTTTCGTTACTTATATACAACCAGTCTTGGCTCAGCAAATCATTGTGCATTGCAACCACACATATAAATTATTATATTCTATCAATCCAAACAAATAATCGGGGCATCCTCATCCTCATCGTCGTCATTTTCTTCTTCATCATCATCATACTCATCATCATCATCTTCTTCTTCTTCATCATATTCATTGTCATCATCATCTTCATCCACTGCAAGTAACGAACATAAAGCACTTGAAGCCACCAAGCAAGTCTGTGTTCGTGGGTTCACAACAAATTGGGTGGCCCCATTTGCACGTTGATACGTAATATCCCAAATGGGATGGACATTTTTTTTACTCATCCATGATGATATAGACTAGCAGATCAACATGGAAAATCCATGAAAATGCAGCATTTTTGATACCCTCCGCTAATCCAACATGGATATTTTTCTACAAGACCCCCATTTAGTTCGATGATGTCCGAGCCATACATGTGAAGAAAAAAAGCGGAGGCTATGTAGATTGTTTCCCAGTGAAACCGTTGCAGCTTTTTTTGTTCATATAATATATATATATATAATTATATATACCCTCCAGTAAATTAACATAGACCCTGGCAGTCATCGGGGTTGGAAGACTAGCTTCCACTATAATTTGGTGGTTTTCAGGGTCGAACTGTTAATTTACCAGGGGGTATTACTCTGTGATCCAAGAGTCGGAGCAACTCTGGCTGCGCAAGAATGCGGTCAGCGGTGGTCATGTTGCCTGTTTCTTTTCGAGCTCGGGCAGAAGACAGTATCAACCCTAAAAGTGGATGGATTAATGCTATAGAGATGGTAGAATTCAATCCTATAGCAATGGTGGTATATTGATGTGAATGACTATTCTCAAGACCCCATTCGCAAACAATTCATAACCCAAAAGATGAACAATGCATCCATTTGAAGATGTAATTGGTTTTTCCCTACGATATACTGAACTATACTGACCAACACCAGCTTTCTGGGTCACTTAGTAACACCGTCCACACCAATGTTCACCACGGTTCGGTAAAAGACAACAACTGCTACAACAACAACAACAACAACAGCAACAGCAACAACAGCAACATAATCGACATCCCTTGTTGCTGGTTGATAGGGCTTCCAAAAATGCGTCATACGCTCCCCTACAAACCCCTAAAGAATCGATTAGCACTGCTTTTGGCTGCTGCACATGTTCATATTTCCATATTTCGGCGCACCATAGAGAGACCAAACGCACAGAAACACGAAAGTTTCATGCTTTCTATTTTCGGTGATGTTTCTCTTGTTGGACAGTTACTGATCCCTTTAAGCACATCACTGGACCCTTCGCGAGCGGCAAATCTCACCTGCGGTGTAGCCTGACATCTTAAACTTCAAAGCACGACCGCCGCACTAAAAGACTGGAGCCAAATACAGCACCCCTGGAGCGCAGGAATCTTCTGCGCAGGTCAAATCGGAAATCGGAAATCCGGCCCGATTTTGGAGTAAATGTGATTCTATAGGGACGTGTAGAGTCTAGAGTAGGGTTATATCAGAAAGAGGTTGAACAAAGCCCCAGCCGGTTTTGCAGTGCAAGAATCTAATGCATCCAGTCACTGAGTCACTTGCCTTCATTGTTTCCGGGGTTTCTGGTTGGTCAAGTTCAAACTTGGAATTGACAAAATAGGCAGCAAAAATCTTGAAACAAAAGAAAGATATATGAGTTGGCCTCATTGAACAAGCCTTCAACCCCTTTGAACGTTGGGAGTGAACATCTCATTCAAAACAAACGCAATACAGGGGTGCATTCCTGCCATCACGAAATCTCAGGCTCTTTCCCTCGTCCCTGCGTTTTTTCCTGGGCAAATTATATATCACAAGCCATAACTGGTTGGTGGTATACCTACCCCTCTGAAAAATATGACTTCGTCGTCAGTTGGGATTATGAAAGTCCCAACTGAATGGAGGAAAAAAACATGTTCCAAACCACCAACCAGATAAAAATGTCATTTTTGGAAAATCCTTTCCACTTTTGGCGAGGTTGATATGTCCAGGCCCCGATCAAGCCCCGATGAACTCCCATGGAGCCAGGGATGCTGCCATTCTGCCGATTCGGCTTGGCGCGGCACTAACGGCTCTTCCATTTTTGCAAGTCTGGACGTAGTGGGGATACTAGTGGATCTAGTGGGAAAATGAAGGGAATATCACACACAATATTTCAACATGGGGAAATTCATGGCTTCGCCCAATCTTGCTTTTCATTCAGGCTGAAAAATCACCATTTGGATCAATGATGCTCCCATATAAAACCCCGGTTTTTAACGCATTTTCCCATATTTTCCCATGGTTTTCCGATGATTTCCCCCCATGGTCGCAGCGAAAAAATGGGGCACTTCCCACGATGTTTGTCCGACTCTGGGTAAAACCATGCCATGTTTACCACCCATGTCTGGGAATGGATGGGAATGGTTTATATACCACCTATAAACATGCTAATTCTTTTACCAAGACTTCAATAAATCTCCTTGAGTTCAGGCCCGAAATACCAGTTCTGTATGGTCATAAATTGGGATGATATTTCCCAACTGAATGGAAAGTCATTCAACATTCCATGGTTCCAGTCACCACCAACCAGTTTCCATTCACAGGGCACAAGTAAAGAGTTTGAGTCCTTCCTATCTTGGATTGAATGGTCACCTCCCTGAGCCAAAGGGCCACAATGGAGTTCCAGTCATGGCTCCAGAAAAAGTGTCTTTTTTGTTAAAACATGGGAGAGTTCTAGCCCTTCTAACCTTTCGTTTATACTAATTTATACTCTTTTATACTATTTTATACTAGTCTTTTTAAGATAGGTTTTTAAGACTCAACATTTGTCGCTTAAGATTCTAGTTCGACATCATGTGACCTGTGACCTGCGGTTTGTGACCAGCTTCGTCCTCGGGACAGGTCGCCTCTAGACCTCGACCAGCTCAACCAGTGGATGAGTCGAAGGGAAAATTTGAATCTGGGGTCTTTTCCCTATGAAAAAATTATAAAATATAGAGGGCTTCAACGAGAAGCCATGTTGTTTTCTCAGAAAATAAGGGAGTTTGAATCAGTGAACATTGTCTCGTTGGGGGTTTCAACCCTCTGAAAAATATGACTTCGTCAGTTGGGAGCATGAAATTCCCAATTCCCAATATATGGAAAGTCAGAAAGTTCCATGGTTCCAGTCACCACCAACCAGTTTCCATTCACAGGGCACAAGTAAAGAGTTTGAGTCCTTCCTATCCTTGGACAGAATTGTGTCAAGTCCCAGAGGCGACCTGTGAACTTATCACCCAAAACAGACCACAGAACTTCCACATGTTCCTGTGATTCAAATTCAAGGCAAAGGCAACCTGGTTGGTGGTTGACTAATCATCTTGAAAAATGATGGAGTTCGTCAATGGGAAGGTTGACATCCCATATATAAAATGGAAAATAAAATTCATATTTGAAACCACCAAGCAGCAACTATGGAACCGGTTCATTTTTTCTTCTTCCGGGTGTATGGCATTGTTTTTCATCTTCCAGGGGCAAAAAAAATGGGATGTCCCCGCTCTCCAAATGATCATAATCAGAGGGGTCGGATGACCTTTGGTAATAAATGGTATCACGTGCACGATCATGTTTTGTTCTTCACGCAAATATGTACTTGAGGATCTAACTCTCCAACTATCTATCTATCTATCTATCTAGCTAGCTAGCTAGCTATCTATCTATCTATCTATCCAACTAGCTAGACGTTTAAAATGTGTTTGCGCAGGTATAAGACTTCAAAACATCCCAGAATCTACCTGCGCAAGGAGGGATGCAATGCGGCCACATGCACAGCAAATGCACAGGTCGTGCATAACGAGCGTATTGTTTTGTTGTGTGAAACAACATGTACAACTGGCCTAATGTTAACATAGTCAACTAGTCACTACCTTTTGTTTTTTGGAATATCGTTTATTTTATCAATATTCTTATCATTGAGGATATATAATGACGTGGCATGCTGGACCACTGTCTTCCCATATGTTTCAAAAAATGGGCACACGGCACACAGATCCATGTCATATCAATGAAAGGATGACCATCTCTGAACAGATTAGTGGTTTGTTTCAAGTGTGCCCCGGCTTTATGGTCATTAAAACTATAATAGGCAGAATGATGTTCAACAATCTGGATAAAACACATGATGCACCAACCGAAAACTTAACTGCTATTTTGGGAAAGTTCCCTCTTACATTAACTATCGTGTTCACAAACGTTGTAACAAAAAGTCGTTATGCAATTTATTCAATTGTCTTATGATTTATTGGTTGTTGTTTGCCCATTAAACAACATCAAACAACATTAAACAACGAATAATATAGGTCGAATGCTCATATATAGGTCGTCGTGGTGGTTACTTGATGGCTAATCTCAAAGATGTTGTTTGACCAACCGTAGTCTCATTGCTGTCAACAACAAATGGGATTTTCAGAGTGTCCCGAGAAAAAAAATAATCTGTTTTTTTGTTTTACAAATATGTATCACAGACTTTTGTCAGCATTTTTGCTGACTCAATCCACATTTGTGTTGGTGAAATCACCATTCAATCACCATGGTCAGCACTGAATCACCATGTTCGTTGGTAAAATCGCCATCAACATTTTTAAATCACCATTAGATCACAGTAAGTTGGTGAAATCATCATTGAGATTTTTGCAGATCACCAAAAAGTCCACAGTAAACCACCACTAAAACCATGAAATAAAAGTTAAATCACATGAAATCACCATAAACTACCTTTTTGTCATGGTTAAATCATGTCAAATCACCATAAATCACCGATTTTCGATGCTTCAATCGGACTCGAATCACCGTTTTCTCGTCCAAGACACGCTGTGTCCGCAGCTCCAGGCGGCACAGCCGCAGCTCCAGGCTGTGCTCGGCGAACGCCCTGACCGCGGCGCAGATCGATATGCAGTGAATATTCTACAGAGATATATATGTATGGATCAAACATCAAATTATATATATATATATACATATATATATATATGCATATATATATACATATATATATATATACATATTATTTTTATTTATACTATACATATATATATATAAAGAATCATCTGGAAGTGTATATATACTATACTTTACATCCCTTTGGAGAAACAGCAACATAGACCTATATCAATGCATAAGCACACACCATCATACGACAGTTTTATGGAGACATGCCATGGGATATTGAATATAGTTGGTGGATAGCGGATAGCAATGCTGCCAAGAATATGGGAGGTTTTTCCAAGAATTGTACAATATGACCAACAAATGGATCAGTATTGTCAATGGTCATTCCAGGATCCTAAAATGGAGGTACTGTACCATATTTTGGGCCATATTCTGGGGGTATATCCCCTAAAAAATAGGCCTTATATATGGGATTGGTACCTCCAATTTGGGTTCCTGAAATGACCATTGATATTGTGTTTGAATCAAATTCACATATACATATATAAATATATCCCAAAAACTGGGTCAATGATCCTCAATGCTGACCTTGGGGATCTAGGCACAGCAAAAAATCAACCACATGACTGGCCATGTCTAGTGAAACATGAAGGCAACCCACAAATGGAAAGTAATATAGGTATGACCCCAGGAGACAGCTTTTAACCACAATAAACATGGGATTCGAAAATACGGGAGTGACAATGGAACACGGCTATAGCCAGTGATTATGTGGCAAACGCAAAAATAGAGAGTCCGCAAGTTTCACTGAAATGGGGGGATATTAGACACTGCCAAATGGAAGCTTGACAAGCTAAGATGGGACTGTTCCAGAGAACATCAGGATATGCTTGGCAATAATAAGGAGATTTTGCCTGGGAGAACCGGCAAAATAGAGATAGAATCAGTTTCAACAAAAATAAGCAAAGAAAAACACCAAGGATGGGGATATCTCGCCAACGGGGGAGCTTCAGCAGCCAAAACAGGGATTAATGAACGAACAAACATGAGGATCTAATCAACGAAACGTGGGAAATGAGTTTGCCAAGAATCAAGAGGTTTGAGCAGAGAGATTAGAAGTACCTAGCAACCAGAAGGATAATTCAAAAAAGAAACCGAGGTGAAATTCCAACAACGAGAGGGTTGAGCAGCAAATATTCCAACATGTTCCTGGCAAGAACTAGCAACCACAGGGATCTATCCAACAAACACAGCGATCTCAACATTAAGCCAGCAACATATTGGGATGTGTAGCAAACATGTGTCAACAAGCAACCACAACCACAACCACAACTCCAGCATCTCCAACTACAACAGCAACAACAACGTTGGATCATCCCTAACATCACACATGTGGACAACATGTGGCTATTTACCAAGAAAAGTTGGGGTTTGTAAGAACTCTCACTATGTCTTCGCGCCAGACATTCCCGCCCGAAAAGTGGCGTGGCGTGGCGTCGCGGCCGAAAATTCGATCCATTTGGCCCACAAGATTTCCCCTCTGGTAAACTAACAGTTTGCGAACTGGAAAATCACCATTTGGACTAGGTAAATCAACTATTTCGACTGGGCCATTTTCAATAGCTACTTTGACATCACCAGAGGGGTTTTTGCGGGACATGCTCAAATCCCTGCGTAAGCTTTGAGTGGTATTTACTGTACTTTCCAAAACAACAAACCCTAAAGCCACCCAAAAAAACCTAAAACCCCAAAACCTAAATTTAAACCCTAATTCCTGAAAACTTAGTCAAAATCACTGCGTGATCCGCCAGTGTTTTCATCCTCTGGTTGTTTGAGTGTGGGCGAACCCGGGGGCCTCGGCAGGGTCTCCATGGGCATCAAGACATCATCGATTGAGAGACCCGGCCACCAGGTGAGGTGAACAACAGTAAGACACTGGTTAGAATGGTTAGAACACTCATAAATTCAATGGCCATTTCAGGAACCTAAATTGGAGGTACCTACCATATATAAGGCCTATTTTTTAGGCCTATGTAATATCCCCACAAAATATGGCCTAAAAATAAGATTTTCAACAGCTACAACTATGGTTACGTAATCTTACGTATCAACTTTTCACTCGAGCTGCAACCCCCAAAACGACTTTCCATTTTTTGGTTGGAGTTTACCTAGATTGGATGCCACATGATGCCACCATTTGCTTCTCTCGATCAATGGTGCACTTTGAAGCCAAACAGCCACAGAAAAACCTGGAAATGTGAGACAGCTTGGTGCTTTCAACCCATTCCGCACGAGTCATACGGGGATTATCATTTCAAGGAATAGGAGAAACTGCTGGCTAGCAATGATTCTATGATATTCTATGTAAATGTTCATTTTTGGTTCCACCGTCTAACATTGCATTACACTCGCCCGAAGTAGCTGTCCACTTTTTGGTGTGCACCAATGTGAGAGACCTGCGCAATTTTACGCAAGTCACAAGGGGCGCAGAAATGGTTCTTTCGGCCGGATGGTACCCTAAACTCCTAAACACAATGGGGAAAGGTACCATGTGACCAGCTTTCTTTTTGATGAAAGCCATCAACCTGGGATGATTGACATTCCGACACCCAAGGTGGCACCATTTCTGCCAAGTTCCAGCTGGTGCTGGCTTTGTACAAGCAAAAAAAAGAGACTCAAATCTATCTGACAGCGTGTCTCAACATGTGCGTTGTCGCATTCCAATGTTTTGAAACTACCGTAATTTCCAAGATCTTGTCACTTTTTGGTCAAACTAAAAACCGCTATTTCTCCTGGAGGATTCTCCTGCCCTGTTGGATTGGTGGTCATCAAGGGACAGGGTTGTGGCTATTGGTCAAAAGTCTGCATTGGAAAACGATCCACAAAAAGACACTGATTTTGGAATCAACTTGAAAACTAAGCATCAATGTTTGTGATGGGTACCTACTAGATATAGATGGATCCAAAGCCTACTGCCAGCTCCGGATCGACATGTGTCTCCAAGGGTGGTTTCAACTTGTGGGCCGTCCAGTGCTATCAGTTGCTGGAAAAATGTTTACTTCTCCAACTGGAGCAATGTACCCAGCTCACCCGCACTTAGCCTATGCTTCAATTTTCAACCAACTTAATGTGGTAAACTCTGTGATTGACACTTCCCAACTGGAAATTGAACAATTGTATTTGTGAATAACTTCCAAAACAATAAGTCCAACTAAAACATTAAGTCATTGGGCTTTGGGTTTGCCTTTAAATTTTAGGGTTGATCAAGCGCCGGTGTTTCACGCTCGGTGGCACCAGTCTCAGTACACCTGGGTGGGGTGGCATGAAGGTCACCATCCCACTCGGATAGAAAGTAGGTGAAGCAAACTATTGGGATATATATATATAAAGTGGATAACTATAATGTCATCTATCTGGGGTGGCATGAATAACTATAAAAGTTGAACACCAACCAGATATCCTTCATACTGTTGGGCGATCTCGCCAGATGGTTCAAGTAACATGTGCCAACAGATGAATGGTTTTAAAGTTGCCAGTTCAATTTTCACAAGCCGCCAGACCTAAGATTGGCCTGTTAAGTTCACAAATTCTCAGACGAATTTTAGCCGACACTAGTTGCAAGTGTTCAATGAAGGCGCAAAATATCAAACAATATATTGAACCTCCACAAACTTGAGGTTTCGGTGGGATGATGTGATATAGGCTATGGGTGGCTATGGGCATAACAGATTGAGTGCTTCTGAGAAAATCATGGCCACCTAGCGGTCGGAATTATAGTGGATATATCTACATTTAGCTGGGTGAACACAAACCATATTCATAGAGTACTATCTGGCAACCCCAACATTTTTGTTCACGTATCATACAATATATATATATATATATACTTGTATTTATATATATGTATAACTATATATATACATTATAACGACCTCACTGCGACCTCACTGGAATGATGGCTAGATTGCGGGGAATCATCCTCAAATGACCTTATTTGAGGTGATTGGGCTCAAAGCCTGAAAGCCAAACATGATGACATTGAACACGACATGACTGTTTTGCGATTGTTTTTTGAGCTTGCAATTGATCTTCAGAATGCACGTGCGCAGTGGGAAACTGCCAGATCGAGATGTGAAGATGTTCAAGTTCATGCTCATGTAAGCAACCGTGGAGAGATTTTGGAATTTCTGCGCAGTTGGGTACCTGAATATGGCCTTTCATGGGAACAATGTGATATCCATGGGCTGATGCGTTTTCTTGGGGACCTGATCTGGCCCAATGCATTCATCAAATCAGGGGATTCTCAGGCCATCCTTGCCGAAGGGTGGGAGATGGAATGTGTGGAGAGCGCGATGCCAAACACTCTATATCAAAAGAAGACACAAGGCTTTCAGCGAGGACATTTGGGATTTGAAATGTACATGTGTATATATATATATATACATAAATAAAAATATATAAATCTATAAATAATGATGTGTATGTATATATATATATATATATATAAATATTATGAATTATTCGTTTGAAAAAAACAAAAAACACTCACTCAAACGCTGGGGCAGCGATTTTGTTTGCTTTCTTGGGGATCTTGAGCTGTGAAAAGGCGCCATCTGAGGTTAGTGAAATATATTTCAAATATAATATATATATATATATGATAAAATATACGATAATTAATAAAGATAGTATATTAATATAATATAATATAATATAATATAATATAATGTGTATATATATATAATAATGTATATATATAATATGTCTACATGTGTCCATCTTTTTGCGGGGTTTGGCAAGCATCTGCCGGGCCTCAAGCGTTTGCACCGGATGGACGTGGTTTCGGAAACCGCGCGGGAGGTTCACCTGCGCCAGGTCTCCCTACGAAGGTGTAGGTGGGTTAGAATCCCAGTGATTTTCATGGGAGCAGGGTTAAACCACGAAAAAAACAGGGGGTGAACTAACATGTGAACTAACATGTGAACTAACATGTGAACTAACATGTGAACTAAGCCACTTGAGTGGGATGAACCAGCATAAAACATGTATGTCCAATCATTCTAACATGATTTACAACAAATATGGTTTGCTATGATGTATGCCCCCAACACCCCATATACAAGGAGGGAAACTGGGTAGATAAAGACGTCAAATCACTGGCTATCACTTACCTACAACGGATTAGATACTGTAAATCCTGATATGATGTTGCTCTTAGATAGATATACTTTAATGTGTATTCTATATATATATATATGTATCCCAAATGGAAAATATAGGAATATATTGAATAGTGAAGACCGTTAGCTGATTTTTGCCCACCTTAGGTCAACCCGTCCCCATGGGGTCAATCTGAAGATCCAATCAATATCTACACATTACATTTTGGGAATACGTTATTTATTAGGTACCCTCTGGTAGACTAACATAGCTATGGAAAATCATAACTTTAATAGGTAAATCAACTATAGATGGGCAATTTTCAATAGCGATGTTAAAGTACCAGAGGATAAGTTGTCCCAAATTATGGATGCACATAGCATATTTATGCATACTTCAAGCGGCCCCGCATCAGAATTTATTAAGGGCAAAATCACCATGTTACAGTTTGTGGGAATCGTTTACCTATAAATTCACGGGAGGAACCCACAGCAATAACCATTATAAGCCATAATGACCACAATACCCAGAATGACCATGATATGTCATGATAATATCCCGAACTTGATAGGGATCTACTATGATATGTACTGCTTACTTGGAAACAAATATGAAAATACAATCATAAGCGTGATATACCTATAGTATCCTATATTGTAGTAAACCCAACAAAAAATCATCCAAGAAAAAAAAACATAAATTAAATGGGTGTGATTCCAACCATTCCGAAGTGGTAGGTTTATGGCATTGGCTTTACCCCTGACACAAATGTGGAGCCTGGACGCCTCCCTGCGAAGCTGCCAATGGTTCTGCGGAAGCTGTGTCAAGAAAAATGCTGGGAAGATAAGGAGATATCATTGCATATGGATATTATGCATATTATCGTGGTGATGGTGGTCTATCATGGATATTCGCATTACTGCCCATAAATTATGAATTATAACCAGTATTTATACCATTACATATTTATTACCATCATATGGTAGGGTATCAAGTGGTTTCAAAGTCCGCATATCATAAAGCTATCCAAATGACTGATAGACATATATCATGGATATATATATATACACACACCATCATTTACTTTTACCATTATCGGTGAATACCAGGGATTGCTCTCATTACATATATATGTATAGTTATAAATACCATATGCCAAGCCATGATATAATCCAGATATTAATGCATATATATATATAAATAAATGCAACTCATTGCACTTCTTAATGCTAATCCACCTCCAGCCCTTTTCCCATATCTACTCATGATAAGGGGACCCAAACATTGAGCGTTTGAACATGTATTTAGTATGATCGGAATGGGATTACCAGTGATTGCTTGGATGTGCGCTAGTTGGTATCTCAATGGTCGTGACTGAAAGAGGCATATGTCATTTTGAGATGTTCCCCAAGTGGGTTTGAACCACTTGAACCGACCGGGATATGCACATGAAGAGAGTAAATAAATAAATAATCAAATAAATTACTTTACTTCGCGTGATCCCCACCATGACATTTATACATTTTCTTACTGGCAAATCTTCTGGCATTCTATCTGACATATCTTCTGGCATATCTTCTGGCATTCCATCTGGCATATCTTCTGGCATATCTTCTGGCATATCTTCTGGCATTCTATCTGGCAAATCTTCTGGCATTCTATCTGGCATATCTTCTGGCATTCTATCTGGCATATCTTCTGGCATTCTATC
>Ga0126342_10010718_pt1 | contig 16410 bp, 13 predicted proteins | sample Cyp1metagenome_FD_92528 | JGI IMG/M metagenome (GOLD analysis project Ga0126342, IMG submission 92528) | Coral microbial communities from Lord Howe Island, Old Settlement Bay, Australia - Cyphastrea 1 metagenome | ecosystem: Host-associated > Invertebrates > Cnidaria > Coral ... | reverse complement strand
TTCAGTTATCCAAACTGATCGGAAGAGCATTTTATATTGTAAATTACAGGTGATTGTGACTCTCCTGGAAACAACCAATCAAAACGCTCGCGCGGTTTCCCTTCCGCCGGGATGTTTATGGCATGTTTATGGCATTTTTTAAATAGGATTTTCAAAAAATGTTTGATGGGATTTCAATGGATTTTAATGCTCATTGATGGTGAGTAATGGTCAATAATGATAATTAATGGTGATTATGTATTATGACACAAAATGATAATGAGGTTTACACCGAATTTCATAAACTATCCCGGTCTCCAAACATGGGGGTCATTCAAAAAATCATCCCATTTCCAGAGGTATTCCCACGAAAAAACGCAATTTTTTGGGGGCTTATTATTGAGTTTACCACCTTAGGGACAATCACCTCGCAGAATTTTATGTGGCTGACAATGTCAATGTTATAGATAAACCGCTTCATCATCCAATCGGTGGAATTTTGGCCTGACCAGTTCAGGCCAGCCATCCCTGGTATGAACCATGGGTGTTGGTATATATTTTACCTACATTTGTTACATTACGGATTATGGTTAGGGCAAACCTTAGTCTATTTTCCATCCATGGAGCATTTGAGCATTATTATTGAAGTGACAATAAACAACAGCAGGGGTCCTTAGCACAGACCTGACAGCGATGGGGAGAGAGAGAGAGAGAGAGAGAGTTGTTTCTTATTGGGTATAGCCCACAAATGGTTGATAGTTGGAGGTGGGTGATTCTGCCTGATCCCACATTCATGACAGGTATGTGGATTGACTATTTACCAACATGAATCCCCCAAGCTCAATGGAGCTCATGAGATATAATTGAAGCGAATCATCAAGCTGGAGGGTATCTAAGCATGATGGCGATGCGAGTCCCAAATCATTCAGTGTTTTTTGATTTTGAATTGTTTCACTGCAGCGATGTTCGGAATAAGGTGCAAACATGTTGCAACCAATGTTTCTTCAAACCTTTTGGATGTAGTGGAGTTCATGTGATCATTGATTGTCGGCCTACATACAGCTCGTATCATCATCTCCAAAGCTACACTCCTGGAATCCAGTTTGGCATGGAATTCACTTACTTTCACCAAGGTGTTTTTTCTGCAGCAATTACAGGTACCCTTTGAAACTTGCCTGTTTGTAGATTATTTGCCCATATAAAACATGAATAAACATTATGGTTTTCTGTAGCACACTGTTGGGTTACCAGAGAGGGTATGTTTGATGACTGGAGGGTAGCTGTTTCCACAGCAGTGAGTGAGGTCGAGCGAGCCTTGCAGTGCGCCCCCGACGGGGTGCAGCTGGGAATGATTTTGGAACCTGGTGGTTTGCCAAATGGTTGAAGAAAAGGGTGATAGTGATTTTCATGATTTTTCGAGATATGGCCTGTTGTTAAATGATGGAATTGCTTTCTTTTGATGGTTTTGGGTATGCTGGGATGGATTTCCATGTTTTGAGGAGATAAGGACATGGTGACTGTGTCCAGAAAGTGACCACTAATGTTGCACTGATTATATAGATGGTCCATGCAGCACTCAGTGTATCATTTAAACCTCCCACACAACAATATGTGCCTGACACAACGGGGAATGTTTGTTGTCACCTTTTCAGGTAAGGACGGTGACTTTCGATCCCCTTTGCCTTGTTTCTTGGCCTTTTCTTTGACAAGTTGCATTTGCCTTCAAACACCTTAAAGCAGTCCCTCCTGGTATATCCTGCTTTTCTTAGGTGGCAAAGTCTTCAAACAGGTGAAATTGTCCCACTCGACCCTATCTACTGAGCATCAAATTTGTTCAGAGACTTTTCTTTCGCAACAGAAGGGATTCTCATCCCTCCATCAATAGAGATTTACCCTCTGGTAAATAAACATAGACCCTGAAAATCACCTATTTTTAATGGAAACTAGTCTTCCAACCCCTATCTGCCAGGGTCTATGTTAATTTACTGGAGGGTATATGGGCCATTATAAGGAATTGTACGGGCTGGATGTTAAACCCATGGCTGTTCACCATGGCTGGAGGCGTGCTTGGAACTTGGCACCTATGTGGGTCAGGGTCTCAGGATCAAGCTGTTGCGAATGGATCCATGTTGGGGCTTGGAAGTCACTTTTTTGGTTGCTTTGTGAAAACCTAAAGTGAATGGAAACTACATAGGTCAAAGGTCTAAAATGATAAATCCTCATCTTGGGGTTCAACACGGGTTCAGCTAACAAAGAGTCACTCACAGGCTCGAAATTGAAGTGTTCATACAGCGGGTTTGAAAGGGTTTGACTGGTTCGCAAGCTGCCACGATGTGATGTGCTTAGCGGCCAGCCCACTTGGGCTCGAGTAGAAACGAAGCTCCGGTGTAGAAACCAGAAGGGGCGAGAAAGACACTTCAACAGGCAGAGAAGAAATGAAGGCTTTTGACTGGTTGAGATTGCATAGAATCATAGAATCATAGAACGATGCATTTAATTATAAAATGCATTCAAACATTTTAAGTGATGCTTCAAAGCTTATGGGTCCCATAAAAGAGTTCAAACTTGAAATTTGTTGGATGCCAATTGCAAAAAGTCTGAATCAATTACCAATGCAGGGCCCAATGCAAGTAATCAACTCCCCATATTTAATATGTAAATTGCTCTTGTCTCACCTCAGCTTGCTGCCTCTATGTCGTATAAAATGTGTTCTGAGGTCGTGCTTCAGCACCCGGAGGGGTCAAAGTGGGGGTACACCAATCATGAACGAAAACACCAAGGTTTTTTTGGGGCCCTTATGATCCTATGGAGGTTTGGTAGCTGTACTATCACCTCCGGATTGAGAAGCTCTTGGGTTGGGAGGAATGCCATATCAATAGCCATGACAATCATTTGTTGGTGGGTTTAACCACGCTAGTTCTTCCCTGCTGAAACTTTGAATAATCATACCTAATACTTACATGTTCTATTCAAACAACCAAATAGCAAGCAAACATATTTGAGCAATCTTGGTAAAACAATATGGTGTTTACCATCCCCAAATTCACCACACATGGGCGCTATAAACCATCAAGAGATGGGTTGTTTATTTATTTTTGCTTTACTCACATTAATAATCATCAATAATAACTAGTAATGATAATCATTAATAATGATAATCATTAGTAATAATACTCATTAATAATGATCCTTATAAAAGCACTTTAATCATTAGCCATTAATAATCAACAACTGTTACAATAATAACCAATTAATGGCAATGATTGTCGATAGCAATAGCTTAATCATTGGTTATGACTATCATGGATATTCATAATTCCTAATCATTGCTATATATACAAGAACCGACCAATGATCTGGGTAAATGATAACGACCTCATTGTTCTCCCTCACTGGAAATCATGGTTTTTATCCGGAAATCTTCCCCAAATGACCGCAAGATTCGGGTTAGTGAAATATCATAATTTACCCAGAATGATGATTTCTAGCAAGTCCAGCCCCAATTCCTTGATCAACGCCAGGCCGCAGGTCGAAGTGGTCGTCGTTTCGCTTTGCGACGTTGCTGTGTGCTGGCAGTGGCAGTGGTGCTCCAATGGCAGGCGCGGGAAAACCAACTGGACAGGCGTACTTTAGAACTTTAGAACTCATTTTTTCTCACTATCAATGGATATATTTGGGTAAATTATAACGACCTCACTGTTCTCCCCCACTGGAAATCATGGTTAGTAAGGGAATTTATCCCCAATGGCCGCAAGATTCAGGTTAGTGAAATATACCCAGATATATGAATGGGAATTTATGCCAAGCAGCCGTTTTTAGCGGGGTAAGACTGGCCATGCTTGGAGTTGGCAGCTCTTAGTGTCTTAGTGATGTTGTTTTTGGTAAATCATACCATGCTTGGCGTACAGATCAGCAGCTTAGTGATGAAGACGGGAGGAACCAGAGACCCTGGCGTTAGTCTCACGTGCGCCACGTTCCGGGCAGGTGGGATTTTCAATGTTCCCCGGAGGAGGTGAGAAGACGTGACGACGCGAGGAGGTTCTGTATCTGGTTGGTGGTTTGGAACATGGCTTTTATGACTTTCCATATATTGGGAATAGTAATCCCAACTGACTAATATTTGTCAGAGGGGTTGAAACCACCAACCAGATATATATATATATATATATACATGTATAATCATACATAAGCATCCGATGCATCCTAGATCCTGCGGTAGATATTTCAAAACATCCTTCAAATATATTATAATCATCCTGGAGTAGATAGTCAGATAGAAATGGCAATTTCAAAACAACATCACACAAATGATTTGAATATCTTTCAAAATCCATATTCTACCTACTTAAGGATGATTATATATGCGTACATGGAAACAGCAGGCACACAAACATACTACATAATGTCATGCATCACATGACATTAGAACACATTACATCATTAATTAGACAACATTACACATACCTCATTATATTTAAATGTCGTGGATAATTATGTGTAATGGCTTGTGATCTATGATAAATACATTATGACTATTTAGATAAATGTTATTAAACATGATGTATCTTCCAGCTTGGCTGGCGATTCCAGACAGGGCCTGGATTCCAGACAGGCCGCCGTTGGTGGTTGGCCGCCACTGCAGCACCTTTCCTATCGACTGCGGCATGGGCGGAGGAAAGCTCTTCGTAACTTGGGCGGTGGGAAACATGGGAACCATTTGGAATCCGTTGCAGGTGATATTTCCCAACAGTACTGGGAAGATAACGGGGATATAGTGGGAGGATAGTGGTATAATCCAACAATGATGGGGATATACACCACGGGATTTACAATGGAATATAGCCAACAACTTGATATATATATATATACATACAGTATACATGTGATATTACACTGTGTAATGGTTTGTTTGGAAATGGGTGCTCATCACGGGCTAGGCTCTGGGCGAATTGTAAGGAACCTTACTAAGTGAGCCATGATAATTTACCCTGATGTTTGAACCAATCTGACCATCTGAGTCAGAGAGAACAAGGCGCCCCCCAAACTAAACTAATGCCAAGAACAAATCCGTGGCGATACGACTTGAAAATTAGCTGAGACGAACTTGTTGTTTGCCAAAACATCATTCAGTCAGGTCGGGCCAGAAACTGAGTAGACCCTGGTTTTGGGGGGGTTCATGAGTTCATGGGTAATTTTTTTCTACAAGAAAAATGCATGTGGTTCTGCAGGTTATCCAGGATTGGCCACATGGGGAAATCATGGCAAAGGGCCAAAGCAACTGAGGGTCAGATCCTACAAGAAGGTGAATTCAGCCGCTGGGTTGCAAGTGATGGGAGGCGGATCGCTGGCATATGTTTCGCATCGGCTGGCACTCTGCAACCTCCAGAATATGCTCAAAACCAGCTCTGCTGGGAACATTCGTGCGAGTAGAATCAACGGCAGACAAATCCTGGAAAAAATTGGAAACTGTGAATAAAGGTGTTGGCACATAAATTGGGATCGAAGCAGGCCGCAGCCTGTAAATGACACCTGCCCAGCAGCCCAATGATTCAATGGCCGTGTACATTACCTGGAACCCAAAAGCTGCTTTCCTTCGCTTTCAACCCCAGACTACATAAAATAAAATCAATATCTTCAACTGGAGTCCAGTTTCATGTTATCACATGATATTTTTGGTGTACGACAAAAATACAGCTTCCAATGGACTAGGATTGTTTTTGCATGTTTTTACTATGAGAACATCAGGGGTTTTGCATTCTGCTTGGTGGTTTCAAGCATATGTATTTTACAACATTTTACAACCACACTTTGAGATGGTTGGCAAACAATGGCAAACATATTTTTTGGGATAGATTCAAACAACCAAGAGATGGTATCATATGGTATTTTTTGGATTTCTGGGTGATTCTGTAGAGGTCATATGGGGTAACACCTGAATAAAAACCGATAGATGTGGCACCTTGAAACACATCGATCCCTGGCCCACCAGGGCCCCACCAGGGCCCCACCAGGTGATCAATTCCTACACGGAGAACGCCGGCGTGGCGGGGCAGAACAATCAGCAGGTGGCCTCCTATGCGGATCTCGGCGAGGTGCGGGTGATTTGCACATCATCTGTGTTATATGATATTAGGCAATGTTAGGCATACATATGTTTTGTACATATATGTGTCGAAAAAGTATGTATATATACTTGTTACATGCATATACTAGAATATACTATCATGTATATATATATGTGTGTGTGATCGAGAGAGAGAGAGAGAGAGAATGTACATGCATGTCTATTCAAATAAACATACATACACATACACACATTTGCTTCTTTTTTTGAGTATGGTTATGGGCGCTGTGCCAGGGGCTGAAAGCTGCCACCATCTACAAACCGAAGTTTGCAGAGGGAGACCCGGAGGCCACCCGGAAAGTGGCCAATGGAGACATGGTCACAGTGGATTTGACGCTCGGTGGAGGAAACAAAAATAGCAGTTACTGGGTTGAATGACAAGTTTGGGTGGAGAAGTTATGTTTTCCAAGCTTAAATGAACACACTTATATCACAAAGTCTCACTGCATGATTAGACCTAAGTTTGGTAGGTCGGTCAGTTCAATTTGCTCTCGAAAATGAATAGATGAACAGATGAATCACATCTAGTTCCTGATAATGTTGCCTCAAGTTCACCCAGAAGTGTCACGGATTTTCAATATCACCTAGCTGAGACACATTTTGGGTTTATCTAAAAGATATGGTATCCCTCATTCCACTGATCACTCAACATTTTCCATCACTTTCCCTTATTGTTCCCATTAAACCCTATCAAAACATATTACACATGGCACTTTTGCAGCATCCCCAATGGAGACCCCCAGTGGCCGAGCGTTGAGATCTCAGGATCGGATATTTGACGGGCTGGAACGGCAACATTTTCGTCCGGACACAGGAGCCCAATCCGGGACGCTGGATATAGGGGGTGATGTTTTCGGTGTGGAAAAGCCACCGTTTGTAGATCAGAAATTCTGAATATGTTAGTTGACTTACCCTCTGGTAATTTAACATAGCTATTGAACATGGCCATTGAAATAGTTGAATTTCCCATAAAAAATGGTGATTTTCCATAGCTATGTTAGTTTACCAGAGGGTAGTTGACCCCAGGATATCTCCAAAAAAACAATTTTAGTTATGTATGACGAATCAAAAATATGATCCCTGCTCTAATGACTCTAACAATACCTCCCAAACTAAACAATTCAAAATCGAACATGGATATATTCTGGATCTATTTGATCTATAACACTAGTAACTAATGGTTCTATTCATTACGGGGGATCCCGTTCTGGTGCTATTCTGATCACTTGGATCATCTTGGAACAACCTCTTAGCCAGGACAAGAGTGGCTACTCTGAAAAGCCCGTGACCTTCCGTGTAGGCCCGGGGTGTCACTCTCACTTTTAGCAACTCATGTATATATATAATGTTATAATATATTTTAAATACTGGGTGTATATATATATATGTGCATTATATATATACACATTATATATATATATATACATATATTACACATTATATATATATATTCATGTATGTATATATATACATTTGTTGGATTTTGTTTGAATCATTTGAATCCGTTTGTTTTGAACATTTAGTTTGGCATGTGCAGAGTGGTGATACCCAGTGATAAGTTGGTTTATGACCACCATTAGTTTTAAATCTACCCACTATAAACCCTATTGGAGTTACAAACCAATTTAGCTTAACTAAGTAAATCCGATTACATAAATCATATTGAAGCACCATGTTCATACTAACATATCCAAATTATATAGGACAATGTTCATTAAATCCCATCAAATCCCATTAAGTCAAGTTCCATTAAATATCATCAAATCATAAAGTTACCTATCAATTTTGTCGATTTAACTGATAGGTATGGGGATTTTTCATGAACATTATGAACATTGTCCTTTTTGATTAAAGTTACCTATCACCTCATGTCAGTTACCTATAAATTTGACCACTTCAACTGTTAAAAAGAGCCGAAGACCTCAGGTCGAGGGGATGCCATTCCTGGTCTGGACCGTGGGGTGGTGGGGATGCTGAAAGGTGCCCCCAGCAGCGCTGAGGGGGGACGTGATGTGGCTATTGTTTGGGTCAGGGGTTGGTCCCTTTTTATAGGGATTTTTATAGGGATGTTTATGGATTTTTATAGAGATTTTTTTCTGGATGTTTATGGATTTTTATATGGATTTATATGGGCTATATGAAAAAAAAGTAGTTGTTGGAGATTATATGCCAAATAGTTGGGTGATGTGGACAACTAGGGCATTTACCAAGCCCTCTTTTAGTGGTTAATGTCAAGTAGAAGGCATTGGAGATGGTTACTTGTGTTGGATACCAATAAAAAAGGAGATGTTTTCTTAGGAGGAAAACACCAAGCATGATAGTTTTTGGGATGGATATTACCCTGGCAATTGAACATCCTATCTAAATTGTTTTTGGTTGGGAACCGCATCGAACTAAGTGGGTGATTTCCAGGAATTTTCATTGCTCTGTAAGTTTGATTACCAAAGAGCAATTGTTATCCACTTACCCGCATGCAAAGTACCATAAGATGTGTCATTGGATTGGTTTACGGGAAAATTTGCAGGAAAACCCCATATTCAATGGGCATATCTATAGTTTCCTGTAGATTTTCCCTCAAGCCAATCCAATGAATGTGGGAAAACGCAACATTTTGCACATCATTGGCAGCCCAGGGAATTTTACCATGGCTTGCCCACTGGCCAGGCGAAAAACGTCGCTTGGTCATTCCACCTGCCCTGGGGTGCCCTGGGGCCCTGGCATGGGTCAACACTGGGAATCCCTCGGTCATTTATCATGGTTACCCTCTGGTAAACATACCAAACAAACTATGGAAAGATCCACCATTTTCAATGGGAAAATCCACTATTTCTATGGCCATGTTCAATAGCTATGTTAGTTTACCAGAGGGTACCAAAGATAGACTAAAATCTGTTGTTGGGATCTGATTTTTTTGACTTAGAACCATTTTTGGTAGAAACCCTTGAAGACATGAATGGTACATACTGTAGATTCTGCATAGATTTTAGTCATGTGAATATGTGCACCAGTTATACAATTGAGAATGTTATAAGTATTTAATACATGATTGATTATTCATGAATTATATGCCATGCCCCCCAATCGAACTTATGGTTGAATGTGTTTTTTCATGACCTAGGGTCAATCATCGGGGGTTTCAAATTTTAAGGAGCAGTTCATTATAGTTCATCAGTTCCATGAACACGTCTCATCCCATCTTATCCCATATGAATCTCCAAAGATTGAAACATTAAAATTAGGCAAATTAAGCTGAACATATCGCGGGTGAACATCATCAACATGGTAGATAATAACCATACACAAGCAAACATTGAGCTTAACATAACACAGACGAACACCCCGGAGAAACTACGATATAATTACCAACCCAACAGAATCATAAGATAGACAAGTAGATCAATATAGTGAAATAATGTCTTTTTAGAATTTAGAACCTTACTTATAGGTCATAGTCATATTCGTTTGAACCTTTTCTGCATTTGTTTGGGCTTACGATACATAAACTGTTTCATCTATTTGGAAGTCAAGGCATTGGGTAGCCAATACATTTGTGACAAATCCAGGTCTCTACATCTGTGGTCCCCTGGTCCTCTGGTTCTTCAATTTTGACTCCAGGTATCCACGGCCGTGCTCCGAAGACCAGCTGGGCAAGCCGGGCGCGATCCCTGATCCACGGGAGTCTCGTGGCGTGAAATCAATCGGCCAGGGACGACTGGGGGGTGATCTGAAAATGGTGATTTATTGGGAGTTCAACATAGGCTATAGGGGCTTCATAAGATTTATATAGATTTATATACATATATATATATGTGATATATGTATAATGAGATTTTTCCTGAATATTTAATTTAATTGGAATTCAATGGAATTTACCGGGGTTTTTCATGGGATTGAACCAGGATGTAGACCAGGTTTTTTTTTGGTTTCCCTCGGATTCTCCTGGTTGTGAACATCATTTTACTCAGAATTTGCTACTCAGAACAAGTTGCTACAACTTAAAAAAAAAAAGGTCCCCCCTTGGAAAAGGACCAACCAGGAATGAAATAGTGAACAAATCATGTATACCCTTTATACAGTAATACACATGTATATTTCCAACCAGAATAACCAGAAACTGGTTGGTCAGGTCCAACCCCAAGGTCCTCAAATTTGGGCATCTCCAGGTCTGCTTCAGGCTCTGGGGATCCCTGGGAACTACGAAATCGCCTGCTGTGGCCTGGTGAACATGGCCGGGATCCGGAGCGGTTTGGATGTGATGGGATTCAACAGTGAAAGATTGGTGAAAAACATAGTGGGATTCATCAAAAAAATAAAGAGCCTTAATCCCACTATTAATCACCAGATGTGTTTTGGGATTCTTTCAACAGTGAAAGATTGGTGATCAATAGTGGGATTCAAGCGCTTAAAATTGGTGATTGGGACTCAAGCACTCAAAAAATCATATGATTTATGGTGATTCCAACCACAAGACTTGGTGAATACATGGAATGCTCATGGAAAAATCATGAGATACAACTACAGCTATAGTCAAAAGGTTGGATGTACACCCATATGGATGGATTATGAATCCATTTCCATAGGGATTTATATGCCCATTATTTTTCAGGAGGATTCGCATAGGATGGGTGACAGATGATGGGCTCCCACCCAAGGTCTTCTGGTCAATTGTTACATAGCTATGGAATCCATGGCTCATTTATAGATGATTTACCTATGTTACAGATGCCGATTTTCCATAGCAACCTGGGCAACCTGTTATATAAATGACCGAGGGTACATTCAAGCAGTGCTTGCGCCATGGGTTTCGCAGTGGGCTGGGAAAAGTCACCCAGGAATGGGGTGTTGAACAACGCCCGGGACGATACGCTGGTCATTGATGTGAAGATCAACCGCATCGCTTGAGGGCCGATTTTAGGGTCGATGTCTTGGTTGGTGGTTGCAGGTGTTAGCCGTGTTAGCATTGGAACCGGATATGTCATATCAGTGATAAGAAACAGAGCTATCGAACATTGACATATGATGACATAGGTTTCAAAAGGAAACCCTTCCACAAAGATGTGCTAATCTGAGATTTGTTTGTTGCCATGGCTGCAGATTCGGAGTCAGCGCTGTGCTATGATCATCCCAAGTGGTTTGCATGTTTTGGACATGTTTGCACACCACCAACCAGCAAAAAAAGCGGAGCGGTGCAAGAAAAAACATAGAGCGGATGAGCTGTTTTCGCAGATGCTTCGGATTCTTTGGAGGCATCGAAGTTGAGGCGTTGAGTTAGCAGGCTCTTCAGCTTGATTGCAGGCTAAACTATCCGGTAATGAAAAACAGCTTTGCTATGCAAACAGTCCCATTTTGAATCGGTTTGAATCACTGAACTCAATGGGCACCTTTTTGGGTAAGTGGCACCGTCATGGCAGTCATGGCTGAGGTTATACAGCGATTCGCTGCGCGCTCCGTTCGGCCGGCCTTGTGTTTAACTATCGGTGCAGGCAAATCCAACCAGCTTCACGATGGTGGTACCCCCAGTAATAGATGGTTAGATGGCTCGTAATCCCTTCCCCCTATACCACTAAACTGCGGTCCCCCCGCCCCTTCCCAAATAATCAACACCTGGAGGAGTTTTAGGAGGTATATAGGGTGCGAAGCTTCCCCCTAATACTAAATTTAAAACCCTAATATTAAAACAAGTTTGTTCTATTTTAAAATCGATTAGATTTCCTTTTAAAATCTTGCCAAAAATTGGATTTCGAAGCTTTCTTTTCTTTCCCCTAATACTAAATTATCAACCCTAATATTTTTTAAAAAACTGTTTTTTCTATTTCAAAATCATTTTTGATTTCCTTTTAAAGCCTAAATAAAATCTTGCCAAAAATTGGATTTCGAAGCTTTCCCCTAATATCAACCCTAAAATTAAACAAAAACTATGTTTTCTATTTCAAAACGGATTTCCTTTTTAAATCCAATTAAAATCTTGCCAAAAATTGGATTTCGAAGCTTTTCCCTAATACAAAATATAAACAATTATTGTTTTCCTATTTCAAAATCGATTAGATTTCCTTTTAAAATCTAATTAAAATACTGCCAAAACTTGGATTTCGAAGCTTCCCCCTAATCTTAAATTAAGAACCTTAATATAACATACTTTTTCTTTCGACCTTAAAAGACGGACCCTAATAAAAACACCCCGGGGTTGACTAGTTCTTATTATTAGGGGGTGAAACCCTGAAATGGGACCTTCATTTTTAATTTGTTTCCGAAAGGGGATCAATTAAAAATCACATGCCAGTCTGAGATTTCCCAAAATTTAACGCAGACATACGCGGACCCTAGTTTTAGATGTTTTTAGTATTTGGGGTACGTTTAGTAAAAGGAGGTGGGGATTATTGAAGGGTGTCCTTAGATGTGTCCACTGTTCGTTTCTTTTTGAGGAGCGCACCTTGTCGCCTGTGCAGAGATATCGTATGGTGAGCGTATCTTATGTCCAGGCTGTCGATATCATGAAACCCAGTTCTCGGATTGGTTCCTGAAACCAAAAAGCCCAAGCCAAAGGGGCTGGAAATGCTGCCTGCAACCCATGAACTTGCAACCAGAACTGGTCCTTTTCAAGACCCCACAGATTTGGGATGCGTTTTTTTTTTTAATGTTTTTTTGGTAGACAATATGTTGGCTCTGAATACATCAACGAAAATCAACCCTGCTTGCTTGAACGGCTCACCCACCATTCAATACCAAAATTATAAGGATCTGGGGTGAACATTGTTCGCAATTTAATTTTGGAGGTATCCAACTTTGACCCAGACCGATTTGATAGAGTTTGTGAGCCTGACTGCAGTGGAAACTTGAAAGTTTGTCATTACCTTTGCTGGCAACTCTGAATCTTTTACACTTCCACTATCTTACACATTGTCACGTGATAAACACTCAAAAACTCCAAATTTTTGGAAAGATCATCACCGAAACAGCTCTTGGTAAACAGTCACCCTGGGACCCTTAGAGTCTTACCTGAGACTCCTGGCCATGTCTATTTCGCACGTTTCGCCATGGAGTGCGCACGAAGATTTGCTGTTGGACTTTGGTCAAGGACCTCCATGGAGGCTCGGAAGGAGACCCAAGGAGCGGAGCCAAGGAGCGACACTTAGAGTTTCCCAACCAATTGCTAAACTGTGAGCAAACATGCCTAGATATGGCTAGCACGAGAATCCTTTGGACAAGCCCAGCTGGACATTCTGGTTTCAACCACCCATAAATCTGGCGGTAAAATAATGTAAAGTCTCAGTTCCATCTCATTTCTATTTCTCATACTGTGGATGGTTGCGAAATCCAAATCACCAGTTGATAGGTGGTAAACATCCCAGCATATTATTTATAGGATTTCAACCATCCTTTTGGTGGTGCAGGATTTCGCAACCACCCACCATATCCGATGCCAGAGGGAGGTGAACCACCCAAGAATATCGACAGAATTCATCCAGCCTTGCGGCCCTTGCGCCAGGCAAGGTGATATTTTGGAAGACTTGGAGCAGGAGCTGCACAAAACAAGTTTGAAGGAAAAAGCCCATGAAGAACTGAGATGGAAGGAATGGCTTTGGCAGATCAGTTTTTGCACCTGGAAACTGCCTTTCCAACAGCAGCTTTCACCAGTGGAGGATTACATCCGGGCCGCTTGGGCGCGGGAGCTGGAGCGATGCGTTTTGTTCGCCAGAGACTCGACTGGGATTACCAGGTTACCAGTTCCATCCAGAATCCTCCCCAACTCAGACCCAGGATGACCCAGGGAATAGCGGTTGAATAGCCCATGTTTGGAAGACCTCTAAATAGCAGGCTTTGGAAGACCTTAGGGAGTGGTATAGGGGTTGCCATCCAGTTGCGGGAACTCCGAGCTCATGGAGATTTCAGCCTCAGCCAAGACCAGGAATTCATTGCGTTGCATGGAGCTATTGTAGTGCTGGGACAGCAATGTTTCGCTGTTTTTACGCAATTCATGACAATTTTTGGATCACTTGCCTTGCGCAACGTTTTGTGATGGGAAAACCATGGAAAACCCAAAGAAGCAGTTTGAACACACCATGAGCAAAATGGGAAGGAACCCTTTGGCCATAGTGTGTGGAGAACTGTGTGCCTCACATTTGCCACAGCCTTTACAAGCCACAGTGCCTTAACCATTTTGTGCCACAAGCCTTGACAGCACCGCAAACCAACCCCTTTTTGCATCAGTGATTTGACAGCGTGCACAATTTTGATCAATTCTGCACCTGCAGGTAGAATGGATTGAGAGTAGGTTCGTTAATGGAACCATGGCTTCGTGGTCTTTGGTTTGAATGTTGGACGCAAGCCATTTGTACCGTGATGTAGCTAATTGACAAAGTAGTTTTAGTGCTAAACAGAACGCAATACACACACACACATATATATAATATTATGCATCGTATGTATCAGGTCTTGATGGCCATGTTGAAACCATCCCCATGACCAGAGATTTCCAGACCCTCCCAGCCTCACAAGTTATGTTGCTGGGCCATATAGTACCTGCCAGAGCTGTTTTTGGCCACCAATTTCTGTTTCACCATGCCTGGTTCCGGAGCTGTAGATAGCTATGCTGAGTAATTGTCCCATGCATGCATGGACAAAAGGAAAGACCCACATGCTTGTCCCACCCCTAGATCCAGAGTGGACCCCAGCCTGAAGAAATAAGGCAAGTAATGGTAGCTGCCTGGTGGCTTTCTTAGTGGTCTAAAGTCTTCCCTTTTTTTTCCGTCCAGTCCATCCTTCGTCATTCCAGTTTTTCATCAATCAAACATCGGCTTGACGAAGTATGGTCTCATGTCTTGATTTGCCGCAATTCCCGCATGCACTTGGAGGAACAGCAAGTCGAGCCGAGCCAACTGTGATTTATGTGAATCTTGCTGCCCTCTCGGTCTCGCCGCAAAAGCAGGCCTACCAGCAGCGTAAAGACAAGTTGCTTCCAACAAGTGGCATCAAGTCTTTTCGATTGCGAAGTTAAAGGCATCAAGAGGAAACAAAACTTGGATGCCCAGAAGTTGAGAATTACCAGGCAGTCGAATGGACAAGGGACTGGCCAACTACATGGAAGAATACCGTGCGCAACTTCAGTGCGAAGCAAAGAAGCGGAAATTCATATTAGGACAAGAGGGAAGGTCCTCGCAAATCTATTTGGGGCATGTTTCGCCTTATGCTCGTCCAAATTCACAGATTTCCTCATTAAATGCTTGGGGCAACTTTGACATCTGTGCATCGGTCCTGTCAAGGAGTTCTCCTGAATTTTCAACCAGTCCTGCTTCTGCTTTCATACCTTGACCAGGCGTATGCTTTCAGACCTTGACCAGGCGTATGCTGAAGAGATGAAATGTCCGATAGTTGTTGTCGACCAATGCTGCCACGCATTTTCCGCCATCGTGAACCATTTCTTACGGACTGTCCCGATCCCCTTCCGGCCGGTGACAGCTGTATAAAAATCAAGCTCGCTGAAGCAGCCCAGGTAGACAAGCCAACATCGCCACTACCGACATTCTGGCATTCTTATCCACCTGTATCCCGATGAAACACACAAAGAAAATTACTGCATTGACATAGGGAGAGTTTTGATGATGAAGTTGGTTTGGTTTGGAGTCCGTTGTGGTTTCGGAGCCTGTTTCCAGAAATTTGGTTATCATGTACTGTATATGTATTTTTTGGATGCGTCATTCAACCACTAGACATTTACCTTATCCATCCTTATCCAATCACTTCTCGGCCTTGAACGTTTTTCCAAAACCCTCATTGTTCATCATTGTTCCGTTTGGTGTGAGAATTGCTCCGGCGGAGTTTGCTTTTGTTAATCCATGTGGGCTGCTCACTGACCTGCTTCGCGCTGGGTTCTTGCATTTCTCACCCTGATATTGGATACGACTATAGTATAACCTCCATTTGCCAGTTATTTTGGGCATTCTAGGGTTCATGAGGGTGCCAGGATTTTGACATGTTTGACCCTGGGAATGACCCATAGCCATAGGGAAATCCCTGAGATTCGTAGTCACGAAAGCTAGCGTCAGCTAGCTGGAGTCTTCTTGCTTTAGCAAGTATTGGGGGGGCTGCTCAAGGACATCACGTGATTTTTCACGCGAAAGGGGGCCCCCCCCGTGCTATGGACGCTTAGCGTTTATTTGGCGGATAGAGTATATACAAGACTTACCAGGTGCTGCGGCGGCGTTTGCTTGACAGCGAAAGGTTTGAGGGCGTGCCCGTCTCTTCATTCCAAGAGCGCTTGTGCACGCTTTGGCAGGGAGGTAAAAATATATGAAAGTGAGTTGGTTTCT
>Ga0126342_10010717_pt1 | contig 16410 bp, 13 predicted proteins | sample Cyp1metagenome_FD_92528 | JGI IMG/M metagenome (GOLD analysis project Ga0126342, IMG submission 92528) | Coral microbial communities from Lord Howe Island, Old Settlement Bay, Australia - Cyphastrea 1 metagenome | ecosystem: Host-associated > Invertebrates > Cnidaria > Coral ... | reverse complement strand
TTAAGTATGAAACAACGTGCCAGGATCAGGATGAAACTGGTTCGTTTTCCATCTAATCTGGTGGAATACCTTTTGCCGTAAGTGACTGCTTGAGTTGCACAGAATTTCTTGCCCAAGATGTTTCATAGCTGAGCCTTCAGTCTCCAGGACCCAACAAAGCGATGTGCTCTGTGTACTCAGCAGTGTCAGGTGACAAGCTTGCCGTTTTATGATCCTGTATGATGGAAAAACATGGAAAAACTGCAAAAGAGATGAAGCAGTCCCTGAGCACTCAGATTGGAGTGCCGCAAAGGTTCCTGTCAGAAGATGGATCCTGGGAAATTCCAGATGATGACGCGTTTACAGCCCAACAAGTTAAAGTCCAGCTGGTGTGCTCAAAACGTTACTGAAGTGCCCGCGTAATCCCAACTTCACAGATCTGAATGGCAACGCGCTACTGCACCATGCTGCGAATGGACACATCAAACCTATGCAGCTACTGCTTGAAGCAGGTGCAACCGTGCAACCAAAGATGCGCCAGACGAAGGAGCTGAAGGGAACACACCACTACACATTGCTGCTCAAAATGGCCAAGTCAAAGTTGTTAAGACTCTGATTGAGAATTGTGCTGACACAGACAAGGCCAGAGAAGTTGATGGGGCAACGCCCGACAGGTGCATACCAAAATTGTTAATTTGCTTGTTGACGCTGGAGTTGACATCGACAAAGCTGTGACTGACGAAGCTACGCCATTGTTCATTGCTGCTCAACATGGCCACATTGACGTTGTTTGCTCGCTGATCGAGAATGGGGCTGACGCAGGCAAGACTAGGGCAGTTGATGGGGCAACGGCTTTATATATTAACCCTATATATCCACCACGTGCTTATATAATATATGTATGGGGTGGGGGGGGGTAGGGTTCGTTCCGACCTTGTTGTGAAGAACTCCACTATGCCCAATTTTTAGCAGCAATGTCGTTCAAGTTGAGTTCAAAAATACGATTTTCTGTATGCTTATATAAATATATAAATATATATATGGGGTGGGGGGGGGAGGGTTGATTCGGAACCATTTGTAAAAAACTCCACTATGCCCAATTTTTCGGCGCGTTGTCGTTCAAGTTGGAGTCCAAAAACCCGATCTTCTGTATCTATCTTGTTTGTTTTTCTTTTTTTTTTGGGGGGGGGTAGTGTGCAACGTAGCGGTGTGGCCGGTATGGGGTTGGGGTCGGTTTCGCGACGTTTTTCGTTCCAAAAATATCTGTCCTGACATGTTCAGGACCCATTCTGTCAGGCGGGTGCTTCGATAGAGACGCAGAATGGCAATGCGGAAGTTGTTAATGCGCTGATTGATGCTGGCATTATCATCGACAAAGCCAAACTGAACACTGGACCAACTCCTTTGCACGTTGCAGCTAAAAGTGACCATGTCAAAGTTGTTCACACTCTGTTGCAGAATGGGGCAGACACAGACGAGGCCAGGGCAATTGATGGGGCAACACCCCTGCTTCTCGCAGCTCAGAATGGCCATCCAGAAGTTGTCAATATGCTTGTTGATGCTGGAGTTGACATCGACAAAGCCAAGACCAACACTGGAGCCATGCCATTGTCCATCGCGGCTCAAAATGGCCACGTGGATGTTGTTCGCTCGCTGCTTGAGAATGGTGCTGACACAAACAAGGCCCGGGCACTCGATGGACAAAATCCTTTGCACATTGCAGCTGCGAAAGGGCACCTGGACGTTTGCTGATGTTTGCTTGAGACTGCGGGGAGCAACTCTGTAGCACGATTGGCACCGTGCGAAAAGGGAGCGTTTGCCGTGTATCAGTGTATCAGTTGATCTTGAACGTGAGCACCGCTACACCATGTCTGCAGATTTGTTTGGGGTCATCAGCCTTTCAAGGCCTGGATTCACAATTCACAACCCAATGAATGAAATCAAAGTGTTTTCTCCCTCAAACAAATCCATAGCATTCCATAGCGACTGTGTAGTTAGTCTGTTGGTTTCAACTAAGCACATTGTGTATGTATATATTAAAATATATTATATTATTAATATGGCTGCAGCTCAAAATGTAAGGTCCCGATCCATACCCCCGATCATCCCTGATCCATACCCGTTTTTTGAGCCATAGCCATATAATTATGATTGATTAGTATCGATCATATATATAATAATGTGATATGTGTATTGGATTGTATTGGTGTATATGTACATTTAATATGAATTTGACTATGTACTTGTAGAATCAGCCACATGTGGAACTTAGAGATGAAGCCCTTCACATTTGTTTCTGCTGATGAGATCCGATGGGAGATGCGTCACGTACGCTGGAACACGAAGATTCATGATTCATGGCGCCCTGGAATGTTTAGATGACGATCTCCCATTAATTTCATGGGAATTTCCATTTCCCTGGGGAGTTTCACCACAGCATATCTTCGTAGCTGTTGATCCCATCAGAAACCTATGAAAACTGGGGGGTCGGTGCATCCTGAGGGCAAACCCACAGAGGGGATTGGTTGAAAACTATGCGCTCCCCAAATTTGATGTTCAGAAACATGAGGGTAAGAACCTGTATATACATTATATACCTGTATAGAATTCCCTATACTTTGTTAAATGTGTAGATGAACATCCATAGATCCAAGATAATTTCTATGTTCACCAGGGCACTGATCGAGTTGTGAACCCTAGCCTGACCAAGCGATTGGATCCACCTGGGATGGGGCCACATTGTTGGGCTAAAAGATGCCCTTTTGGGCCTCCTATTATTTGGAAATGCATTGTTTTGGATTGGCCAATCCCTTTCGCCATGAGGTCGGAAAGATATCATATGCTGTTTGCATTTTGGTGTGTTCCCCACCTTTGCTGCTGGTGGTGACTCTTGGCTTGTTAAGGTCGGAAGTCGCTGGAATTTTGGTCGATTTGTTTCGGACATTTCTAGGAGACCACGTCTTTGACCGGAAAACCAATCTGGTGAGTTCAGCAACGGTTTGGCTATGAATCCATTAAAGGATGGACATTTAGTGGCCCATTGGTCAACGCGGATTATGCTGACTTGGAATCATGTGTTTGGGCCTATGCAGTTTAATTTGTCACTAGTTTCTGCTGAAGTTTCTCAGGCAACGTTTAAGAGTGGAAACCTTGAAAGACCGACATCACTGAACGGGAAGGTGTCCATTTAAAAAATGTAGACTACCCGGGTAAAATGGTTCTAGCTCAAGACTATCTAAAGGCCAATGGTTGAGGATATCATGTTCCCATTAAAGTAACTACACATGGGATATAAATGGATATGATATACCTATTTTTTTGAGCAGCCAAATGAAAAGATGTGTTGCACATGCACATATTTTAATGCACGGCATATTAGGACAGGCCGGACGAATCGCTAGAAGACCTCGTTTTGGAAAGTCTTTCGCTGGTTGATATTCAATCAGATCGTTTTTTTACGCGAAGAGTCTCAGGTTCGACTAGTGGTTCCCCTATGCTTCCTGTGTTCACCTTGATCATGAGCACGATTGTCATCACCGACATCGTCATGATCCACCACCACAATCACCATCACAATCACAATCACCATCATTGTCATCATCAAAACATGTTACGCTTGCTTATGTATGTATACATAGACAGATGTGTATAAATTTGAGATTGGCTGACTCGTTTCCAACTATCAGCGTTAATCATTTGGTTTTGCAACCCGTAGAAATCATAGAAATGGGATGAACTGGGTTGATCATCGGAAATAACCAATATCTTTGGGCTCAGATCATGAAGCCATCAGGCTTGGTGTGCCTAAGATGGGCACATTGCCTAGCACCAACTGGCAGGACGAGATGGGACCTGGGGACCCAAAAAGCCAGGAGAGATGGTGATGTCATTCCAAACAAAAGCGGGAAGCGTGCAAATGTTGTAGTTTGTTTCCACCAAAGTGTGGTTTTCAACCAGAAAAGTGTTGATGTCAGCACTATGTTGCTACTAGTATGTCCTTTTATATTCAATCAATTGGCAGGAACATTGCGCTAGAAATTGACTTTGCACTGAAATTGGGATTTGGAAGGATATCCGAATGCCTTTGTTTGATTTTAGTAGCCAGGCCAGCCCCCATCCCGCCAGTCTATCACTGCTTGAATAATTGAGTACAGCGTACCTTCCAGCTATCTTCAGTTTGTTTTTTTTAATACAGACGGAAAATCCACTTATGGATACTTATGGATCATTTTACAAACGGGTTTCCCCATAGGTTTTCTATTTGTGTGTGCTCATTTACATGTATTTGAAATGTACTCAAGATGGCTCACCACTTGTTCGATATTAATGGCAAGTAAATCTAGATCTCAGAAGTATCTAATTAGATATGTCTATAGTGTATTTATAGTATAGCAATCTTATAAGATCTTTCAGATGTTTCACGACTTTTCCATACTTTTCCCATAGGAAAGTCGTGGCAAGGGATTTCCAAAAGACCTACCTTTGGCTTTGGGGAGGAGATTCGTTGGCTGCATTTTTTGACATCCTTGATGTGGAACACTTCAGGCAGGGATGGTCAAAAAAAAGTTGGGGATAGAACCAGCTGGAACACCATATCAATTGGGTATAGTTGGGTATAATTATTATACATATATATATATATACATACATATATATATGTATATATATATATATATATACATATATATATATGTGGTATGAAATTTCAGGGATGGTTGGAACCAGCTATAAAATTGAGGATATCCACTTATCAGCTTAAAGAACCATATTTCTTTTAACGGTTATCTAACGGTAGCCAACAAAAACTGGCTTCCTTGAGACTTAGTCACATATTTTTTAGAACCCATCACAAGAATAAAGTTGTTTTTTCTAAGCATTTCTAAACCAATTTTTCGTCATTTTTTTTGGAACCATTTTTTTCACAGTTTTTGTTTGTTTTCACTTTTACATTGGTGAAATGTGGTCAAATCCCCGTGTTATCTTGGCAAAAGCCCTTCCGAGATCGCCACAGGTTTCGACGATGCTGGCGCCTCTGCGGCGGAGATCAAAACGCCTTCAGAGATCTACCCCAAAGCGTTTTTTTGGCGCGAAAAACGATGACAGTTAACGTAACGGTGGCTTTTAAACGCTGGTGACAGGTGGGCATCCATGTTGATATATCAATAGGATATGCGTATCATATGATTACAAATTACATGATTATAGATACAACCGTGGTTGTAGGTATTATATATAATTAGTATATATAGAGAGATTGTACATATCATATAAGGTATAGTATAGTTGAGATGTATGTTGCGTGTGCATTTGTTATGATGAAGAATCAGCATCTTTTCAAGATACTGGCACAGAATTATTGTTGTTTTGCAAGCCATGGCAATGCAGGATGGCAGTGCGAAAAGACATTCTATTTCATCAATAATCATGTGTGTTTCATGTGTTCCAGCGATGCTAGTGTTATCGAGGATAAAAACATTAAGTTCCAGTTTGGAATTGTTCAAATGTCCATATCCATGTATTTTGCGGGCTTACTTCCAAAGATTGAAAACTTAATGGGTCTGTCGGAAAATAGGTACCCCGAACCTCTATGGTTTATCAGCACGTTTCACCTTCAATCCCATGTTCACCCTTGGATGAAGGGAACGTTCCCAAACCTCTATTTGGGAGTATGGTTTCCTTTGGATGTTCCTTGAACCCTTTCCATTCAAGTTTGCTCTCCTAGATGAAACCACCCGGTGCCTATTGAGGCTTGGAATCTCTGTGGCTCTGGTCACAGCTCTGTATGTACCTTGGCAGCCATGATGGTTGCCGTCCGTTCATGTGTTTTTGTTGGTCTGGAAATGGATGTGTCTGAAAACAGGGTATGGTACCCCGAAATTGCAATTTTAAAGGCGACAATGATGATAAGCCATGATATTTCGGGGCACCATATGTTCAAACAACCCAAATATCCAACAATCATGATGTTCCTATCATATAGCAGGCCAGGTCGTACAGGATAATCCATACGTATCTATTCCCGCACATGAGTCACAAGATGCTTGTTTCAATCCTAAGATTTGACTCTACAGTAATTATGGATCTCGAAATTCGACCCTGGTAGCTACTTGGAGGATCGTCCTACCCAGCAATTGGCTCGCAAGCTTATGATAAAGTCTTAAGTTGTATTTTTTTGTCGACCCTATGATTCAATTAGTGATCAGAACAAAGGACACGGTTTCCTTGAACAGGTGCCTTGCCAACCCAGCAATTTTGATGATCAACAAGCACAGCATGCTGGAAATTCGGTATGAGTCAAAATCAGTAAGCCCAAAACAGTAATTTAAGATCCTGGGATCCACAAAAACTTTCGCACATTTTCCATGGGGGTGTGAAGGAAAAGGTTACACGAACCACTCTACAGTACATTTTTTTAAAATGGTTTCTTGCAGTGTTTCCTTGATATTAATCCATTGAAAGTCGTAGTTGTTGGGAGTTAACTTTGATGATTAGATCCACATGTTTGATGATTAAGTATGACAAAGGCCCTGATTTTTGATGGTTAAAATCCCAAGTCTTCGCTAAAATCACCCGTGAATCCCAAGGTGTTGCCCATCGCAGTGGGAGTGGCGCTCGAACCTGAAACTCGCCTCTGGCACGATGGCTTCCTTGCCACCATAGGTGGAGGGGCAAGGATATGGGGATTTCAATGTATATACTGATATACAGTATATTGTATACTGCATATATGCTAGATATATCATATGCATATATCATATAATTGCATATGTATGTAAATATATATAATATATGCTCACCCCTCGCCACAGAACCTACCATGTTCTTCTTTTTGTTTGCAATCTCAACCATTTGCCATTTGCCATTTGCTACACCAAAAAAAACATAAATTTGAGGACCTACTCTCCCCACCCCAAAACATATAGACTAAAAAGTTTTATTTTGTTTGTGTGTGTTTTTCTCGCTCTCCCGAAACACGTCTCCCCAAACATTTTTTGGTCTTCAAATGAGGCCTTCTAGAATGTTTATCACTTCAATCCATGTGACAATGGCACTGCCGCGCAAAACCCGTCACTGACTTCTGGTTCTCTATCGAGATTTTCAGACAAATCCAAATGAGAAGTACTGTATTCAAAACCCTCTGTTGTTTGATGATTACTGGTATGTGGGACTGGGGGATTGCACTAACCCTTATTTGCCCTATACTAGGGAATATCATCAAATGATGCTGCGAAATCGGTGAAATTGCCATGATCAAACCATAACTCCGTCCAGGTGAACGTGTAGGAGGCCCCGCCTTGGGCGTGTCTTTGTGCCTTGATCGACTGTGAATCCTGAGGATGAAACATGGGGATGGGGTCAAAAGGCAACAATCAACGGGTTGATTTGGGGTGTTAACATTGTTTAACCATCAAAAGTTGGGACTTAGTAACGTGACTTTTTAATTTAAGCATCAAAAATTAGGATATAGTATGATTTACTCATGAAAAGCTGGGACTTAACTGGACTTAACATGATTTAACTGTCAAACACGGCGATTCAAAACCTGCCAACTGAGACGTTTTTCGTTAACGTTAGCCATCCAGTCTCTTGGGGTGCCAAGTTTGACCTCCAGGGATGAACCATGATTCTGCAGCAATCAACACCATCCTGGGTTGACTACAGGTTGTATAACTTGTGTTGCCCCACCAAATAAGTGCGTTTGTTTCGATGTGAGTTGTGTAGTCCTGAACGCTTGTGGCCCATCGGGCCATTGTCTTCTTGGAATATGTGTTGGTGTTCCTTTAACTGTTGGTTTTCATGTTCAATCCCTACTTGACAAAAATAACCCTAGCTGCTTCAAGTGGTTTCCAGCGAACCGCCAGCAGCAACACGGGCCTTATCGCCCAGCGATTCAGGTCTTGTGCTGGTTTCATCTCTTCTTTAGCGCAGCTACTGGATTGCATTGAGGAACAGCATTTGAAGAGTGGTAGTTACTGGGAAATTGTGTAAAGTGTTTGCATGGAATATTTGGGACCAATGTGATGATATATGGAATTATATGGATGTCCCTCTGTTCACATGTTTTTGTTCTATATCCAAAAAGGATTCCCAAAACATCCGCCGTAATCAGCCGATGGATTTTCGGAGAAGGATGATGATGATGATGATGTCGTGCGACGTAGGTAGCTTGTGCTGTACCTGTGCTTCCGTTGATACACTCCGTTACTCCGCGCGTCGGAGCAAGGAGAACCCTGAAGGTGAACACCCGATGACCATGTGGAGTCAAACTCTAAAGCACAATGGGAATACGTGTCAGACTTAGACATCCGTGCCGTGGTATCTCTAATAGAACAAACTCCGGATACTGAAACCCCCAATCGTCAAAAGAGATATCTGACAAGCCTGGAGAGGGTGACCTTGGGATTTGCTGATTACCCGTGGGTCGTGAAGGCGTACTGTGGTACATACAGGACATAACAGGACATCTCATGGCAACCCTGCCTCCTGACGGATGAGGCTAGAGTCGGTACATTTTGTGAGTGATGTGGTACCAGGGACTTATGAAGGTTGGGGATAAATCCCCCGAACAAATTGAGAAAAACCAGGAAACCTGTGTCCCGTTAGCCCTACTCTCGTAACACAGCCGTAGCTATCGTGTTACTACCCTGCGGCCGGGGACGTACCCCTCATGGCGCGCAAACCTGGGGCTAAGGTCGGGACGGAAGAACATAGAAAGGGAAGTAGAACAAAAACGTTGTAGCTGTGTAACTACCTCTGAGTAACCTCCTGGGGTGAAAGACTACCAAACAAGCACTTCCACCGTATATTTCAGGAATTTTGAGTCCTGGCACCCTGGGTGACATGCCGGTGAAGCCTGTGTGCCCTGCCCGCCTGAGACCATTCAGCTGTCCACTTGCATGTCAGCCAACCCGCCTTTGTCTTTTCCCTTGCCCTTGCCCTTGCCACCTCTTTTGCCATAGCCCTTGCCGCCCCCTTTGCCGCCTTTCTGGCTGGCTTTGCCTGCTGCTTTCCCTTTGCCACCCTTGCCTTTGGACCTAACCTTGGGTCCGCGGTCGGGGTAAAGTTGTGGACCTGCCGGGGGGTCCTGTAGTTTGGAAAGGACATAAAGACACCAGTTGACGTAACCTTGTACCAGGACGTGTATTGCCCGACTTGCCTCACCATGTTTAAGAACCAGTCCAAACCCTCCGGCACGACCTTTGTGAACCCACTCCAAATTTCCCTGAAAGGAAAATTGTGCACTGAGTGCGGCTCGTACAGCTTGGACCGGGACTCCGCGTTTGCCAGCCGACAACTCTGAGGCTTTGTTCTGAAACAAGACTTCATCCACTTGTTGACCCAATGCCTGTTTGACTGCTGTTTCAACTGCTGTTGACATGGCTGTGCGGAGTTCATTTGGTGGCAGAGTCTTGTTTTCAAACCTGGCCCAAACGGCGTCTGCTTCTGGGCACCTTTCCAACCTGAGGTGGCGGTATGCGTCGGCGATTTCCACTTGGTATTCAACCCTATCAACTCGGGCTTCAAGGGCTCCCATGCGTGTTTGCATCTCTTTGATACTTTGCTGAAGCACCCCTTTTGGTCGGCGAGACGGGTTAGGCGAAGCCATGCGACCGTCAGGATGAACAGCACCAAAAACACTCGAGGAGGATTGATCTTTGTCATGGCTACGGTCAGCGAGTACACTTTTTGGGAAGGGAGCCTATCAGGCCTGCCGCCAGCGCTTCATGTGGATGGGTATACCTTTCGTGGTTTTTCCGGGCCAATAAACTTCCCAAAACCTTGCGACAAAACATGCACGTGAGGTTGGCATTCCCAGGTCCTCTACAAATAGGAAAATGTTGTTGCAGGTCCCGTTTGCGAAATTCTGCGTGACACTTAGAACAAAGAAAGTAGCCCGGACGTCCCTCAACTTCTTCGGCTTGTTCAGCGTCCTCATCTGCCATGCGGCGCTGCAACGCCCTTTTTGCTGCTGGTTTTGGACGAGCTTTTGCTTTCACTGCTGGATGTCCTCCCATGGGTCCTGGGGGTCGTCGGACCAAATGGGCACAATGGGGAGAAACCCTGCCATTGGCACCTCGTGCCGCCAACCTATCCGCTACCTCGTTACCGTGAATACCTGTGTGACCGCGAACATGTTTAAAAGTCAAAGAGAGCTTGGAACGAATCGTTGCAACCAAAGTGGCTACTGACTACGCGAGGGCAAAATTCGTTTGAGGCGTGGTGAGGCGTGTAGCAATACCATATGCGTATGCACTGTCATAACACAGTAGAGCCGATCTATGACCCTGGGGGAGAGGGGGTAAGCTAAGGAGCCATTTGCACGCTTCCCCAATGGCTGACAATTCAGCAGTGTTGTTGGTATGTTCCTGGGCCCCTAATGTTTCAGGATCACATCGCAAAGTGATGACCGGGCCATACAACGCACTGACCCAAGGTGTCTGTGGGTCCGGGTCTGCGGTGGTGAAGATTCCGACCCCCCATCCTGCACCTTGACCTATCCCACCCGACCCATCCGTGAACAGAACCAGGTGGGACGCGTTGTTGATGATATCCCGACGGGATCTATAGAATTCAAACGGGGGAGTAGAGTGTTGGCTGGGCACGTATGGTTCTGCAACTGTTTGGCGCGGCGGAAGGTGTTTCCGCATGCTTCACATGTGAAAGACTGTACCGTAACCAGGTTGGGATCACATATGGCATGGTGTTCTTCATAATGGAACGCAAATTGATTGGCTTTAAGGAAGGTTTCCTGACACACCGGGCATTCCCACTGACCTGCCGCATTCCGTTGTGCGCGCTCATGTCGGCTAGCCTCCGCGCCCCCACCCCGAGCATACATGCGTCGAACCCGTTGCCGTGCGCGACCTCTGCGTACTTCCCCTATATCTTCTTCACTACCTGCTGCCATTTCTTCCGCTTCTGCTTCATTGGGGGCAGTATTGGCAAAAGCCGGGAGGGGTCTGCCCGGGCGCCATGCATTCAAAGCCTGTTCTCTGTCTGGGTGGACTTTTTCGGGGGGGAAAGCTTCCTGAACCCGGCGCTTCCACTCATTTTTATTTTGTGCCAACCTGAACCAATCTGCATCTGCAATCTGGGCTGCCCGTAAACAGCTGTTGATCCATTGAGCTTGGCGGGGAGGAGCCCGGGGGCGGGCTTTGTTGCCGTCAATCCATCCAAACATAGCCACTTTTTGTGGTTTATCCACAGCCATGCGCGCAACATGTCCAACCCACATTAGTGTGGATCTGCGAACTGCCGACTCAAATTCTTCCCATTGCACTAGTCGTCTAAGGTTTGCATTGTTTAAGCCGGCCGATCTGAGAATGCCTAAACGGAGTCCTAAACACCTACGGATGGCCATATTTATTACCTTCTGAGCTCGTTGCAAATGGTTTTGTTGCCAAGCCCGTGTCTTGGAGAAACTAAAGAGAACCCCTTTGACCACAGCCTTCATGACTTGAATGCGAACTGAGAACTTGAGGCGTGATTTATTCCTGTGAGCACCACGTCCTTGGGTCCATGCACTGGCTACCCATCCAAGTTTTTGTTGGCTTTTAAGAAGACGGGCAGAAGTTTCCGCGGCGTGACTGGCTCTATGGGACAACAAAGCTCCTACATGCTTAACTGTGGGCGCCTCTCCTAGCCATGGGACGTCATACGCTGGCGGGGGATCCTGTGTGACTCTGAGACCTTCTGTTTTATCTACGTTGACGTTTCCTGCGAAGTCTCGGATGGTCTGGTTGAACAAGTTTTCTGCTTGATGTATTTCTTGCCCCTCTCCGACAATGCCGGTATCATCCGCATATGCAAAATCCCCAAAGACCCGCCGTCGTACGTGCCTACCAGCATCAAACCTATCAGTGGCTCTTTTGCCTACTCTACCATCTATTTTGTAGGCCCACGTGATACCCGGGGTCAGCGCGGCTGCCGTAGCAGCTCTTGCCCGACGGGCCCTAAACACTTCCAGAATACCTGCATGATAAAGGTTGAACAAAATGGGGCTCGACGGGCAACCCTCTCTTAACCCACGGTCTGGGACAAAACTAGAGGACAAGTGACCTTGGAAACGAACGGCACTAGCCGTGTGGTTGTGTAGGGCCTTAAGAACCTTCAGGAAGCCCGGGCACCCTTTTTTGGTAAGCAAATTCCACAGCCCATGTCTGGCCACTCGGGGGTAGGCTATCTCCAAATCAAAAAACCGAAATACAAAAATCCTATCGTGAGCGGAGCCAGCCGCATCCTCTAGGAAAGCACGGGTCAGTTGTTGAACATCATCGACCCCGGAACCTTTGGTGAAACCAAACTGGAGGGGGTTGCTCCATGTGGATGACCAGACCTGTAAACGACCTGCTACTATTCTAGCTACCACTTTTGATCCCACGGAAAGGAGCGTGATGCCCCGCCATGTATTCCTATCATGTCGAGAGCCTTTCCGTTTCCACAACGGGAAAATTATTCCTTCACGCCACCGTTTAGGCCATTCTGCAGCTTCCTGACCTTCCTCGGCATCTTGAGCTGTTTGCCAAACTTGGGAAATGACTATGGCTAATTCGGCCCGGAGGGCTGGACCCCCGTACTTGAGGAATTCGGCCATAAGCAGATCAGAATTTGGGGCCTTCCCAGTACTCATGTCATTAATACTTTTTTGGATTTCCTCCGGGGTCGGCGGTGAAGACAGCCAGTCTGCTGTAACCGGCAAAGGCGTGATATCCCGCCATACCTCATCCGGGATCTGTCCTACACCAGACTGTATGTGTTCAAAATGCTGTTTCCAAGCCTCTGCCTCCCCTGCAGGGTCCTCGTCGCGTCGAAAACCAAAACTACGTCGATGTTCTTTGACCTGGGTTAATTCCTTAATAATGGCAAACAAAGTGCCACTATGACCAAAATCTGCGGCCCTGTCTGCTGCCTTGGCTTTGGCTGTCATCCAATCTTCCTCCCACTGGTTGAACACTACCACTTTTAGTTTTCGGGCTTCCTGGAGTTGACGACGGGCTCGGCGTTTGTATTGCTGTTGCTCCGCCGCGGTGCGGCCAACGGGGGAGTGGCGTGCTTCCCGATCCTGGTCCCGAGCTCTGGCAATTTCTTGGTCTAAACGCCTGATGTCCTCTTGCTTATCCTTTAGCCATGGGGCTCCTGGGGCTTTGTCTAAAATACCACAAACTTGAACGGCCACATCCCGACAAATTTGACAAATCCGTTCCCAACGGGCATCTACCTCTCTGTGTAAATTTTGGCCTTGTTGCAGGCGTTGTTCCACCTCCTCCATCCAAATGGTACGTAGCTGCTTTGCTTCCTCTGTAGCGCCTGTCATCTTGTACACAGCTGGTTTGGGGGGTTGATTAGTGACCCTGTGTTGTGGTTTCCAGATTTTGCCATGTCTGATCCTAGCTTCGACCGGATTGTGATCTGTGTATTCAGACCACGGCCAGTCAACACTTGGTCCTTCAAATAGGGTACGGCATTGTGTCAAATGCCACCTACTGTTTGCATCTACAAAAATATGGTCGAGCTCATGTTGGGACAAGAACCGGGGGTGCCTCCAGGTCCACCGGTTATGGTGGGCGTATTGGCTTTGTGCATGGATAAAACCTTCTTTTTCGGCCCAAACTCTCCACTCCAAACCCGGAACCGTGGTGCGGGGATGACCAAACCTACCCATTACACTAGCTCCTGCTTGGTGTTCTGGTTGGCAAGTACCTAATTCGGCATTAAAATCCCCCAGAAGAAGTTTGAGAGAGGTAGCTTGTCCCATGTTCTTAATTTGAGAGACTTGACTCCGGAGAGCAACCCTGTCTGCCAATGTAGCGTCTGACGTTGGCGCATACACTCCTATCAAAAACAGCCCGCGGCGCCACCCTTGACGAGGGAACTGAATACCTGCCACCCGTTCCCCCACTGCAAAAATCTTACTCCCTCCAGCTCGCCACCAATCCGCCCAGTTATCCTCTAAGAGAAAGCCTACCTTTCCCCGTGGTATCGACAACCAGGACCGACCATCTACTTGGAAGCTTTGAGGGTAGAGTAAACCTTTGATGTCCGTAAGGACTACACATCCCCACCGTTGAACTTGCATGCGGCGCACAAAACACCGAACCTTAACCTCCAGTGGAAAGAGTCCCTGCAGAGCCCCTAACCCACGCGTGTTCCATGTGGCAACCCTAAGTTCTTGTTTGCATTGGGCTTGGCGTTGCTCGCGTGTTGCTCGGATCTTTCGGGCAGTCAAAGCCGCACAGAGACGTCTTTTATGTTGTGCTTTGTTTACATGCTGTTGCGTTCGACTCAGGGCCCGCCGGAGATGTCGCAATGCTCGCTTGCTTGCGCCTGTTTGCTTAGCTACTAGGTATGCTGCTTCTTTCTTGGCTTTTTGGAGACGTAGTCCCTTAAGTTTGGATTTCCCAGCCATGTCCCAAAAATCACCCCGTACTTGTACAGTGTCGACCTCTCCCGGAGACAAAGATTCAAGAGGTTTGGGTAAGACAGACGGATGTTTTAAACAGCCCGTATCCCGAACAACAACAGACCAGGTGTGCTGATGACCAAAGCGAGTGAGTGTGACTTCTCCACCCAGACCCTCCTTGCTCACCCAAGGGTCAAAACCTGAACAAACCGACCCCAGCACAGCGACCTCATGAACGTAACCGCCGACCAAACGGGTACATTCCAAACAGAGACCCCAAGGCCAAACACAGGGAGACCATGGCCCCAGCGAATGGAGGTATGATCAACCGCCCCGTATTTGAGCCAAAGAGGCACAATGGATGACAATTCCGCCTATACCCAACAGCGACCCCTACCGAACCATGTAAGTCAAGGATAACCCCTGGATATCTGTTGCACGGTGGCGCTCTTCTAAAAGAGTGTGGATTAGCCTGGCAGGGTTCAAGAAACCCAAAGTTGTGAAGAACTATACTGTGGAAGAAAAGGGGCGCGCTGCACTTCCTGCTGAAGTAAACCTTGAACAGAAAAGACCGTAGTTCGTGTGGCGTGCAGACCTCCCAAAGATAATCACCGACAAACGTATCAACCCGAGCTGTGTGCTAAACTGGGTGGAGTTTAGGTCTGAAGCCGCAAACCGAAAAGAAACTCAAAAGCACTTTGAATAGAAAACACATATAAACTGTAATCCGCCTGTCAAGGTGACATAAAAGTGCACAAGATTCAACCGTCAACTTGCAGCGACATGTCCGCACAAGAAATCACAGCGCAAGAAATCACAGCAGGGTCTGTGCTCCATGAATATCCAATGTTGGTGATTATCCCTTTTTGAGGTGACCCGATTTGGTATATAGTAGCCCCAAGATGCATTGCCAGTTGCCCCGGAGACGCCCTCGAGGAGGTAGTAGTCATCCATAGTCTCCCTTTTCGGAGAAGGGTTGGAGGCTTCGGGGCCCATATATCTCACCCACCTGGTGGTTTCCCAATCCATGGGTAGGGGCTTCAGAGTCGGACATTTTTGGGCTTAAGTAGCACACTGGAGACTCTTGATTTTTTCGCCAGGAAGGACAATCTTCATCTGAAAAGAATTGAACAGATATCAAATTTATTGAAATTTAATAAATCTTAAAACTCCAAGCGGTGGGCTAAGTCCTGGCATATTGGGAGGTTGGAACGGGTACCGTCCCGTACTAGCCGAACCCGCTTTACACAGCAAAAGAACATGTTTATATCCTGTACATAGGGTCTCTGCCAGGGAGGTGAACATGCCCTGACCAGAAATGTGTTCCTGTCTCAAGGACCTTGGACTTGTGGATTGGGAGGTCTGTCCTGTTTGAACTCTGAAATGAGTGCACCCCTCAAACCACCTTTCAAAACGACGTTGCAGGCTCAACGCACTGCTTTGCACCTCGGTGCGGGAAATCATTTGCCTTTCAGACCAAGAGGGTCAGCCAGTGCCAGAGCCGCAAAGATAGGTGACCCCAAAACTGGATGCTGACGATGACCTCACGTGACGTCACTGGATCCCGAAGTGGCCCTGTTTCAGCTAAGGAAGATGGGAGGCCTTGTTTCAGCTGTTTTTGGGTTAGTGTACTATTAGTAAAAATCACTATTATTATATACTGTTACGTTTGTTTTTAAATTCATTGTTATGCTATTTTTAATATTATGATTATTAATTATTATTATTAATTATCATTATTAATAATAATTATTAATTATTATTATTATATTATTATATATTATTATATATTATTACATATTATTATATATTATTATATATTATTATATATTATTATATACTATTATATATTATTATATAATAATAACTATTATTATTAGTATCTAGTTCTACTAGTTCTACTAGTAGTAGTTAGTAGTAGAAAGAAAGTAGTAAGTAGTAAGTAGTAAGTAGTAAGTAGTAAGTAGTAAGTAGTAAGTAGTAAGTAGTAAGTAGTGAGTAGTGAGTAGTGAGTAGTAAGTAGTAAGTAG
>Ga0126342_10010716_pt1 | contig 16411 bp, 16 predicted proteins | sample Cyp1metagenome_FD_92528 | JGI IMG/M metagenome (GOLD analysis project Ga0126342, IMG submission 92528) | Coral microbial communities from Lord Howe Island, Old Settlement Bay, Australia - Cyphastrea 1 metagenome | ecosystem: Host-associated > Invertebrates > Cnidaria > Coral ... | reverse complement strand
ATATCTTGTAATAGCTTCGGGTATCTTACCATCCTCCTTACCGATCACCAGCCCCGTTCTGTTTTCGACGCATTCCTTTAGGGGTATGCATTAAGTTGCGCAGGGCCCTGGATCGCTCCCCCCGAGAATACGTCGGTAGTACTAAGAGTAGTAGCAAGTCTAGTAATGAGAGTAAGGATCCATGCGTGAACGCATTCGATGTCAAATTTGGGAGCAAAATAAGCTTGTGCGGTCCGGAAACGGTCCGGAAAACTCACAATAGTACCAGCAGCACTAGCAGTAGCAGTAGCAGTAGCAGTAGCAGTTGTTTCAAATTCAGCAGAAAAGCAATGATATTACAAAGAATTAGCATAAGATTTTTGTCACGATTCATTGTATAATACATAACTTATATTTTTTAATATTTTATGTATATGATCTGATCAACGAAGAACAAACCCTTTCGCGATTGCTCACTGTGGTACCGCGGTTGCTACGCGATTGGCTGAGCGATTGAGGGCTGTCCAGGAAAAGGTATTTTGGACAACCCCCATATATATATAATTATATACATATACTTGACCCTTCTAAGTCAGGACCTGGGGACATGATACTTTTCAGATCTTCAGTGCATGACCATGGAAGTTATCCCGTTGATTTTCCAATTGGAGTCGATGTTCCGAGTGGAGATGGGCAGAAGCCATGGACCCAAAGGGTGTTATGTTGATGGTGGTTGCAATTGAGGAAACAAATGGGGGTTTCCATAAATGGGGGTACCCGTACTCCAATAGCTAGATGGTTCATAGGGGAGAACCCAATTAAAATGGATGATGATTAGGGGTACCCCCATTTATGGAAACCCTCAAATAACTGCAAAGTTAAAGTTGACAACATCAAATGTGGAGAATATCCAGCTAAAAATGAAACTATTTATCCAATGGTTTGGTTGAGAAAAAAAAACGTTGACTTTTTTCGTTGCATAATCTTTGGTATACCCAACAATATCTATGGTATAGCCTATATACAATGATATATATTGATATATACCATAGATATTTTTGTTGGTATAATCAGTCATTTTTCATGACGGACGCCTCGCAGAAACTTCTCAAAAAAAACTCGGACGGATGGGACGGGATGGTTTGAAGCAGGGTTTTTTAAACTTCAATGCCTTTCTGCTTGGTGGTTTCAAACATGTTTCATGAAATAGTGGATTTTCCATGAATAGCATGGTGATTTTCCAGTTCGTTATATGAACGTTTACCAGAGGGTACCTGGTTGGTGGTTTCAAACATGGCTGGATTATTTTCCATCCGGAAGCCATTGACGAACTCCATCATTTTTCAAGATGGGCACATTGCACCACCAAGCAGTTTTTTTGTTCCATTGAAATCCAAGATTCATGTTAGAAGATCTCTAGTTACTCTAGTTGTAGCAACAATGCATAGAACTTGTTGAACTTGTTCAAACTATTCAGATTTCACATGATTTAACTTCATTAAAAAGAGGATGTTCCAGCTCGTCGAGGCCACAGCAACAAAAACCAAACAGCAACTCGACCTGCGCGACCTGAGGAAGTTGACGGCCGAGTCCAAGAAGACCTCGAAAAAGCAGAAGGGGCCACTGTTGGTTCCGCTGCAGCAGTGGGTAAAGCCGTAAAGCCTCAGATGTTTTGTCAGAACTTCGAGCTTTGAACAATAGAAATAACATTATATAACAGAAAAAACATGTTTGGATTTAGAATTCATATGTTTTAATGATATATTCATGATATTCATGATAATGTAACGGGATACAATAATGATATATCCGAGTAGATAACCACGGTAGATAATGGGGGATGGTCATCAATCCAGCATGGGACTTATTATATAGCCACGATGTGGGGTCTCCGTTGTGATGTTGGGAGCAACAGATGGACCATGGGATCCATGAGGTTTTCACGATTTCTGGTAAGTTATGGTAAGTAAGTTCTTGTGGAAGGTTTTAAGGTTTTTGCTTCACCATAAAATTCCTATTGAGACCTTGGTTTAAACGGATGGAAAACGCACTTGGGAAGCATGTGTGCGCCAAGAGTCGGATGGTCATCAATCCATGTTTTTAGAGATTTACCAAGGCAACCAAGGCTTCCCCTGGGACGGACGATAAACCATAGGATTACCATAAACCATGATTAACATAATTTGACCCTAGTTATATTAATGAAACACATACCTCAACTCCGTCCACTTCGGCAGCACCACACCGGACCGTGTTCGTGCTTGCGCAGCGTGTGGATGCGAGAGGCCGCATTCGGTAGCTGCGATTACCATAATCGTCCCCGAGGAACAAAAAGTGATGGGAAAACTTATGACAACTTGCAGAATGATGCGCTTGCCAACAGTCAAATCCTTTGTCCGAAAAAAGCTTCACAGAAATCGAAAGATTTGCGTGCTGCACGGCTTCAGGTCCATATCAATCATCAAAAACGGGTGTCACACTTAGGTCATTCAGTTGCACATTATGTATACCATTGTATACCTAGACCCTCCAAGTACCTCAAACAATTGGCAATGTACACATTCTCTGGGCCGAACTGGTCGATGTCAGCATACGTATTTAGCACACTTCTCCCCCATATTCCATATGTTGTTCTCGTTTTTCCCAAAGATCCATGATGTTAAGCATGCTTAGTCCCATCCAAACAAAGTTATTTTTGTTTGTTTGTTGTCTAACAAATATACAAATACATTAGTTTATAAACAAAGAATCACCCAGAATTTGGGTGGCGTTTTTTTTCATGTTTGGTTTACTGATGTTGATTTCCATATCCACAGATCCACAGGTTTTGTTTCGCCCGAGGCTCGCATCAAGGACTTGGAGCAGGCGCCCGAGTACCTCAGCGCCAAGCGCTTCGTGCAGGATCCCGCGGCGGAACGGGAGAGGCAGCGTGCGGAGCTGCTGGAGAAGCTGGAAACCAAGGCCCCCAGTGATGTGAACGTTGGTTTAAGTTGGTTTATAAACCATGAAATAATCTACCAATACTATGAAGTTCGTTACATCTACCATAAACCATAGAATTCAGATCAATGGATTGGTTTGTTGGGGAAAATTTTAACCGGAAACCATGGTTTTTACCATTAAAGTCATGGGGTTTTCCGGTGAAAATTTTCCCAACAAAACCAATCCAATGGATGCAGTTTTTTTGGGCCTGGAACTTTCATGATCTGGAGGATTCTATTGGGATAGTCTGTTAATCATAGATCTTTTGGATACCCTCTGGTGAACTAACATAGCAATGGAAAATCCCCATTTTTAATGGGAAAATCCACTATAAATGGCCATTTTCCATTGCTATGTTAGTTCACCAGAGGGTAACCAATAGGATTTTCATGGATTATAGTCTGTTATAATAATAATGGATTATAAATACATTATATCATATTATATCACTATAGATCCAATAGCTAGCTTAGTAATGTCAACTCCGGATTTTGCTAAACCATGGTTTATGAAAATTCTGGGGGTACCCTCCAAATAGTCATATGATACATAAATGGTACCCCCATTAGATGGCCGTTTGGGGTTTATTAACCAGGCTTGACATTGCCATATTTTTGGCCATACTTTGTGGTGCTATTCGCCCTGAAATTTAGGCCTTATAATTATAGGCCTTATATTATGGTAGGTACCTCCGGTCAATCGGTTCCTGAAATGGTTGTTGACCTGGGCCTTTGTCGAAAACAACACCCCGGTGTTTTTGTGCATCGAAATCGTGGTTATTGGTTTAGTAGGAATTATTGGTGATAAAATATTCCCATGACGATTTAGGTAGTAGTCCTTAGATGAAATCCAATCAACAGAGGTATTGTTCATGGTTCAGGGGCAGATCCCTGATACCTATCGATCCACCAGCTTGCTGCTGTATAACTGTTGCCCTGTTGTTATCTTGGTTGTTTTCCCAACGTATGTTTGAGAACGTCACCTGTATCTGCTTTTTAACTTAAGTTATGAGACATATCGACGAACTTGGTAAGATGAATGGCTTTGTGTGATTGTGTTTAATTATTATCATTATTATTACTTTTGGCACATAACAATATAACAACACTTGTTACATTTATTCATTTATAATCATTAACATATATATATATATGTAATTATAATTATACATATATATATATATATATGTATTATATGATATTATATGTCTATATACACAAGTATACATATATATATATATATATACTGTCGATATACTTTCTAGGCACCTGTCTGAAAGCACCACTAGCCCAACAACTGAAGCGGTATAAAATGGTATAATCTATGATTACATATATATATAATTATATATATATGTGTATGAAAGAACAAAGTGAGGAAATGGGTGGTTCAGTGGTGTGATCACAAAACATGTGGATTTAACGGGATATTCGTGTAGAATTGGATATCACTCATCAACTATGTCTATATATATTATATGCATGTTATATATATACACATTATATATATATATATATGTATATATATGTATATATATATATATGTATATATATATATATATGTATATATATACACATGTTATATATATACATACATGTTATATATTATCGATGGAATGATGGTGTATGAGGAATCATCCCCAACTGATCCCGGTTTGGGCCCTTGTAGCAGCGTATATGTGACCATTGTGGCCATCCTGATCGATGGTCAAAAATCATGTATCTTACCTGGTATCATTTCATATCCCAATTGTACTGGTATTCGTTGAAGTTGAAGTTTTATAGTGGTTGTATGTGCTTGTTGTAATTGGTCATTATAATATATTATAATTAGTCAAGTCTACGTTATCTCCCATTATATCCCATTATATGTATACCCTCTAGTTATGACTAACATAGCCATGGAAGCCATGGTCCATGTATAGATGGTTTACCGAACTTAATAGCATGGTGGATCTTTCCATGGCGAACTGTGAGTCATAACCAGATGGTATAAGATCCACCATTTTTAAGTTCGGTAAACGGTAAACCATCTATTTCTATGGGCCATCTATACCATGGCTATGTTAGTCATAACCAGAGGGTATATATATAGATGCCAGTATATTCAATGATGAATCAATGAAGTCCCCAGTGATGAATTAAATAAATCCCGTAAATCCCCACTGATGTATCAGTCGTATTCCACGACATTCCAATAGGTTTGATGAATGTTAGCAAGATAGCCCAATTGATGTTCAATCCTATGAATATATGACCATTTCCATGTAGTTAAATCCATAAATATAGTTGAATCCAAACAATATTAGACATATCAACAGTTACTGTGGTCAAATCTATTTACAGTATATTCCAATACCATTCGCATTTTCAACATAGCTATATTCCAATGCCCTTTTCAACTGATGAATCAGTCGTATATTCCAATACCATTCGCATAGTATTTCCACTATATTCCAATGTAGCATAGCTCAATTATCAGTTCAATCCCCAGTGACCCAGTGATGAATCAGTTAATATAATTAAATCACGATAAATCCATATATCTGGGTAAATTATAGTGACCTCACTGTGTGACCTCTCTGAAATCATTGTTAGCAAGGGGAATCATGCCAGTTTTGTGGCCGCAAGATTCAGCTTTTTGAAATATTACAATCTATCCAGATATGTATTTGATCCTCTTTATCCTACTCTCATGACATATCCAACAGAAATGAGGCTTTATGAGTATTAGTGGGGACATCTACAGGATATATCCAATTAGTGACATTATGACATTAAATACATCAATACAGATACAAGAACTGATATATATATATATATTTAAGTTACAATAATACATCATCATACATTTACATAATATTAGATATTTTACAGTTACTACAATCATCCACCCAGTTGGGAACGGTAACCATAGCACCTATAAAAATGGTGAAATTGGGAATGGTTTATGGCATTGACATTGACTGGCATTGTCGGGGATAGATCCCACCATATTCCAATACAACATCCCCACATAGTATGGCTCACCAGAGGGTAATATAACTGTAACCATTGTAATATTACTAACTATATCCAACCATATATTATACCATCTGGTTATTTAACATAGCCATGGAAAGATCCACCCTTTTTAAGTTCGGTAAACGGTAAACCATCTATTTCTATGGGCCATCTATACCATGGCTATGTTAGTCATAACCAGAGGGTATACCCCAAGCATATCCAAAAATGCGGATTGTTTATACCACCAATTGATGGATAATAATGATTAGTGATAGGTCAATATGGGTTAATGTGGATTAATATGGGTATGGATCAATACCTATTAATACCATTTTTAATGGGATGAACATCCATTTACCAGCTATTTTGATGTTCACCAGGGGTACAAGGTCTTGACACACTGCCATATATACACTATATACACTAGATACACATCCATCCCCACTGGCCAGGTCCGCATGTGCATCAGCGACCGAGACCTGCCTGCCGCCACCTCGGCGCTGGCGGAGTTCCGGGCCGCGGGAGGCAATCGGGGAATCGGGGAAAAATGATGGGAAAATGGTGGATTTTCATGGACAAATGGTGGATTTTCTCGTCATTTTGTTGGGAAAATGGCGATTTTTGTGGGATTTCTTATGGGATTAGACATGTGGATTTCTTATGGGATTCAATGGCAAAAATGGAGACTTTTGGTGGATTTTGATGAGATTGATGTGCCAACATCAGCGAGCTCTGCCTGACCCACTTCGACCCATGATTCATGGGCCGGATCGGGCGGAAAAAATCCACCACATAGATGGATTTGTTGGACCTGGAAAATCCCTGAACAAAATGGAGGGTTATAGTTGGGAAAATCGAACTAAATGGAGAATTTTCCAGCAAGCCACGTTTGATTGCCGGAGGGCTAATATGTGGTTTAGCTTTGTTTCTCTAGTGAAACAGATATGGGGAAATATTTCAGTGATTGAACAAATTTATACATATTTTACATTTTGTAAGCTCTGGCGGGCTATATCTGGTGACATGATGAAACATATATGGTGAAACATTTGATGAAATATCTGGTACAATATGTGTATATATATAATATAATATGCGGTTCCTTGGCAACAATTTGGTGAAATATATGGTGATATATGGGGTTTATGGTAGCTTCAGAATTATACGGATATATTGCATTTTTCATGACTCGAAACATGACATATATATATTATACATATATATAACCATGAACAACAATAATGTACAATATCATATAACCAACATACCATTGTGGTATATTATTTGATGAGGATATGATGAGGATATCTTGGGAAAAATATAGAAACCTATAGGCTCTGGCAATTTAAAAGTCTGCTATGGTATATATATATATGTATAGACGGCCCATTTAGTTGGATGATTCACCTATAGGACCTATATTATTTGATGCTGATTGTCCAGATCGCAGCCTGTTCAAATCCCGAAGGCTATTCGATGAAGGGTTCTATGTTCAGGTTCCGATCACATTTTACCTGACTTTTGTCAAATTCACATCAACTTAGTAACTTAGTTGTGTCCTACCCATCCCTACGATGCTCACCCTGGGCTTCCCCTTGGACCGGGTTTTCCGGGTCCCCACCCCACCGGGACCCCCCGGAGGCGTCAGCGGCAACGAGTCCGGCAGCCTGGCGAACGACCTGGCGCAGCTGCGGGCGGAGCTCAGCACGAAGGACCCGGAGGAACAGAAGCGGCGCATGGAGCAGCGCAAGGCGCGGTTGTTGCGGGGGATGTGGGGGATGCGGGGGCGGGTTGAGCACGGAGAATCAATGATGATGAGGATGAGGATGAGGACCAGGGTGATGATGATGATGATGATGATGATGTAGTATTATTATGTAATTATGTATCTTTATGATTGATGATTGATGATTGATGATTGATGATGACATATTCAGTATACAGGTAATTGATAATAACCTAACCTTTTTCACCAACCAGATCAATATACATAATGATTATACCGTGATGGTAATATTATTATTGTTGTTGTTGTTGTTGTTTTGCCTGTTGATTTTGATTTGATTGACATGTATAAGCCTGTTTGCAGCTGTAAGATGGATGAGGTGGAGTAAAAATGAATCCCACATACTGGTAGCAATTTCGCGCAACTTCCAGGTCCCTATCAAGTTTTCGGGTTGATTCTATCCATGTTTGGGGCAGCACCAGCTCTGGTTTGTTATTTCTCAACTCGCCCCATGTTGCATATCAATAAGAAAGGTCTACCCTCTGGTTATTTAACAGTTCGACATGAAAGATCCACCATTTTTAAGTTCGGTAAACCATCTTTTTCTATGGGCCATTTTCTTTGGCTATGTTAGTCATAACCAGAGGGTGAATGTGAGGTTTGATTTTCAGATCCAGTGCTTCCCAGTGGGCCGAACTTGTTCCCAAGATTGACCGATCCATACTGGGGGAGTTTCTGGTGGAATAGCTGTGATTTCTGGTAAAATCACCATAAGATGGTGATCCATCCGGAATCGAAAAAAAGGATATGGTGATTTGGATGATCAAAACATATATATATATATATATAATCACCATAGGATTTATAAATATTGATAGTGAATCTATAGTTTGGCATTTGGCATGAATTAAGCCAAGTGTTTTGGGGCACCCTCCGGGTGCCGGTGATGCCTTCTTGATGTTTCTTGCCGCGCAGGCGATGAAGAAACGCGGTTTCCAATTCGATCCCCCCAGCGGGGCAGAAGCAGAGACAGAACCCCGGAAGATGAAACTCAAGGCGGGGTAAAACCTGTTCTGTGAATGGGGATATGAATGGAATATGAATGGAATATGTATATTTAATATGAATCTGAATGGAGTATCTATATGAATATCTATATAAATGATTATGATGGAATATCTATGGAATTATTAATGGGTTGTTTCATGGGGTATTAATGGAATATCTATGAATTGTGATAGTATGAAACATGGCCCTAGATAGCAGCCACGTGTAGCCTCTGATAATCAAACGTGGCGTACTGGGAAATCCGTTCTTTTTCAATGGAGGTTTCAATGGGAAAGTCGCCCGCCTATAAATGGCGAATGTTCAATTGCCACGTTTTTTTGGTATCCGAGGGAATACATATAGGATAAATTCCTGCAGCAGTTGGTAAATGTTACTACTTGTAACTATGAAACACTGCAAATAATGGGATTACAATCTGTTACAGTGGGATAAACCATCTGCCAAACGGGTGCAGGATTTTGCAACCATCCACAGCCCGAGGCAATACTTCAATCATGTTATGTTATGTTCAATGGGGATAATACACACAATACGTAAATATGATACATGTATATACATGTTATAAATCTGTACAAGACATATTGATACAATTTTTTTTTTGGTTTCAGGGTATCTACAATGTTTGCCCTGTACTGATGATTTGTGTCCCAAGTCCACATCATTTTCACACCATTTGCGCTGCTTCAACGGAAGTGCCAGCCAAAGAAAAATCGTTGTTCAACCATCTTCAACATGATTTGGAACACGTTTTCTAACTATATATATATCCTGTAGTTGGGAAACTCAATTCGTAGCTCTGCAGTTGCAGTCTGCAATATGTTTTTTTTTATATATCGGAATATTTATGGAATCCTCAAGAATATGAAGACAACCATAGCTCTTGACAGCTCCCTCCAAACCATAGGATAGTCCAAAGTATTCCTGGTTGAATCCAAATTTCTATTTGTCACATCCCCTATCATCAACCACCACTAGGGCCCCCTCACTTAAGTAGGTTTATAAACCCATCTATATATATAATTATATATTATATATATATAACATAATCACCATAAATCCTAGCTAGCCTTGTAAGGAAACGCCTTAGCCAACAAACAGTGGCACCACTATGTCGACCTATTCCAATACATTCCATTACATCCCACGTATAGCCCCAATCGGGTTGTTCAAATACAAAATTGAATCACCACTTTATGGAAGTTTAAATTGGTGGCTGAAACCATTACAACATACTGTGGATGGAAGAAATCCTGCACCAGTCAATAGGTGGTTTATCCCATGTTTTATAGGCTTTCTACCATCCCAGGTGGTGCAGGATTTCTTCCATCCACAGTATCACAACCCTTAAATATGAAATCACCATTGTCATGAAACAAAATCCCATGATTCAATGGGTTGGTGTAAGGGAATATGTACAGAAGATTTCCCCATATTTTATCGGAAAATCCATGGTTTCAACCATAGATTTTCCCTTAAACAATCCATTGACCCAAGATATTTCCATGGTTCATGGTTTTATTCCACCCTTTGTAGATGATTTTCCATGGGTTTTCCTCATAAACCCATAGGTTTTCATAGGTTTTCATAGGTTTTCATAGGTTTTCCTCTGTTTCTTCGTGAAAATCGGGTGAAAATCAGGTGGACGTGGAGCTGGGTGCCGGCTTGCAGCTGGAGCCCTCGTGGTATGGCATGGTCATCGAGGAGATCGACGACGAGCCCGGACAGGATGAACGTCTGGGGCCAGGCGAGGCCATAGCGTCTGAACAATATGGGAATACAATGGCTGGTTGGTGGTGACTGGAACATGGCTTTTCATAGTTAATCCATGGTTAATAATCTATGGTTGAATTACCAATGGCTGGGGGAATCAATATCCACCATCCAGCTATCATCCAACGAACACCCAACTATACACCAGCTATATATCAGCTATACATCAGCTAAACACCAGCTATACCTGCTGGTTGGTGGTGACTGGAACATGGCTTTTATGACTTTCCATTCAGTTGGGAATAAAAAATCATCCCAACTGACGAACTCCATCATTTTTCAGAGGGGTAGGTTGAAACCACCAACCAGATGGAATACATAGGAATGAACATTTTGGATGGTATAATAAAGCTATTAATTTAGTGTTTCTATGGGGATATCATGGGATTTCTATGGAATAATTTGTATAATAATGGTATTTCATGGTATAATCATCAAACAATATGGGAATACATAGGAATACTAATCCCTGGGAATACTATAAATGGTTTAAATTGTGATTTTGTTCATGGGATTTAAGCACCAAATACAAAGTGATCCATGAATCAAAAAAATGCATTCAACTTGGCACTAAAAGACAACCTTCTGAATGGTTTAACCACCAGCAATGGATGTCTTTTAGTGCTTTTGAATGCTTGTGAAACCATCATTCCTAATTAGGTCAATCAACTGGATGGGTAGAAACTCATCCTGCTATGTCTTTTGGTATGGGATTAGCTACTAATTAACCCGCCAAGAATTTGTCATTTTTTTCGCTGGGTATCCAAGATTGGCCATGCATCTTAAGTCATGAACTTTGGGATTCAATGGAATTCATCTTGAGACCATCTTAAGAACATGTTTGGGAAACTGCTGTGAAAATTGGGATGAGAATTGGGATTCAATCATTCAATCCCTGGGAAACCTAAAAAGATGGGGGAATCCATGGGGAATTTATCACAAAATTCTGCTAGGTCAACCTCAGATGGGTAGTTGCGAAAATTCCTGCGAAAATTCTTGCGATTGCTATAGGAATATCTACTACCCTCTGGTAAATTAACTTGTTGACCCTGAATCTGAAAATAGCATTTTTTTCATGGAATTAATCGTCCAATCCCTATCTGGCAGGGTCTATGTTAATTTTCTGGAGGGTAACCATGAACAGCAAGCTAATTTCTTGCAGGGTATCTAAGATTGGCAATGAATTGGGATTCAATGGGATATTACCCTTAGGAAAAACTATGGGAAAATGCTGTTGAATGTTGAACTGAGATTCAATCGGGATTTCTTCGGGTGAAAAATCACTGTTTGATGGTAAAAGTCTAGGCAAGTTGACCAAAAAACATGGTTGGTATGGTTTAATATGGTGTAATATAGTGAAATACTGCTATAGATGTCCTCTAATTTCAAGACTTAGGACAATGATCTAGAAATGAGATTCAATTTGTTTTTTTGTTTTTTGTTGGAAACGTCATTTTTCAATGGTGAAGATAGGTGGTGCCTGGAAATTTATTTGAAAGTTCAGCGGGCAGAAGCAAAAATAAAAAGAACAATCCTGCCAGATGGGTGGGTCATGTATGCTTTTTGTTTTCAGGTGAACATCCGAAAAGGAAGATTGATATCTTATTTGCAAGAAGTCTATACAGAAAATATTGATGTCGTAGATTGAGGGGTTGAGGGAGTATGATGGTTTGACACGTTCACTTTGATTTCACACACAGGACTAAAAGGTATCCTCTTGCTAATACTTTAGCCATTCGCCGGTTGCCCGGTTGCGTTCAGGTGACTGCATTTGCAAGATCAATGGCCAATCTTTGCAAGAGATGGAGGATTGTGAGTCAGTCTTTATCGACTTCTTGAAGGTTGCTTGGGCAGCAAATCGTCGGGAATATGCCAGTATCCAAGCCATGAAGCCATGTGACTCCTGTGTTGTGATTCGGTTTATTGGCTTAAGAGGAGACGTTGAAATCAAAACCTCAGAACCGGAGATCGCAGACAATCTCATAGATCATCCACTGTGAGAAATGGTTTTGTTCCCAGGGCATCTCGTCCCTTCCCCCTCGCATGACATACCCCAGAATTCCTGGTTTTGTGTTGGATCCATAATTTTTGGGTTCCTGCTTTTTCGATGGCCAAATCTTTATGGTCATATCAGATGTTACACTATATCGGTATATCGCATTATATCTCAGGATATCCCATTACATCGTATTGCATCCCCATTGCTGATTGTTTCGCCTGAAGTTTGATCGAATGCAATGAGCAAGAGTATCTGGTTGGTGGTTTGGAACATGTTTGGTATTTTCCCATTCAGTGTCGAATTTCATAGTCCCTCATCCCAACTGACGAAATCATATTTTTCAGAGGGGTTGGGCTCAACCACCAACCAGTATATACAATATAATGTAATATAATGTATATATATAATATTATATATATATATATCATTATATATATACATATATATATATATATATCATTATATATAATACAATGGTATAGTTATATAACCATCAATATAACTATGGTTACTATACAGCTGCTGTTATTCTCCAGGCATAGTTGGTGATCCCATTTAAGTCTTGGTTGCTGGCTATTACTCCCAAGATGCCCTGGAAATTTGGGCTGGTTTCTTGCAACATGTTCAGAAAACATTTAACATGATGGACACATGTTCTCTTCCAGTAGTATACAACCATTATCATACATCACATATATGCATATATATATAATATAATTACATAATATTGCATATTATAATATTATAATATGTACTACAGTAGATGGACAAATTATTCAAACCCCTTTCCATGAGTTATATGGTTTCGTAGGGCTGTTCCTGCTCTGGGGGTTTGATTTATTTCGTCCATTTGAAGGAATGAACCAAACAAGAAAATAACATTGATATTTGGGGTGAGGGGGGTTGCTCTATGTATAAGGGTTTGAATAATTCGTCCATCTACGGTAGTATGTATATATATATCCGCCATATCAATCATACTGCACCTGGGGAAAAAACCATGACAACTCCCATTTGAAGACGGTCCTTCCATGCACAGGATGGAGTCGAGATCGAGGTAGAACCCAAATGCTGCTTGGCGCCAGGCTGACAGGAACCATGACATGCCTTGAAAGATGAAAACTTATGTAGGGATGGGTCAAAACCTATTATATTACATTATATTACCATATTTGGGGGAATTTCACTGGAATAACCATCCAGTAACCAGCTATGACTTAGGGTACCGTTTGGGTACCGTTTGGGTACCGTTTGGTCAAAAGACCCACAACCATCTAGATATGACCTTGATGCTGTCCGAATTTCTAGGTCAACCAACTGGATGGGTAGAAACTAATCCTAACTAATCTTTTGCTATCAATGGGAATATCCACGTTCACCAGCTAGAAATTAGTTTTTTTGCCAGGTATCTAAGATTGGCAATGATTTCCTGAATTTCTTTGATTTTCCTTCGAATTTCCCTGTGTTTCCTTGGGACAAAAAGATCACGAGAGCTAGCTAGAGCGTCTAGAGCTGTTGAATGTTATTTGATTTTGTTATCATTTCGCCCCCAAAAATAGGTGAGTTGCATTCGAACTAGGCTAACGATTAGATTTATGGTGGATGTACCCACAGTATTCCCACAATTCATAATCCAACTTATAACATAGCAACCCCAAAAAAGAATAAGCAAGATCAACGTGTAATATACTTACCACCATTCCAGTTTCGATTTTCCATTTGATGAACGTTACCTTGACGTTTCCGGGAAATCGGGTTCCGCTCAGGTCATGCCAGTGGTGCGGTGCCCCAATCGGGCGCCGTGGATTGGAACGCCTTGGAGGCGGATTTGAAGAGCTTTGGCGGGGACTATCAGGTGGACTTCAAGGTGCAGACGACGCGATTCGGATGGGGATGGGTCGGATGGATTCGGATGGGGGATGTGAAAAATGCCATGAGTTAGGGCAGGACTTTCCCGACATAAAAAGGAGATGGGGATGGGAGGTTTCTTTACACCCACAACATGGAAACTGTATGGGATTGGTGACTTGCTTACCGCTTACCATTTGTTGGGTGGGTTTTATCCTCAGTGGTATTCTTGACATTTCTTGACTAAATGGTCAGAGGGATTAGCCAATTGTGGGGTCATCCTATGGACGAAGCCATGGAGGCCCGGCCCCTGTACATGGCTTAAGTTGTTTTTTTTAGCCCATGAACAATAGTTGATCCTCCATAAACTCTATATATATAATGATATATATATAATGATATATAGGTAACCAAGTTATAAGTCAACTTAGCTATCTGGGGACCCCACGGCGCCCACGGTGTAGAAAAAAGTCACTGGCAATGCCTTGATTCGCCACTACCGCCAGCTCTCTCCGGATAAACGACAGCTGCGGATGAGCGGTCCCAGAGCAGCGGCCCTTCGGCGGATCGCCACAGGGTAAAGTTTGGGGTAAAGTAACTAGTGATTGGTTGGTTTAACCTGGTTTTCACAGTTTTAGAGTGCTTTTCTGGGTTAGTTTGTGGCCATGTAAAAATGGCTCAATCTTTGATATCCCGCCCAAAAAATGTTTGGTGTGATGTGTGAGGTTGGTCATGTCAACAGTGAAAGGGTGTGGCTCAACGTCAATGATGCACTACACTGGATGATGTACAATGTGCGTACTGTATTGTATATATCAATTCTGATGTACTTATTTTGATGTTCGTTCTTTGTGTAGCCATGCCATGTTAACATCCACTAAAAGGAGGAGCCTTGAAGTTTCTAATTTATATAGGAATTGCATGGCCATAAACATGTAAATTTAATCAATTTAATCACTGTGTAGATGGCTCACTATTGAAATTTAGGTATATTGTTGTAGATGCATTACTACAATGACTTTTGATCCCCACTTTCTGCTGCTAAGCCAGGAATGTCAAGATCTGGTAACCGCAAAATATCACTAAGTTCCAGATTCCTGGAGTTAGCACTGAAAGCCATTTGGTCAGACAATGTCAGACATATTATATACGGGTTCAACAGGTGTAACGATGCATGACTCCTTCTCTCAAATGTGTGTTAGGAAAGCGATTGATAGCTGTTTCAATCCAGCGGACACATCCGTAGTAGGCTTAGCTGAACCAGTAGTAGTTCCCTTCTGTTCAGCCACATTTTTTGTGGAAGATGGTTCCCGCATCCCGCTCTTGTTGATTCAATCAGCCGGGACACCAAATCATACCATCTGGATCCCTCCGGTAAACATACAAAAAGCTATTGAAAATGGCCATAGAAATAGTGGATTTTCCCATTAATAGCATGGTGGATCTTTCCATAGTTATGTTAAATTACCAGAGGGTAAGCCATACAATTGCTATATTGCTTTCCTTTTTTTGACCATTTGGATTTTGTGCTGAAACCATACCCAATCGTTGGCGGAATTGTTGGCTTCACCACGTTGATTTGTTCCTCCTAAGTTTCCACTGATTGGTTGAGCAAAAAGAAGGTCCAAACCACCATCGTTCGGCAAAACTATGCTCGGATTTGCAGCCAAATCGACCCCCGAAGCATTTTTCAAAATGAGATCATGAATGCGATTTTGCCCAAAAATCCACCATACCCACACCTCGTCGGCCCTTATAATCATATTTGTATAATATCATATAATATAATATATATATATATGTGTGTGTTTCTGTTTATAACCCAATCCAAATTGTTTTTTTTTCACAGCTAGCGAGGTCCTGGCCGCCCGAGAGGATGCGACACAGGCGATGGGAAAACAAAAGGGTCAATGACAGATTCTTTTTTTCGCCCCCGAAAAAAAAAAAAAAAAAAACAGGGGAATTTTTGAAATGGAATAGAATTTTTATTTTATTGTTTAAAAGAATTTAAAGGTATTTTTTTTGTGGAATCCT
>Ga0126342_10010715_pt1 | contig 16411 bp, 16 predicted proteins | sample Cyp1metagenome_FD_92528 | JGI IMG/M metagenome (GOLD analysis project Ga0126342, IMG submission 92528) | Coral microbial communities from Lord Howe Island, Old Settlement Bay, Australia - Cyphastrea 1 metagenome | ecosystem: Host-associated > Invertebrates > Cnidaria > Coral ... | reverse complement strand
GGCCACCAGATCGGCTTCCCGGTCAATTCGTGAAGAGACCTCCGCTAAGCGTCAAGCTTGATGGCTCAAGCGGCACCCTCCCGCCTCAAAAGGGCATCGAGCCTCCCCAGGCTGCGGAACACACACTGATGCATTGGCGGTCCTATGGGATGCACATGTGAACAGGCCATGGATTTTACATTGATTAAATCTATATTTTGTTCACCATGCGTTGGCTTTCGGCATTCTTCGCTGCCGCATGGACGCCAAAAGGAAACGGTTTCCTGACATGGTGCTACCCAGTTGGAAGGCTTTTGTCTCAAGTGAAGGAAATTGTATCTTCCCCCTGTCAAGTTACAAGTTACTTCGCTATGTCTCCAGCTTGATTGATTTAATTGGGTGCATGCATCAATAAACACTGTAGCAAAATTTTGAACACTCTTTCTGTTTATTTGGATTTTGGAATTTCTTGTGTTCTTACCACGGACGGCTTGGCTTTTCCGCGGTTGCTCTTTCGAGAACGGGATTTTGTGCTTGAAGCCATTTCAGGCGTGTCTTTGCATCGGATCGGGCTTTCAGGATCCCTTGTTCATCATGGAGACTATAACGCCCTATGCTAAGACATGCATGGTGTTATCCATTATCTTGGTCAAGGCATCTGCAGCTTGGGCCCCGGAAGGCACCCATCGGATATGGATTCCATTGTTGATATGTTCCTTGATAAGTCTGGCCTGTAATTGAGCCCGGAAGCCAGTGCATGATGGAGGTGCATTACGGCTGATGAGGCCATATAGTGATTTACCATCTGTAGTGAGGATTCCTGATTTTTCCGAAGGCAGACTTTTGAGAACATGATCTACACTATCAGGCATCTGGGTGTCACCAGGAGGCTCAGGTGTGAGTGGAGTGCAGAAAAGGCCGCAGGAAGACGTAGCAACGTATCATCGGCTCGACGCCAGTCGCATCTTTGATCGCAAATCCATGCCCAGTAAAGTCTAATCCAAGAAAGCATGTCAACAGCTCCAGATAACGCCATCGCCTCAGCTGACAGTGTACTCACAGCTACCTTTTGGATTTTCTCTGAGTGCCAGGCTATTGGATTCACTGGACTCCGACGGTTTTCTCCAATCCCTTTGTGGGTTGCCATAATCATCATCCCTTGATGGGAATCATGGTTCTTTTCGGAGGCAAACGATGCATCTGAAAACGCCAGAAACCGAACATGCTCCAACGGAATTGGTTGGACGCGCAAGGCAACTTCTGAGTATTGGTTGGCTTCATGCAAAGTACGATTTGCTTCAATCAACGTACTTACCTTTGCTCTGTTGATATTGCTTTGCAACCATCCAAGTCTGGAACACAAATCGGGTCTGGAATTTACGGCGGCATGCTGCAAACCACCAATGACTGCACGGAGTGACTGCCCTTCGTCTTCGGTGACGACATCTTCAGTTTGCAATCTTCGATTGCAGGACAGAGTGATGGCATTGATGTCCTTGACATACTGGCTCTGATCAACGGTGATGGAAGAATCAGGTTTCTGAGAGATTCTCAAACCAGTGAAAGTGAATTCTCTACTCTTGCGGGATCAAAAGAGAAATTTCTGTTCCAATTGTCGTAACTTTTCTTGAAACACCTGATTTCCACAACACAAACCATAGTCAACATGGATGCCAATCATGCCTTGGGTCTGATGCATCACTGGGTCACTCAGCAAGAAACAATATGGGTCGAACGGACTGGCTTTGAAGCGAAGGCATTCCAACGTTTTCTTCAGTTCAACAAACCACAAGTATGGTGCATCTACACGCCCGTATGCCCCTTTCAATAGCTGTACCACCTCATTTTGTTTGATTTTCAACCTTTGACGCATTTCTTCTGGTGGTTCCATTCCAAGCACTCGTTGACCTTGTTCACATCCTCGCAGGAACGCCGTTTGTATGTCAAAACTTTGAATGTCCCAGTGTGGGCTGGCGGCGTACTGCAAGATCAGCATGCAAGTCAGTTTGTTCATCGTTGGTGAGTCACTTGGTATGCTGTCTACTTCAGGATCTTTGAAACCCAAAACCACAAGTCTTGCTTTTGGCTTGAACTTGGGAGTGGTGGTTTTGGTGTTTCCATCATTTTCATCAACCCCTTTCCAAGTGAGTATCCACCTACACATAAGGATGTTTTCTTTTGGGATTTGATGTCTGAGAATCTTAGAAATGGTTCCCGTGGATATCCAAGATTCAATTTCTTTCATCTTTGCTTCATGGAAACGTGCCTTGTCCTCAGCTGACAACTGTGACAACTTGACTTCGTTTCGCTTGCGCTTTGCAGCTGACACGAGAAACGCCATTTCGTGTGGCCTGCCCTCTTCTCGCCAGTTGGCGATGTCATGAGCACATACATTGACCTCGAATTTCCAACATTGGTCAGTTTCAACATGAAAAATAACCTCAGGCTGTGCAAACAAACCCTCATCATCGTCAGGAACTGGAACTTCCACGGGATTGCTTTCAGGCATTGGTGCTACTGATGGAGTGCTACTGTTTGGTACTGGTTCCCCATCTGGCTGGTCCGAGTGGATGGATTCCGCATTGTTTGGACCGTTCCTGGAAGCTTCATGGTTGGGGTCATTTTCAGGAATGTTCAGAGTGACATCGGTGGCAAGTGGAATGGTAGTGGAGATTACAGGTGTTCGGTTATCAGGGTTAATTAAGTTATGATATTGTATTCCTCCATGTGGTGGGATTATTGATGGGGTATTCATGTTCTGGCTGGCATTGTGATTACTGGAGTTCATGGCATGTTGATGATTCCACTCCTCCATGGCGGATAGTGGCCTGAGATGCTCTTGTGCAACACGATACAGCTTTCTTGTAGTGACCCATACCACATGTTGGCTTTCTTGTAGTAAAACTCTGAGTGGGCCCAACCATGTGCCATCAGTTTCTCGACGGCGTTTCCACATGATCACAGGATCGCCGTGCATGTATTGGCCTCGATGTGGCCGGCTTCTCTGAGCCAAGGCTCTTCGCAACACTTGACAATTGTCAGACTCAACAAAAGCCTTTCGGGCTCTCTCACGCATTGCTAGATTCTCCCGGAAACGCTGACCCTCAGATCGGCTGTCAAGGGGTAAACTGTGTGCAGGCAATTCTGGGTCGGACACTATGGTTCCTGGCAATCTAGTGGTTTTCCCAAAGACCAACATTTCTGGTGGATAGCCTCTGTGTCTACTCCATTTGTTTTTGGTGTGGGTGGCCATGGACACAGCTATGGATACATCGTCAAAATTATTCAGTGCTTCTTCAGTATCCATTTTGGACAAAATGCTTTGTAACACAGCTCCATGTCTTTCGATGCGCGCATTCTGCCAGTGGGCATCTGTTGCGATTGTTCTCTGTTTGATTCCATGCCGTTGCAGAAAATTGAGAAACTCCTCGGAACTTAATTCCGTGCCAGCATCCATACACAAAAGTCCTGGCGGACCTGCCCATTGAATCCACCCTTGATGCAGCGCATTGATCGCCTGTTCGGCATTGTGAGATCTTGTAACCACCGCCGTGTGATAAAGTGTGCTTTGATCCAGGACATGATAGATGTGAAATTGGCTACCGGCTTTGTTTGTCCAAGTCAGACCATCAACAGAAACCACATCCCCAAAATCCCCGTGCTCGTGAATAGATCCAGGTCTGGCAATCTTTGGTACCTGATTCTCTACACAAGTTGAACACTTCAAATCACCAATGGCCTCCAGGATTTCGGATGAACACCCTAGTCGACGGCAAAATTCAGTGAGTTTCTGAGCTCCACGATGTCCCAAATTCCGGTGAACTTTGAGCAACCATGCCTGGACATCACTTTTAAGTGTGACAAACTTGGGACCATGTTTATTGGCTGCAAGATCCACCAGATCGCGGTCAATGTCGAAACTGGCTGATTGGGTCGCAGGCACTTCCGGTAGCATAATTCTGAGCCTTTTGGCATCCGGGTTCTCAATCCCTACTTCGAGAGACTGATCATTGGGAACATTGTTGCTCAGGCCTTCGGCTGAGCGCAATTCTTGAGAACTGGCTGCAGGCATTGGCATCGGCTGTCCGACCACATACTTTGCTTTGGCAAAAAGGGTGAGGCTAACCCTGGCTGCAATCCCTTTACGCCTTAACCCTTTATAGGTTAGTTTCTCCCATGGTTCCCATTCTTCATCAATATTTATCTTCATGCCTACGCCGGATGCAAATGCGACGACGCAGTGGGGCTGTTCCTGGTGGCATTTGGCATGTTGGTCCAGGATATCTATCCGTTCCTCTGCGAAAGACAACATGGTGAACCATGTGGTCATGACACATCTTTTGAACCTGTTGAACCAGCTCTCCAGATTCCAGCACGAGGGCTCCAACACGCGGTGCAGTTTGGTCGGCCAAGCTCATCACTCTTTGCCAGGTTGTTTCGGAAAATCTTTGCTCAACAGCACGACTCATTTTACTTCCTAGTCTTCGGTTCTTAGTTGGATGCTCATCAGTGGTGGGTGTGTCTGGCTGATCTCGAATAGCATATGTTGGACATTCCTTGCTCACATCATGGAGAATAACCTTGGCAACCTGTCGAGCAAATTTTCGGGGGCAATTCTCTGTGAACGAGGACATGGCAATTCTGGCACCTCCCACCTTAGTGCTGCCGGCAATCTGCCGATGTTGATGCTGTTGATCACACATCTTGGCATGGATGGCTCGGCGCAGAGCTTGTGATGAGGACCACACATTCAGTCCTTTTCGAATTGGCAGGGCTGCCATTGGGTCCTTCAGCGCTCCCGACCAACACATATCAAAACGACGGCACTCGGATTGATTCACAATTTCGCCACAACTTGGCTGTCTCAACACAATAGATCCATCCGGTTGTTCAAGATGGAAGTGCTGTTGCTGCAGGACCTGGAACCGATGCATGACAATCCCAAGACTGATCCGCCACAATGACGCACGGCGTCTTTCGAGAACTTGATGAAGACCATGCAAAGACTTTCCCATATTGAGGTGGCTAAACCTCCCCATGGACCACATTCGGGGCTATACCAGAGGTTTCTTGGCAAACGCTGAACCAAAATTTGGAAAAGTGTTCGTCTTCCTTGGCAGGTCTGAAGATCTCCATCATCAAGGCTCCAAGCTCACTCTGGGGAGAACAGATCACTTCCAGCAAATCAAGACGTGATCTTTTCATGAGATACTTTCACATCGTTGCATATCATCAAGTTCCAGTTATAATTTCTTGACCATGTTTTGCATAAGCCGGTGAAATGTGTCTTCAGTGGCAGTTTTCTGAAAATCCAAATCGGTATCGGTATCTGCACTCTGCAATGTGCTTTCAGCAAACACTTTGCACCGAAGACCTTCAGACTCAGGCAAGCTCAAGCAACTCAGGCCTCGTTCTTCACCACGGTGAGCTTGCGGACATGCTCCAAAAGCTCGCTCATCACTGTCTCGACCTGGCTCATTCGATTTGACGGATTCTGATTCGTTTGCCGTAGATCGGCCATCTCCTCCTTCAGCATCGGGGCTTCCATGATGGGCTCGCCCTCCATGGACTGCAGTTCCTCCCACACATCGAAAGGAACAGGCTCGGCTTGAGATGTCTCGGGCATTTTCTTCGTGTTCTTGGTCTTGATGGCTGTGTTGCCCGTCGACATTTCCTTGAGCTTCAGTTCGACGAACCTCACATACATACGGTGCTCCGGCTTGGTGCTCTTCTCGAAGCGATTCAGGATGAATTCCGTCCACTGAGCATCTTGAAAGGCTTGTTCGAATGTGCATCCTTTCTTGGACTCCCCGAGTCCCCGAACATCACTTTCTCCGTGGAGAGCTCTTCCAGCGTCATCATCGCCAGAGCTTCGTGGTCGGCTGCGCTCTTCTGCCCCTTGCGCATGGCTCGAAGATTGGACATTGAACCGACCCGGGAGACTGGTTGAAATCGAACTCTTTGGACCAACGTCTTCTGTACACATATGCTTCTCGCAACTGCTCACGCTATGTACAAATTCACTGGCACGAAAACTGTTGCTGTTGTTATGGTTGTTTTCCTGTGATCTCATGATAGTTTCTTTACATGACACAACACATGGATCAGCTTCCACGACGGACGACTCACTAGGCTGATGTTTTGACTCCGTCTCGGATGCAAAAGTCTGAGCAGCACTATCGCCCTCCGTGGAACTTGACCACAGTTGATTCACATCCATCAGAAACAGGTTTTCGGCTGATCTCTCCATGGGTAAATTCTTGTGCAACACTTTGCTGTACATGGTACCTTCATCAGTGTCAATCACGGCCCGAATCTGTTTGAGAAAAGTGCTCGACAAAACAAATGGAGTTGGTCCGGGGACAACTGCAATCCTAAACCATTGTCCACACAGTGGAAGGAGCAACGCATGCTTGCTCATGAGCGTCTGATGATTGCCAAACCTAAAGGTGAGTTGACATGGTGTCCTTCGGACCTGCGCTCGGATTTGGTCAGGAAGACCTTGCAAAAGTTCTGTCACCTGATTGCTACCGATAACAGTTTGTGAGGCACCTAAATCAACCACTCCTGAGGCACCTGACGAAGCAAAATGAGTATCATATGTTGCATCAGGTGACTCAACATCCATGTGACTGTGAGACGCATCAGGCATGTCCCCTTTCGGACGCACAACCTTCTGGGACAGGACTTCACGGCAGGGCAGCATCTTAAGCCTGAGAGCATTCTACTCCCCATATTACCCGTCTTATTTATCCTACATCCCTCTTGATCACTTACCCCAAAACATTCAACCACATGTTCATGCTGAGTGGCTTGGTGTGAGAGCTCGGGATGTTTAGGATCTCCATCGGCACTTCATCCGTCACAGCCAGAGAGACTGGAACACTTGCTGCAGGGGTCGGTGAACCTCCCTCGTTGACTACATTCCGCTTTCCAGTGCCCCTTTTGATCTACAATGACTGTTTGCTATCTTTTGGGCTAGGGTCAATTTCCCTTTTCCCGTGGATTTTCCACCCTTCTTTCCACTACCTTTGAAACCCTTTTTCACTGGCCAGAATCCTACTCTCTCCGTCAAACGTCTTCGGGCGTCCTGATAGGAGGAGAACAGCACGGTCAGATCAGGGTCGGATTGAACAGCATGTTGGACGGCATCCTCAAATTGCATGATGAGCGTGGCATCCTCATCATTCTCGCTGGCTAACACCGCAATGGTGTCATCATCCAGGGGTTCATCTCGTGTCCAGTATGCTTCATGTTCGTCAACATCTTCGGCTTCCTCAACGTTGAAGGCCATGTGATCATACGTTTGAGAGTCTTGTCTCTCTTTGCACCGGTGTAGTCTTGGAAGAATGCAGATCCGAGCATCCTGATAGCAGCTACCACCTTCTTCCATTCCAGCTGGCTATCAGCCTTTTCAGCTCCAGATTCCACTCAGACGCGCTTTTTGTCTTCTGCAGTCAGTCGGCTCCCACGCAACAAGACATAGGCCATGATTTGATCCAGAGACACTGACTTCGCTAACAGCTCAGTCCACACCACATCCACTCTAGCAATGAACGAATCTCCAGTTTCATCGGCCTTTTGCCGACAACCCTAAAGCGCTTTTTCCACCAGTTCATAGCGATGCTCCAAAGGGACCTGGCCCCATGAACCACCAACGAGTTCCACAAGGCGTTGAATGCCCTTTCGATCATTGACCAAAATCTCTTTCTGATTGAGCCTGAGCTTCTGGTAGGCAGTTCCCTTGGTGTTCAGAATGAGTCTTGTAGCCAATTCTGCAATCTTGTTTTCTGGCCAGGCTTCAAGTAAGAGACTTACCTTACTTGCCCAGATGTCGACATTGTCCACTGCAGGATCGAATGCAGGCACTAACATCGCCAGCTGATTTGAAACTCCTCCAGTTCCACCTCCATCACCACCGGAGGCTTCACCTGGAGTCTCCATGCACTGTCGCTGCTTGAATTCCAAGCTGGGTCCCTGTCAAAGATCGAACCAGCTCCGCGCTACCAATGTCAAATGACAAAAGGTAGGCACCAACCTCCAAGATCCCTTAAGGGCCCTGCCCTATCGCACAACTTGTTTTCCCCTCTCACCACGGCCACCAGATCGGCTTCCCGGTCAATTCGTGAAGAGACCTCCGCTAAGCGTCAAGCTTGATGGCTCAAGCGGCACCCTCCCGCCTCAAAAGGGCATCGAGCCCTCCCCAGGCTGCGGAACACACACTGATGCATTGGCGGTCCTATGGGATGCACATGTGAACAGGCAATGGATTTTACTATATATATATATAACTATATATATATACATATAATTGTATATATATATACATATGTATATATATACATATATATATATATACATATATATACATATATATATATATATATATTTATATATATATACATATAATTATATATATGTGCATATATACATATAATTATATATATATACATAACTATATATATACATATAAACAGCCCAGCGGGATACTATATAATCTAGTGGTCATACTAAGCAAAGCATTGGGCCTTCAGGCAGGTGAAGATATTCAGCGGATCATCAAGAGCCAAGCAATTGCTGGATCCACAAAGGATCTCTTGGCCCAGTGTCCCGGTGTGGGTGTGTTCATCACAAGCTACATGTGAGTTGTGCTTTGAACGTCACAGAATCTTTTTCCGCCACAAGAAAAAGGGAATAATAGTTGTTAACGATAATAATAAACATAAATTAGAGACAAAGGAAACATGTTTTTATACTATATATTATTTTTACTAGTTCATTGTATTTCCATAAGACCAAAACCCCCCACCCAACACCACGAAAGCAAGTCGCTGTTCACTTTGATCACGCTTGCTTTGAAGGTACGAGGTGCCATCGGCCTCGTCCAAGTTGTGTGGGACCCAATGGGATGGTCAGTCTCAAGAAACATAGCAAACGGAATAACATAACATGGCTGGAGAAAATCCTGCACCAGTTTGAGGTTTATCATGGCTACCTCACTATTTACAGGTTTTCATAATTGCCAGGTGGTGGAGGATTTGGTCCATCCATATGTCTTTCCACATCTTACTGTCTTCTCTATGTGATGGACCCACAGTTTGTTGATCGTTTTGGAGCTAAATCGTCCCTTTTTAGGAGGGTTGATCAGTTTAACTGGCACTCGATTGGTATCTTCAAGGATCTTTGTGCATGGTAATTTGATGATCATTGGATGCTGTTGCCAATCCCATCGTTTAAGTGAGCATCCAGCCTCTACTTTTGAAGCGAAACTTCCTGTGACGACCACGATGGCGATCAGTAGCGGAAAACGGAACATGGCGGACCGTGACGGAGGTGTCGCGCGGCTTTGAGTTGGTGGGATCACTCAACGGCGTCGCAGAACGTTCACCAAAATGTTTGGGTGATATGCAGATGTCTCCAGCTTCCATAATATTTGTTCCAGCAGTGGGCACCCCAGAATCTATTGTATTTGTACTGACTCACATACAAAGGCCCGTCGAAATGTCACAACCAAAACCTCGAGTTCAAGTGTACGCCACCCAACCTGGCAATGGAAACCCATCCGCGTGTAGATGATTTGCCCGTGAACAAAATGGCAGGCCTCCGACGTGTTTGATTGCCAAGAGTAATAAGATATAATAAGCATTGCTCAAATCCCTTGGACCAAAGTTCTTGGACTTTGACAATTATTGTTTGGCATCTCCCTTTTGATGGTGAAAGTCCAAGTTGTCGGGACCTTTCTAGGTCTATTACAGCTGGCTTGGTGGTGAAACAGATTCTCCTCATCTTCATTCATTGTGGATCCTTACCATATATGATTGAGTTGTATCTGTTTGCTGGCATGGATGGTTTTTTCACCACATCTTCATCAATGCTTGACGCTTCGAATCCCAGGTCTTTGTTGCTTGCCCACCAAGCAACCCATCGTTTCCCGAAGAGTGGAGAAGTGGAGAAGCACCATACGCCATGGCGTACCAGCCGACAGGGGTATCCGTACCTGGTTATTTTATGTTATTGTAATCCATGCCCAATGTGATATAAATCCATGGTTTACCATTGCAAGCGAGCGAGGCACCGGGATATCTATACCGCTCTCAAGTTGTTGTCAGGGATCTGAAGCACTCAGTAGATCAAAGTGCATCGTGTTGACCCATCTAATCCTGAAAATACACACCAAAACTATCCATTTTTTTAAGTTATGGTCTATCTGGATCAATTATAATAATTCACTGACCTGAACTAAGGCTACTTTCGGATACTTGCCTCTAGTAGCCATCATTCCAGCCACGTCGCAGTGAGCCAGGTCCATACAATTCATCCAGATCTATCCAAATACGGAGCATCGGAGGCCACTATAGCTACCGGTGCTGGTGGTTTTGAACCAGCGTGCCACGTCAGATAGGGCACGTCACATGGACAATGGTGCAATGCAATCAGCAAAAAAACTCACTCAAAATTCAAAACACAAAACCACAAGAGCCATGGAAGAAGCCCGCAGTCTCAGACTTTTGACTCGCAATGGAGCCATGAAACATACCCCTATCCCATCTCACTATATTGGTTGGTTACATTAATGGCTATTCAGCTATTCCTATGATGGCTTAGTCCATAATCCTGACAAAAACAAATACAGTTTAGGTCCCAAATTTCCATTGACCAATGGTTACCTAGTTGTAATTCTAGTAAACCAGGTTAGTTCACAATGCCGACACCGGCACACGCCTCGGGCAGAGGCTTGGGGCGAGTTTCATCACCTCGCCACGCCAGGACGGTCACAAGAATCGCCATAGGAATCGCTGGCCATTGTTCAAAGACGCATGAACAAAAAGCCCATATGAAACATCTAGCGATGATATACGATAAATATCAGGATAAGCCTTAGATGTTTGGTATAGTATAAATAAATAGTAAACATTCCTCTTGTTGTTGGTCAACCAACATCTCACCATCAAAAAGTGATCTGTGAAATTCAAAATCAACGGGTTCCAACGAAAGGAACCAGCCCTCCAAGTTGCGTCCCATGGCTTGGTGTTCATTGAATTTGTGTCCATGGGCTATACCCCATGGCAATGTTTACAAGCAAAAAAATGTGGCAAAATGATTTTCTGAAGCACCGGATTTTGGGATTTCCTCTAATTTCTAGACAAAGACAACCCATGGCGCCTTCTTGACCGTTTCCCACCTTGGCCAAAGCAGGCCCCGGGAGTCAGACTTGCTACTGGTAAACCGCAGTTGATACTGGATGATACCTTCAAGAAATGGCCTGGTACTGGGAACAACCGGTGAGTCTTTCTTGATGCTAAATTTCGTCTGGATTCATTTCCTCTACTTGGAGAACATGGTTCGCAAAATCACGACGTTTCCTCAATGCACAGTACACCAAATGGGTGGAACTGGCTAAATGTCAACCACTTGCATCATCCAAGTTGTTGTCAACGGCGAGGCAATTTGCTGCCCCTGACCCCAAAATATCGTTCCGAAAGGCTAATGATTCATGAAGGCGCATCGCAGATTTCATAATGTAGTCCCTAGTAGTTTCACACAATATGCTCTCCGTGTTCGATGTTTGCTAACATGTACCCATCACAAAATCAAACTGTTGTGAGCTGTTCGCCATTTCTAGGGCCATGCGAGTTTTTCCTAATTAGATGTGAATTTTGTCCACGATGTTGTTGAAAGATCCACAATTTCAGTGTAAGTTATCTAACTCTAGACACTATTCATCCGCGAACAAGATGGCTAAAACGGTTTTGATCTATAGATATGTATGTGTATGATGTAAAATAATTGTAATAATAATCACAACAATGATAATAATACAGTAATAACAAAAGATATCCACCGACCCCAGCCGTCTGGGGGTTGCTGGCTGGAGGTTTGTGGCCCGCAAGGCGGGCTGAAACCTTCAGCTTGGCGCTGTGCTCGACAGCTAGCTTTCTGTAGGGGCAACGTTTGACGGTTTCGCTTTTCTTGGAGCTGCTAGAGGGTTAAGAAGGCAACACAACATCGCGTTCTGTAGTCTGTAGCCGGCAAAGCTGCTACCTTCAGCTCGGTGGTGCTTCGCTGTGGCGGAGCCACCTCCTTCTGCTGCGGCCAGAAGGCTGCAGCCGCTCGGCCTGTTTAGACGTGGCAAAGCCAGCTTTTGCGAGTTGCCTGCGTGGCCCGACAGCTACTTTTCCAGAGGGATCTCAAAGCAACATTAAAGAGCGACTGGCGCGGCTTCCCAAGCCCATGTCGAAACAGCGCCGCCGCCCAGCTGCATGCATGCCCCGACAGACTTTTATAAAGGGTCAGAAAGCGACGTTACAGCAAGGCGACGGGGGTGGCTTCCCACGCCCATGGAAACTTGCAGCCGGGCGCCGGCGCTGTTTCGACATGGCGGAGCCAGGCCAGCCTTTGGGAGCTGCTTGCGTGCCCCGACAAACTTTTCTAGAGGAGTCACAAAGCGGCGTTACAGGGCGACAGGGCGCTGTTTCGGCATCTCGGGGCCGCTGCTTGCGTGAAAGCGACGCTAGAAAACGACGGGTGTAGCTTGCCACGCCTGGTGAAACCTGCAGCTTCGCGGTGCTTCGGGGTGGAGCCAGCCTTTGGGGAGCTGCTTGCTGCTTGGCTCGACAGCTACTTTTCTGGCTGGAGGGTTCACTGAAAGTAACGTTAATAAACAGCAACAGGTGTGGCTTGCCACGCCCGTGGAAACTTGCAGCTGGGCGCTGTTTCGGCATGGCCGAGCCAGCCTTTGGGAGCTGCTTGCGTGGCCCCACACAGCTACTTTTCTAGAGGGGCCAGAAAGCGACGCTTTAAGAAACCTCAAAAAAAACCTAAAGAAATGGGCTGCCAGCTTGCCGGTGCCGGCCATGGTGCTGGTCGGTTGCCGGTGCCGGTTGCCGGCTGGTGCCGGGCCGGTTGCTGGTGCCGGTCGGCGGGTGCCGGCCGGTGACGGCCGGTTGTGCGGCGGGCGGCCGTCGGCAAACAAAAAATGTATATTATGAATAAAGGGGGGCCTCTTGATTTGCTGCGTTCTGTGTTAAGAATCGGGAAGTATCAACTGGCTGATGAGCAACTGGTTTTAGACCGAAAGAAAGAGGAGCGTCATCGTAGGCAAGAGTTGGGGGGAAGTAGGAAACAACAACATGATGAAAAGCACCGAAAGTCTTCTATTCTGTTCCTGACGAGAGCAAAGAAGCCGAGCCGTGTTTTCCAATTTGGCCGATTTTGAGCAAGTAGGAAAGGAGTTCCAGAGGTTCTTATTGTCTAGCTGTGTGTAGATGAACAGCTGAAGCTCATTTTTACCTGCAATTTTTGCATCGTGCCTCTGCATCCGCAAGTGTTTATCTGCAAGTGTTTTTCCCAACCATATTTACAGTTTCTGTCATATGCCAGTGTGAGATGAAGCGGGCGAAAGCTCTGGTTCTCCTTTTGCTGAGGTCTGTCTCTCTCGCGGGTGTTTGTTTCCAGCAATGTCCGCATACACTCATCCCGTCTCCAAGGATGACGAGATTGAGTTGGTGAAAAAAAAATCTTGCCCGCATGGAAGCCCAGGGTCAGAGCTTGTTTTCACCCGATCGCCGTCCAACTGTCTCCAGTGGATCCATGTCCAATGGCAGCAAGCGCAAACATGCAGCCGCTGAGCCCAGTGGGACTTGGTCTGAAGATGATGAGTCCGTCTTCGATGTGATCGGCCAGACCAATAGCTGGTGACTCCTCAGGCTGTCAGATGACTTCTGGAAAAGTGGGGAAAGACGTGCGCGCGCTTCCCAAGGTTAAGGCTGATGATGTGACCCAGGTCGGAACCTGGCCAAAGTATCGTGATTGCTGCGGCTGAGTTTAAAAGCAGTGCGAGAGCAAGGGCGCCAAGTGCGCAGATCTTCGCAACTATTTGATTGCAGCTGGATTGGTGTCGGAACCTGAGGGCAGCGTCTTCCCTGGCATCACCGAAGTGCGTCGCTTCCGAGACTGAATATATCCTTGGCATTTGCTTTTGAGCTTCGATCTGGGACCGTCTTGCATGTGAGAATGCTTCAATGCTGTATAGTTGCTGATATAACTCAGCCGTATGACTGAGATGCTTCAGTATCCTTTTTCTAGGAGAGAAAGAGGAGTGTGAAAGCAGCGCCTCTCTTCCAGGTCCCATTTCACCTTGTGGCTTGTCGTAGCCAACTTGCTCAAATCAGGCGAGACAGAGGTGCAAGCGGGCAATGTGCTGAATCTAGGAAGATTCCAGTTATTTGCCAGACGGGGTTTCTAACACACATATTCATATATATATATATACACACATATCATATCATATCATATCATATCAAAGAAAACGCCCAGCCTGCAAGGCAAGCAACGGTTACCGGCAGGTCCTACGCTTTGACCAACAGGCAATAAAGTCTCCACATCGTACTTGCTGAATCCCCTTTGTGTACATTTCGCCGTGCTACTTGGCATAAAATGAACCATTCAGTGAGTTTGTTGAAATATAGGGAGTCTTAAGGTTGGTCCCACTTTTCTCACCTTGAGACGGCAGGTTTTGGACTAAACTCCATTTCCAGGCAACCGCATACCATGACACCTCTTGGTGGACTAGGGCCCCAGGCGTCTTCATAGATGCCTAGGTCAATGTCTTTTGCCTGGCGCATCGCAGGGCTTGCACCTGTGATAGCCATCTACCATCAACCCACAACCGCCATGATCAGAATCATTGTAAGCACGAGAAACATCGTCGTCATCCATCCATCCATCCATCCATCCATCCATCCATCCATCCATTGGTCTGTCTGTCTGTCTGTCTGTCTGTCTGCCTGCCTGCCTGTCTGTCTGTCTGTCTGTCTCTACCTGTCTCTATCTATCTATCTATCTATCTATCTATCTATCTATCGATCTATCGATCTATCTATCTATCGATCTATCGATCTAATCTAACTGTCGATCTATCGATCTATCGATCTATAAATCTATCGATCTATCGATCTATCGATCTATCGATCTATCGATCTATCGATCTATCGATCTATCGATCTATCTATCTATCTCTCCATCTATCCATCTATCCATCTATCCATCTATCCATCTATCCATCTATCCATCTCTCCATCTATCCATCTATCCATCTCTCCATCTATAGCCATCTATCCATATCTATCCATATCTATCCATGTCTGTCCATATCTATCCATATCTATCCATGTCTGTCCATATCTATCCATATCTATCCATATCTTTCCATATCTATCCTATTTTTTCTATCTATCTATCTATCGACCTATCTATCTATCTATCTATCGATCTGATCTAATCTAATCCAATCTAATCTAATCTAATCATAATCTGATCTAGTCTGATCTAATCTAATCTAACCTATCTAACCTATCTATCTATCTACCTATCTATCTATCTATCTATCTATCTATCTAATCTATCTAATCTATCTAATCTATCTAATCTATCTAATCTATCTAAACTATCTAATCTATCTAATCTATCTAATTGATCTAATCGATCTAATCGATCTAATCGATCTAATCGATCTAATCGATCTAATCGATCTAATCGATCTAATCGATCTAATCGATCTGATCGATCTAATCGATCTAATCGATCTAATCGATCTAATCGATCTAATCTATCTAATCTATCTAATCTATCTAATCTATCTAATCCTTCTAATCTGTCTAAACTGTCTAAACTATCTAATCTATCTAAACTATCTAAACTATCTATCTATCTATCTATCTATCTATCGTTCTATCTATCTATCTATCTATCTATCTATCTAATCTATCTATCTATCTATCTATCTGTCTATCTAGTCTATCTAGTCTATCTAGTCTATCTAATCTATCTAATCTATCTAATCTATCTAATCTATCTAATCTATCTAATCTATCTCATCTATCTCATCTATCTAATCTATCTAATCTATCTATCTATCTATCTATCTACTTATCTTATCTTATCTTATCTATCTATCTATCTTTCTTTCTTTCTTTCTGTCTATATTTCTGTCTATCTTTCTGTCTATCTATCTATCTATCTATCTATCTATCTAAACTATCTGTCTATCTATCTAATCTATCTGATCTGATCTGATCTAATTTAATCATAATCTGATTTAGTCTAATCTTATCTATCTTATCTATCTTATCTATCTTATCTATCTTATCTGTATTATCTATCTTATCTGTCTTATCTGTCTTATCTATTCTATCTATCTATCTATCTGTCTATCTGTCTATCTGTCTATCTGTCTATCAGTCTATCTATCTATCTATCTATCGATCTATCGATCTATCGATCTATCTATCTAACTATCTATCTATCTATCCTATCCTATCTATCCTATCTATCCTATCTATCCTATCTATCCTATCTATCCTATCTATCCTATCTATCCTATCTATCCTATCTATCCTATCTTTCCTATCTATCCTATCTATCCTATCTATCC
>Ga0126342_10010714_pt1 | contig 16414 bp, 13 predicted proteins | sample Cyp1metagenome_FD_92528 | JGI IMG/M metagenome (GOLD analysis project Ga0126342, IMG submission 92528) | Coral microbial communities from Lord Howe Island, Old Settlement Bay, Australia - Cyphastrea 1 metagenome | ecosystem: Host-associated > Invertebrates > Cnidaria > Coral ... | reverse complement strand
TTAGCAGGCTTAGCAAATGAAAATGGAATTGGTAGTGTTCTGCAAGCCGTGCTTGAAACAGCTACAGGACTGAGCATGAGGGTTGAATGAGAGGGCATTGCTGCAGCTTGCTGCTCCCAGTGGTTCGCGCGTTCCTTGACGGCAAGCTTCCCCAAGTTGAGGGCTTTCCCCATGAAGGCAAGGATTCGAACGCCCGTGGTGAGTTGCCATCTTGACGAAGGCAACTGCCGCTAATGCTCTAGGTGTTGCCTCCGTTAGCCTTCTCCGCGGCGTGCCCAGCGCGGGGTCGACTGTGAAATACGGCAAAGGGCGTTTCGCATGCTACTGGCCTGGTTCTCGTCGCAGGAATTTTCAAGGCAACATTGCGAAAGAAACAGGTGGCCACTGAGATCAGGTTGTACATACAGTTTCATACATGTTGATTTTCACAGGTACATGCTGTTGAAGTAGCCCCCCAAGGACAAGAAGTGCCCAAGCGAAGGCTAAGGATTTGCTAGTGCTCACTTGCATGGGTCTGTTCTGTATTGGCCATTGCTTGTCATAAAACAAACTTACATTGCAATAGCAGAGGTTGTGGTTGAACCAAACTACATGGGGTCGTGAAATGTGTTCCGGTAGAAGATTCAGTGAACGTTTGCCAGGCCAGGCTATTTAATCAGAAATATCTGTTCAATGTAGCTAGGTGGGAAACCCCCCCAAGCCCCGCTCCACCCAGTGCCCTGCAAATTCTTTCCTCCAAAGTTGGTTTGAAACTCCCATTAACTATGTAGATATATCTACCATAAACCATATAGTTACCCTAGTTATAAACCTATGCTATCGTTTGGGGCCCCACTTTGTAATTCATCCTGAAGTAGATAGAGGATGGAGTTGTCAAAGAATCCGACTAAAATGGGAATTGGGAATAGTTTTTTTTACTTATTGCGTGAAAATAGTAACTTCCCATATTCCACAATCACAGGCTGTGCCTCTCTCAGGCACTCCCCCGGAGGCGTTTCTTGCGAGGGTCGCGAAATCGCCAGGTGCGTTTTTTTTTTTTTAAACAGTGTCGATGTGCCATTTGTGGCGGGGTTTTACCATAAATGGAACATAGCTATGGAAAATCAACGTGTTTAATACGTAAGAAATCGTCTATAAATGGACCATTGTCCAGTTCCCTACAGGATGGGGCCCCCCAGTTGTAAGTTGGTTTATAAACCATTATAATCCCCATAACTATAGTTATATCTACCATAAACCATTGTTAAGCCACTTATAAACCAACTGAACGCTATCTTGGGGGCCCCACCCTGTATGTTAGTTTACCAAAGGCCAACCACATCCAGTTCCACTTTTGAAAGATAAAAACTGATTTGTGGATGTATATGGCAGGTATTGTGGATGCATTTGGTTGGGTTTATAAATCAATATATTGTAACTCAATTTCACTTCATGAAAATTATCTTCAGTTAATGAAATCAATATAATCACCTTCAGGTAATCAATATATTGTAACTATCATCACCTTCAGTTAATGAAAATTACAAACTAATTCCATGAATATTATAAATAATATCCATCAATCATACAAGAAGGTGCCCCCGTTCGAGCTCGCATTCAGAAATGCCGAACATCAATGGCGAAAAAATCTATGGTTTATGGCAGATACAACGAACTAGTATTCATGGGGTTGACAAAAACATCATCCCACTATATCCGAATGGGGATTCAACCATCATGATATACGGGCCTATTTTGCCGGCTTATTGAAGCTTTATAAACCAACATTCACATCACATCGGGGGGGCAAAAAACCCGGTAGCTATAATTGGTTTGATAATGTTATAGTTAATGAGATTTATAAACCTCCATGAATACTATACTGCTTGGTGGTTTGGAACATGAATTATATTTTTCCATATATTGGGAATGTCATCATTCCAACTGACGAAGTCCATCATTTTTCAGAGGGGTAGGTTGAAACCACCAACCAGATTATTATTAACCATCATTAACCATAAAAAAAAAAAAAAAAAACATTAATAGTAACCATATAATAGCCATATATTTACCATTATTAACAGTGTATTAACAGTATATTAACCAACCAGTGTATTAACTGATATAAATTGATAAGATCAAATCCACCATAAACCGTAGGACTTCGCGCGCCTTGCCACGTCAGGCACCAAGGTGGGCACGCCGCCCTGGCCCTCGCCGGGCACGGGGCGGTTGCATCCGAGTGGGTACTGGATGTCCTCGGGCACCTGGGCAGCATGGGAACATGGTGATTTACTAGATGTTTTTTCGGATTTTCATAGAACTTGATGTGATTTGAATGGGAAAATTGTGATTTATGGTGATTTTATGGGATTCGAAGGGATTTGATAAGGATTTGAAGGGATTTGATAGGGATTTAGTTGGGATTTTGTGGTGATTGATAGGGATTTGTTAACCATAAATGGGGTTCATGATTAAAAGGTGAGCGCTTCCCGAATTCTAAGTTTGTTGGTTTGTAAAGCACTTGATCTATATCTATATCTATATTGGTATATATATATATACATATATTGACCATAAACGATAGTTAAGCTAGTTGTAAAGCAACTTCGCTAAGCAGACCCACCTTCTAGCTGGTTTTTCACTTGGTGATTTTTCATGGGATGAACTGTGGGAGATCGTTTTTTTGGGATACCTAGGGTGATATCCCCAGGTCATTGGTTTGATGTGTATATATATACACATATACATATATATATATATGTGTGTATGTATATATATTATATATATGTATGTATGTATGTATATATATATATGTATATATAAATATGTATATATAAATATGTATATATAAATATGTATATATAAATATGTATATATAAATATGTATATACAAGATTTTGGGTCATACTTGGTTTGTAACTGGCATAGGCTTCTTGGTAGATATTTCGACCTACGGTGAACGGGACAAGCAACAAGCATGACTGGGGAGCACCACCTTGCAAGTGAAGTTGAGATCTGTGGTGAGTAGGAACCACTTGGGTTTGATACCTTGAGATGTCTAACAATATAACCAAGGTGTCTGGTATCAAATATATTGTATTGTATACCCAAGATACAGACTCAAGTAACCTGCTAACCCAAGTACACTATACCCATACATATGTATGTATGTATATAGCCAACAATGCAATGCTTTGGTGTCTCTTGAATTGGGTATACCTCCAATTGATGGCCGTTTGAATAAAGAACATCATTGAATGCTTATGCCCTTTGCATTTCAAATGGCCAGCGGATTGTATATAGAGTTGGTTGTTAGGGAAAAACCCTTTTCGGTGCTTGACAGGTGGCGGAAGCCAGTTAACATCCTGCTTTTTTAGCATGTTCACTGAGGTAGAAAGGTTTTGAATGGTTTTTAACCTACCACGTCATGAATTTCTGCCTCTCTTTTATTTCCAGCATTTTTTAAAGCAGGGCCTGGACTTGTGATATGTGCGATATTTGTGATATTTGTGGGTGATCCCCAGACCCTGTTGGGGTAAGTTGGTTTGTCGGCAAGTAATGACCTGGGCGACCCTCCTGTATTCGAACATGGGAATTCACTAAACTCAATGGGAATTCCAGGATCCTAAAATGGAGGTACTGTACCATATAAGGCCATATTTCGTGGGGATATTCCCTTACATAGGCCTTATATGCCTTATATATGGTAGGTACCTCCAATTTAGGATCCTGGAATGGCCATTGATAAACCCTATTAACCAACCATCCATTGGGAATATAGTGGCAACATAATGGTAATATGTAGTGGGAATGTGGAACAGAATCCCTTCACCCCAATATGAAAGACCCTCTTGTTATGGGGATATAATGGGAATATCATGGGGGTATAAGCAACAATGAATGGGGATATACTATATACTCTGAACAGATGGGGAATATCATGTGAATACAATGAATACCTTCTGGTAATCAAACATTGCAATTAGACAAGCCACCATTTGGTTCGATGATTTTCCGAGCTAGAAACCTACATCTTTGATGGATTTTCCAGCTAGCCACATAATAAATTACCGGAGGTATATAATTCATGATTTATAGCAGTTGTTCTTGGAACAATTCCCATCTCCGAAGCAAAAAAAATTCCCTGTATGTCCTCCCAAAAATAGGTTGATCCACATATGTGCAAGGTCAAGAGTTTAATTATAAACCCATATCGCGGGATGATCAACAGTCCATAGGATTTGATATACCATCTGGTTATTTAACATAGCCATGGAAAATCCCTTATAAATGGAGGTTTATAGCTGGGAAAATCATCTATTTCTATGGGCCATCTATACCATGGCTATGTTAGATAACCACAGGGTAAATACTCATGAACTATTACCCTCTGGTTATTTAACATAGCCATGGTATAGATGGCCAATTTATAGATGGTTTACCTATTCATCAATAAAGGGATTCCCATATTGGCATGGGATGACCATCAGTAATCCAGTGCTAGTCCCGTGTGACGATGGTTGCGGCCAAGGCTCCAGACTTAGACTTCGCGAAGTTGGGTTATAGCTCCAATAACTCGGGTTTATTGATGTTCATTGTAGATATATCTAAATGGCGGTTTCCTAATATATCTCTATATATCATTATATATCTATATATATATGGCGGTTTCCTTTATAAAGATACCCCAAAATGGATGGTTATAATGGAACATCCATCCATAAAGGGATGATTTGGGGGTACCCCTATGACTTCGGAAACCAAGGCTAAAAAAGCAACCTCAACTTTGACCCATCCACAGCCCTGAGGCACTCAAAAGGATCTCACCATTCGCGAGCGTCCGAAGCCCAACACCGTGGATCGTCTCAAGACCGCCGATGAAGGCGGCTCAGCGCAGCCGAAGCCGAACAGCGCAGCCGGTTCAGCGCAACCGGAGGTGGTGCATATCTTGAATCCCATCACGTGCGTGGATGATATCGTACCGGAGAAATGCATGAGACTTGGATGAATTTGGCCATTTCAGGAACCGAATGATTGGAGGTACCCACCGTATATAAGGCCTATTTTTTAAGCCTATGTAAGGGAATTTCCCTACAAAATAAGGCCTTATATGGTACAGTACCTCCACTCTAGAATCCTGGAACTCCCATTGATTAGATGAATTTGGTCGATCTGTTGGGATCTGGAATAGTTGGGCATTGTTGGGCTGTAACTGCGAAAAGAACCATGAAATGTGTATAATGTGGGTAAAACAATGCCACAAACCAACCATTTGGGAATGTTTATACCACCTATATATGGTGATTTGGGGGATGGTTTATTGCTGTTTTACCCACATTATAGTACATTTCAATGATGTTCAGTGGATAAAATAGTAATGTTCATGTACTATAATGTGGATATGTACTATATACGCACATCATTCTGTTCATAATCGGATTTGTTGACACAGTGCAGTTTGACCCTTCTACAAAGTGATGAGCAACGGGAGCTGCTGATCACAGCAGCTGCCAAAAGGCGAATCAAAGGTACTCTCCTCTCCCGCAAAGGTGGCAAATGGAAATCCTCTATAAATGGAGGGTGCTTAATGGTTTTAATGGGAAAATCATCTATACATGGGGAATTAGCTAAAATGCATGTTTCATTACCAGATGCTTTTTGTGGAAGTTTGTGGACAATTCTCAAATGAAAAGTGCTGTAGTGGCTGCCAAATCCCTGTTGGTTGAGGATTGGTTTGACGATGAAATAGCCTAATATATGATTTTGGATTGTCATGTACTGCGAATCCCGTTCTTAAGCAGTACTTCATGGCATGACAAATGATTTTGAACTCAGTCGGATTTATTGAGAACACGTGGCCTTCGAATCCCTACAATGCGGTGCCCCAAATGACAGCTAAGTTGGTTCATTAGCTAGCTTACCTACGTTTTATATTGGTTTATTGTTGATATATCTATAGATATCTATAGTATTCATGGGTTTATGGTAGATATGGTAGATATATCTATAGTCTATACCCTCTGGTAATTTAACAGAGCTATTGAACATGGCCCATTTATAGTGGATTTACCCAATGAAAATGGTGATTTTCCATAGCTATGTTAGTTTACCAGAGGGTAGTATTCATGGGGTGAAAACACCAACGTTCACATCACTGGGGGGCACCACCAAACGTATCAGTCATGAGATCATGAGGGAAGAAGTGCTCACAACAGAATTCACAAGAGAGGACGATTTCGGGGCCTCTTAAAATGGGAATCCCCAAGAGCAATGGAGGTAGAATGGAGATAAAATAATGATATAATTACAATAACGAAGAATATTAGTGGGAATACCGGAATACCCATCAATAATGGGGATTTATAGGAATATAATTGGGGATACTAATAGAATGATAATGATATACTGCTTGGTGGTTTCAAACATGAAGTTTATTTTCCATTTCATACATGGGATGTCATCCTTCCCATTGACGAACTCCATCATTTTTCAAGATGGTTATTGCACCACCAACCAGCCAAAACTGTGGCTTTGAATACATCACCCCATTTCAAGGATTCAAAATACGAGAACTTGGTGTTTTTCAACACCAGGCGCATATCATCATTGGGTTTTTCTACATGGCCTATATGGATGAAATCCCCAAAACTATCGGTTTTAATAAACCATATCATCCATTGAAAATAAGATGATATGTTCTGGGGATATGATATAAGCCACATAATAATGGTTATAGAACCAAACATGTTAATTGGGGATATGATATAAACCATATCATCCAACCAAACATGTTTGGTTCTATACCCAAAAAACTGCATGTACCCAGGACATCCCATTTGTTGATGATTAAATTGGTTAAACCCGAAGCACCAAGGATCCCAAGGTGGCCCAGTCATGGTGCCAACCTTACAAGGTGGTGGCCCAGTTTGTTTGTTTTGGTTTAGAACTACAGTGGCCATATTATAGAATATGGTTCTTCCATAAATCACTATTGCTGGTGGTTAATCCCATGGATATTCCCTTCATATTCCCATGATCCCATGAATGACTATAGTTATGGCCCGGAATAGCAGTTATGGCCGTACTAAGAAGTCACCCCATAAAAATGGAGTGCGTGTATCATCCCATGGAAACCAGTTATAACCATCATAGCCATCACATGTTTAGCCACTATTAACCATTATCAACCACTATGAAAATCACCATTCAACCACTATGAAAATCACCACTAAGCCACTATTAATCACCATTAAACCCCATAAATATATGGTTTATGTATAATCGCCAGCTATAAATGGCAATTTCACTGTAGGCTAACTGGGATTGATGGTGATTCTACCGAATTATACCTGTGGATGAATCATAGTCTACTTGGGGTTGTAAGCCAACTTACAACTCAGGGGCGCCACAACTCTATCTGGAGGTGTCCTAAGGCATTGGGATACACCCAAACCATCCAGTCATTAGACAAGCATCAAAAAACATATGCATATAACCAACCATAAAAATAGAGATTAAGCATAGTTAGAGATAATATTATCATTGAAACAAAACAATAATACTGCAAATGATATTACCATGTCATATCAGCATATCAATTTATGTATATATATATATAATTATTTATATATATATATATATATATATATATCAATACATATCAATCATATATCAATTTATATATAATTTCATATGGTTTGAAACAATTTTATTACAGCACATGGTGGTTCAAAGCATTTCGGATACCCTCCTGGAGGATCATGAAAACGAAAAAAACGTAAGTGGCGACCCATGGCCCTGGTTAGTACAGGATGGTGCCCCCGTTCATTGTTGCGTTCAGTTGACATATAAGTGGATGAATTCTATGGTTTATGGTAGATATAACATGATAGAACTATGGATAACTATAGTATTCATGGGGTTACTAAACCAACTTATAGCTGGGGGGCACCATCCTGTAAGTATTCTAAGTGGGGCTGTCCCACTTGTAAGTAGGTGAACAAAGTTACTAACCAGTTACGATCCGTGTGGCGATCCTCCAAGTTTGGTTTAGTTTCACCATATAAACTATAGTGATATCCCTCCGGAACCCAAACGGTAACTAAGTTATGTTCACCAACTTAGCTAGTAAAATGTAAGTATCAATCCAATTGTTGTTGGTTAAATCCTCATTTTCCTTCATTTTCCATGGATAGATCCCTATGTTCCTTTGGGCAAACGGGGCCCCGGGCCCCTGTTGCAGTCCGTGGTTCCGCTGGCAGATACAATCGATCCGTGGACGGAGCAGAAGCCAAGAAAGCCGCGGACAACTTCATAAAGCAGCGGTCAATCGTGCCATGGCTGGGTTACCCTTTGGTTGTTTAACATGTTCGTGGAAGAAATTGTGCACCATTATAAAGAATGGGATAAACCAGCTATCAGCTGGTGCGGGATTTGTTCTATCAACAGTAGCTATGGAAAATGGCCCATTTATAGATGGTGGGCCCAGCAAAAATTGTGATTTTCCATGGCATGTTGTTATTTTGACCATATACCACACATCTGAGTCCTCTCTGGTAATCAAACATCGCAATGGGAAATCCCCTATACATAGAGGTTTTAGTGGCAAAGTCATCTGTAAATGGTGGGAATTTCCAATGTCACGTTTGATTACCGGATTGTAACCATCGCAAAATAGCGATTTTACGTTCAAAGATATGGTTTTTAGCCACGAATAAAATGGGGAAATAATATAGTTGATAAATTATGGTTGGTCACTAGACTAGACCCATGTTTTGGGAACTCTCAGAAGTCAGAAATCCTTGCGGACTAGTAAAACACTTCAATTTAATCGAACCTAAACGTGTAAATCCTAGGTTTGGAGATGAATTGCTTGGTGCGATCTGGAACTATACTAGGTTTCAAATCATCTTGTATGGCACTCCCTATTAATGTCGCCTAATATTAAACACCCCCTATCAATGGTCCTAAAGAAGTGTAAATCCTGTACTACACCATGGATTTTGGGGTTGTTTGGATTAACCAGAAGGCTCCCCCTCTTATCATTTGTTTGTGCAGTTGGCAATGTTGCAGTTCTTAAACCTCCGAAAAAAACAGTTTTGAAGCAGAACTGGTTTGTGGATTTCTGTTTACCTTCTGGTAATCAAAGGTGGCTGGCTGGAACATCTACAAATTGTACGTATGATGTTCCTATTGAAACCTCCACGAACAGGATATGTTCTCCATGTTTTTCCATGGTTTCCCATGGTTTCCCATAAATTATATATGATTTTCCCTTCGTTTCCCATGGTATTTATAGTAGATTTCCAATAGATCTGTTCTTCTGGAGTTCTGGACACCCACCTTGTCACGGCTCCATGTTCAAGGGGATCTCCCTCCCATGTTGGAAGCTGCTGTTAGTTCTCAATGAAAATTCATGTCAGATTTTGTTCAGAACCAGATACGCCCAAAAATGTTAAAATGTTCGCCCCATTTTCCCCGGTTGTGTTTTTTTTGCAAAAAAATGTCGCGGTAGCATGTCAGATCTTTGTAGCCCAGGTGCGAGTACATGACAACAAGGGTTACAAGGGCGACTGGCCTCACTACACTTTTATTCCATGTCAGAAAGGCCCGCGACCGAAACGAAAGCACGTTAGAGATGTTGAGGGAACTTCACTTACAGTTTGCGAATTGGTGAACTAGCCATGGCCAGAAGTTGGTGAAATCTGTGTTTTTTTTTTTTTTAATGGTGATGAAAATTGCCTTTCCTTTATTTTTGCCAGAGATTAAGAGTTCTTCTTTCAGAACATGATGGGACGAGTGCACTCAGAGTTTAGAGTTTCGGGTGATTTGTATCCAAGATTGGCAGGCGCATTCACACTTCACATTCAGTCTTATGAATCCCAATGGTTTTGGCTTTTATCCTCAGACGTGTCAGTGAAATCACCGTGTTTGATGCGTGAATCCTAATTTCTGTCACTTAAATCACAATGTTTGCATATGTTTGTTGCTTATGACATGTTCATTCTTCCCAATTACATCCCAAGTTTCCCCATTTATTCCATGAAATAATCCGCCCCAGCTTGGTGAAAAATACCCATTCTTTGGGGTTACCCTCCGGTGTCATCAAACCTGGCTTGCTGGAAAATCCACCAGCAATGCTTCAATGTGTTTCCCATTAAAGATCATATTAAAATATTCCTGTGAGTTCGGAGATTTTCAAGCCGCGTGAGTTCGGACACCTCTCCAGTTTGTTTTCCACAGTGAAAACAAGTTAGTTGTTATCCATTGGTAATCCTTATCGACCACTCATCACCATTTTGTCAATGTATTAGCCATGGTTATCCCAGAAAATATTTCCATAGAATCATAGATTCCAAATAATCAACCCCGTAAGAAACTATGAGTTATCATTAATACCAACATATTAACCACTTATTACCACTAATTACCATAGCCAGTGGTCAATCTCATCTGATTATCTCATTATATTACTCATTACCACTTATGATTACCACTTATGAAGTGGTAATGAGTAATTAATATAATGAACCCCACATTATTACCCACTGTTATTAGTAAGTGGTAATGAGTAATATTTATATATTATCACTCTATTACCACTTTATTCTCTCATCATGACCCCCCAGTGAATTCAAAAGTCGAAGACATCGAAGCGATGGAACTCAACCTGGGCCAGGTGCCAAGCCTCAACAGAAGCGCGAAGAACATTTTGGGAGCCTCGTGCAAGCGTTGATGTTTTCCGTGCCTGGTGTCTTTAAACCATTGACTTTGGCATTTCCAGAAGAATTCTTGATTACATTGAAAAATATTGAATTAATCACTATTCTTGATTACAAGGTGGTGCCCCAGTTCGTTAGCGTTCAGTTGGTTTATATAACTCCAATTTCACTATGGTTTATGGTAGATATATCGAACTACTTACTTTGGTTTATAAACCAACGTTCACATCACTGGCGGGGCACCACCTTGTGGATTTGATGAAGAATTGGATGATAATCAGTGAATCAGTGGATCAGTGTTTAATTTTAGTCATGGGGAGTAAAATCCTATTTGATTAATTAATGTGTTTAATCCTGAAGCAAAAATAGTGAGTAATAATAGTGATTGGCTATAAACAACGATTGCCATTTTTTATAGTGATGTTTATAGTGATTATGTAGTGAGTATCTTGAACTCGCTGAATATGTTTACTTTCTCATTGGTTAAGGTGCCAGAAATTGGGAATCTACTAACATAATTGAGGAAAACTACTAGGAGTAGTGTTTTTTATTGAACTTCTTCAGCAAATACAAGTTTTGTTCATGAAAAAACCTGGTTAATAGTGACTTGATTATCTTGATTTTGCTGAATCGATGACTTGATAATTTTTCCCAATGCGAAATTCAGAAAGCTGGGAAACCTCTAGGGAATATGTTCAGTGTTTTTCTTCGTTGGGGTTCCTCAAACAAATCCACGTATGTGCATATATATATACATATATATATACATATATAATAATAGTAGTGTGTATATAATGTAAAAAGTATGTAATATACATACGTATATATATATATATATATTATGTATATATAGAATGTATAAATGATATATATATATATATATTTATGATAGAGATCGTTTGTATATTGGTTTCTCCTATATGATAAGGCCATTTCGAGAAGTTATCCTCCTAAGTATCACTCCAGCGATGTCGCAACGTGAGGTTGTTATGTCATTTATAAATGTATACTGTATCTATATATACACATGTATGTATATATATATATATTATATATATATACATATATATATGTTTACAAAAAGGACAGAACAGTATTTCCAGCATGGTAGTTCGGTGATGTGTTTCCAACTTATTGTTTTTTTGGGTTGCTATGTCTACATATATATATATAATATTATTGTATAAATGTGTCACAAACATTGGCTTGTATACCCATGATCCATAGCCATTTCAGGAACCTAAATTGGGGGTACCTACCATATATACGGCCTATTTTTCAGTCCTAATATGGCCTTATATGGTACAGTACGTCCATTTTAGGAGCCTGGCCTTCCCATATAAAGCTATATTTTGGGTGTATATCCCCTTACATAGCCCTTACACAGGCCTTATATATATATATATGGTAGGTACCTCCAATTCAGGTACCTGAAGAGGGAAAATGATGGGAGAATTCCCATTGAGCATGGGATCCCGCATGGTATGAACGCTATCGTTTGGGGGCCCCAAAAAACATAGCTAATAATGGATGTCCATTTCCCTAACTATGCGATATGATATTTGGATACAGTTATGGCCCGGAATAGCATTTATATGTACTAACAAAATCCCATTTATGGTTCATGTATAATCCCATTGAAATAACCAGTTAAAGTTATAACCATCATTAATCACATGTTTAGCCACTATTAACCATTATCAATCACTATTCATCACCATTGAAATAACCAGTTATAACTTTCATAGCCATGGCCAGCCATCACTGTATTAGGCTTGTCCCAAACATCATCTGTTTCAAAAGCTCCACAGCACCGCAGCTCGGTCAGGAATACGGCCTTGAAGATTGAGGAGCACATCAGAACCACACTGATGTTTTTGCCGCCGTCATCCTTGAGCTCCTTGCCGCCGAATTCCTAGGAAGTTGAGCTGGGAAGGATCAGGTTGAAGAGGCCAAATTACCGTCTGGTAAACGTTTACAGGTTGCTATGAAAAAAATTGCCATAGAAATAGTGAGTTTTCCCATTAAACATGGTGATGTTCCATAGTTATGTGGCTGTTTACTAGAGGGTACATCTACTTGCGATCTAGGATGACCCAGGAGCATCCAAAGCTGAAAGCCCAGGTGCCCATTGTTGTCTAGAACATGTGGGTGCATCGATGAACGACATTTGAGCACATCATGACGATGAAATGAGATTCTTTGATAGTTCAAAGGTACCACCGAAAAGGGCGCATGGTGTTTTGATTACGACTAGCCTGTGGTAATCTGATAGTGGAAGCGATGGCCCATGTATAGATGATTTACAAACCAAGAAAAATTGTGTCAAGTTTCTTTTTGGATGGTTTCGGTTCACTCAAAGTTGCCACTTGTGGCAAAAACCTGTAGATTCTGGGCATTCCACCAAACACTGAACATACAGTTCGAACTCTTTCCAAGTGCACAAGCCTGACGGAATTGGTTTAGGGATCATGTGGGGATGTCCCTCAAAATAGTGGTGCCAAAAAGGGCCTTCGATCTTAATATTAAAAAAATGTGAAGTTTGGTGCACCCGAAGTTTCACCCCCAACCTCAGGTAGGTAGTTCAATCCTTGAGTTTTTTGAACTAAATGGAAAAAAAACATGACCAGCAAAGGTTTTTTGTGGACTGCCAAAGATTGACCATGGATTGAGACATTCCCATGTGCAGGAAACCCCGGATGTAAACACAATTGCAGTCCTCTTGTACAGGATGGGTCCCCCGTTCGAGCTCGTGTTCAGTTGCCGAACATGGTTGTGGCTGAAATCTACGGTTTATGGTGGATATTTCACGAACTAGTATATAACGAACTAGTATATTTCTAGTATTCATGGGGTTAAAAACAAGACCTCTGACCATAACCTGTGGTTTTTTCCACCATGGTCTACTGTGGATGGTTGCGAAATCCTGCAGCAACTCATATAGGTGGAATATCATGGATTAATCATCAATAATGGGGATTTATAGGAATATAATTGGGGATAATAATAGAATGATAATGATATACTGGTTGGTGGTTTCAAACAGTTTTATTTTCCAGAAAATATATGGGATGTCATCCTTCCCATTGAAGAACTCATATTTTTCAGAGGGGTGGCTCAACCACCAACCAGAATAGAACATCCCATGAAATAATCCAATGATCAAGAGTGTTTCATCATGTTTCATCGGAATCCCCAAAATTTGATGGAAATTTGATGAAACATGATGGAACATTCCGAAAACTGATTTGCAAATTCCGGAAACAAATTCCATCGGAATCCTGCAGTAGACAAAATTATGAAAACTGCTGCAGGATTTGTCCACAGTGATCCACCGGATAAAAAAAAAAAACAACTCAACTCGTTAAGCCGGCTACTGGGAAACAAATTCACCAACATTCACATCACTGGGCACCACTCTGTGGAAGTTATATATATCCCTCTATATTCTATAACGTGGATTATGAGAATCCATTGTCCATTGTTGGAATTCCACTGGAATTCAAGAATGTTCAGATCAAAAGCAGCATGTTTTTTCATACAATCAGTCAGACACATTTGCTGTCCACTTGCTAACTTGCAACCGATCATTTTAGTTAGCCATCGTGTCTCACACCATATAATCAGCATGTGCTAATATGTGCCACTATATTTAAGATACAATATATATATATACACACCATGTTATTGCTATCATATCTCCAACCATGTTACAGCCCCATTTACTATCTATTTTTTACCCAAATCTCCTCCACAGAATTCCCCGGCCTCAGGTGGCTTGCGGATCCCTCCCCTGGGCTGTCTCTCGTTGAAGTCGCACCGTCCCGACTTCCAGCTCCCCGACGCCCCGGCGCTGCTGGGCCTTCGCCGCGACGGGCTCCTGGAGGTCGGTGAAACGAACGAAGGGAGCGAAGCACTGGAGGTGCGGAGCAGAAAAGGTGGTTTATCAAGGCCATGAAGCATATGGTTATCTATGGTTATTCTATAGTTAATCTATAGTTATTCTTTAGTTATCTATGGTTATCTATAGTTATTCTTTAGTTATCTATAGTTATATCTACAATAAACCATAGAATTCAGCCATAGATGATACAGTTATGGCCCGAAATAGAACTTCTAGATGGATTATAACCATGTGGTAGGGATATAAATGGATATACTGTAATTTCTATTACTAATGGTCATTTATGCCCGAGTTATACCACTACCAAAACCACATTTATGGAATGTATAATCCCCTATAAATTGCAGAAATAACCAGTTATAACTAATGGCCATGGCCATACTGCATTAACTGGTCCGAAATGACATATTCTGTAATGTTCATCCCTTTAAATTGGATGATGATCATGATGATCATGATCATGATCATGATCATGATCATGATGATCATGATGATCATGATGATCATGATGATGATGATGATGATGATGGTGATGATGATGATGTTGGCGCCAGTTGACCCATGTATCATCGGTAAAAAAGCCATGGATGTCTTCTGGGGTGGTCAGGCACGGGATAGCGCGGGATCGCAGGAGGCGTCCTTTTCGATCCAACAGATCTATGAAGACGAATGTGACGTCGCGGTGGATTGCGCTGTGCGGAACGGCTTGGAGAGACTTGGATGGCAACAGATACAACTTGGATGGAATTGTTGGTTTTGTGTAATGTTGAAATCTGGATTTAGGGACTTGCTGCTTGCAATACTTTAAGAAATTATGAGATACTAATATGTACACATATGATTATATAATTGTGAAGAATGGGAGGCAATTTTCTGTGAATTTTATGTGCTCTAAACATTGTGGGAGAAGTATCTGATACATACCCCAAGCAAAGGGATTGTGTTCTTCAGTCAAGCATGGTGAAGGCCCGAATGTTGGGAAAATCATCTATAATAAATGGTGGATTTGTCATTGCCATGTTTGATGACACCGGAGGGTCTAGGGAGTTGCGCCAACTAGTTCCAAACGACGTTACTATCCAGTGATGGATCAAAACCTCTTACACCATATATAAAGGAGGGATGATCCACAGCCTTATGATTTACCGTTCTTGGATGGCATGTATTCACCAGTGACACCAGAAAACCCAGTGACATTTTTTAGAAACCAATTGAAACCACAACTTACCCTGCGGAAAATCAAACATGAGAATGGAAAACCGAAAAAACTTCCAGTTGTAACAAGATGTTTTATGACAAAACCTAAACAAAACCTCCATTTTTCGTGAAAAATCCAGCCGTGTTTCTTGATTTGTTCTGCTGTTTTTCATCTCAGGAAACACTGGATCTTCACAACTCATTTGGTCCCTTCGACTTGCAGATGGCGGATGTTTACCGAATGAGTTGTCGAAGGGATGTCACGGGATGAGTGGCCATGTTCGTCCCACGAGAAAACCCACTATTCATGGCAATAAATAGTCTATTAATAGTGGATTAATAGGGGATTAATAACAGATTAATAGTGATTACCCTCTGGTAATTTAACATAGCTATTGAAAATGGCCATTTATAGTTTTCCCATTAAAAATGGTGATTTTCCATAATTATGTTAGTTTACCAGAGGGTAATAGATGTTAATAGTGATGAATTGCCATGACTAGTGGGGTAATAGTTGGAGCACGGCCTTTATCTGGCCGTGCGTTTTCGTGCACATTGGGGGGGTGGGGTGGGGTGGGGTGGGGCATGTGTTAACGTTCATGTGAACTTG
>Ga0126342_10010713_pt1 | contig 16414 bp, 8 predicted proteins | sample Cyp1metagenome_FD_92528 | JGI IMG/M metagenome (GOLD analysis project Ga0126342, IMG submission 92528) | Coral microbial communities from Lord Howe Island, Old Settlement Bay, Australia - Cyphastrea 1 metagenome | ecosystem: Host-associated > Invertebrates > Cnidaria > Coral ... | reverse complement strand
CATTCCAGCAAACACAACTCCAACCACCTTTCGGTCAATCAGTGGATTCGCTCTGCCATCCGTGATTCACAACAACCAACGTCTCCTATAGGTTTCCTATTTTTGAAACTTCCGCCACCGCTTGTGCGGTACTACTGGTATATCTATATATATTACATTTGGTAATATCTAATATAGATTGGTTATCTAGTGTATGTAACTAATTTAGTTGAGAGAGCCACTGAATGCCAAACATCTGGAAGAGCAAATAAACAGCACCAAAAGCTATGGATCGTCGTGCAGGAAAGGTGGCAGAAAAGGGTCAGCAAAGTGTGGCCAATATGGCCAATATTTGATGAATGGATGGGGAGAAAGGGGGGATGTGTGTTTGGTGACGTTGTAGAACTAGAAGTCATATTTTTCAGAGGGGTAGGTCAGCCACCAACCAATCATATCTCATAAGTTTCTATAGGTGTTTATAATTATCTGGTTGGTGGTTTGGAACATGAATTTTATTTTTCCATATATTGGGAATGTCATAACCCCAACAGACTTTCATATTTTTCAGAGGGATTGAAACCACCAACCAGTTTTGTTTGTTCGGATTCTATACTTAGATCCAGAACTATGAATAGCCTCCGGTAACCGAACAGTTTGCTATGGAACATCACCATGGTTTGGCTCGGTAAATCATTCAATGGGCGAACTATGGGCTGTTGCTTCCATAGCGAACTGTTCTCTAGGAGGGATGGAGCCTGTTGTTGATCGACGTTCATCCCACCATGCATTGGTCATTTGCAGCGATAGCGACTGACATAAATAATATGTGTAGATTTTGGTTCATCCCCGCTCAGTTGATTTATGTTTTTTCAAATGAAATCTAGGTCCTTACCATCACTGATTGAGGTATTATTCCTTAAACCGTTGCTACAAAACTGTGCCCCCCATTTTTCTTTGTTGGTTCATGTTATATAACCATGTATAACACCATTTACTATGATATCTACTGTGAACCGTAGTTCTACTAGTGTTATAAACGAACTTTTTGTTCGATTCCAAACTGGGGCACCACCGGTCGGACTCTGCCCCTGCGAGGACCTCCAATCAGTGTTGGAGAAGGTGGAGAAAGAAGGCGTTCGCGCCAGAGCGCCATGGGCCATGGGTATTGCTGGTGCAGGTTGTTAGCTAAGGCGGTTTACAACTACAACTCGGGTGTATGGTAGAAAGCATGATATAACTTGATATAACCAATACTGAATTGGGGTTATAATCTCATAACTGGGGGCACCACATTGTGCCTTTTTTGATACCCAAATGTCCGTGCGCAATGCTCCAAACACGTGAATCAATGGACAGGACGAGACTTGAATCCTGTCGTTGAAACATCAGGCGAAGGCAAACTTTCCAACAAGGAGCGGACACGCTTGGCCACGGTGGCTGAAATGGCCAAATAACCAATATTGATTCAACATGATTTACCCTCTGGTGATGTAACATAGCTATTAAACATGGCCATTTAATGCCATTTATAGTTGATTTACCCATTAACAATCGTGATTTTCCATACTTATGTTAGTTTACCAGAGGGTAACCATGAATTGTTTTTTTTCAACGACAAATCAGCCATTTAAAAAATGAGCTCAGGACCTCGCTGGCCAAGTCCACAGATTCAAAAAGTTTGGTGATTTTCTTCGGGGAACATCGGGGAACCAGCCCACAAAAAGAACCTTCAATGTCAGGGGAATATGAATGTGATGGTATTTTGTCCAGTTTGTTGGAATTCTTGTAGAACTCATCCAGATAAAAATATTAAAGACAATGGAATCATGTGTCAGGTCTGAGAATCAATAACATTTGCTTTGTGATGCGTGGCTAGGGCCCTCTTCCAATCCCCAGGAGCGTAGAGTCTACGCGAAATACCTGGAGAAACAAAAGGAAGAGGCCGAAGAGCAGGACGAAGTGAACGAACGGGGTGAACACTTGGGATTTGGCATGATTTGGCGCTGGTACAAGGTGGGGTCTCCGAAACATGAAATGTATGTTTGTTGGTTTTTAGACCCCATGAATACTATAGTTATAAGAAGTTATAAGTATCATAAACCATTGTGCAATTGGAGTTATTGGCACCAACTGAACACGGTTTCGTTCAGGGGCATCATCTTGTGGCATGACTGTTTGGTACTGTTTGGTATATCGTCCAGTAAACGATTATATACAATTCTTAATCATCCCGAGGGCCGGGTATCTGGTTTTTCCCCAATTTCATAAGCCACAAAAAAATGGGATGGTGGCCAGAAATTAAGATGATCTCCTGTTAGATATGGATTGATTTGTTCCATGTTTCCGGATTATTAAAAACTGAAACCAGAAAGGTTTTCGCAAAACTTTCACGCATAGGTGGATATAGGTGGGAAACTTTCTGGTTTGCTCTTTAGACTCTTTAGAAATGAGCCGACCACGTCCCAGCATTCATGCTCAGCAACAAGAGAAAGCTGCAGGTTGGCTAAGTTTGCAAGATTAATTACTATGAAAGGGGGTAAAAAGTCGTCAACGCTTCCATGCTGAAAACTCATCAAATAGATATTGATTGTGTTCGTAGATAATTGGGTCAACTTTGGATGCATACATTAATGATCATTAATGTGGTCTTTTGCCGCAAAAAGTAAGGATTTCTATGTTTCATTGTTTTGCAATGTACCTAAGACTTGCCATGATAGAGATGAATCATGTTGAATCCACAGAAATTGCTTTACCACCAGGGAGCACAAAGGTTGGAGCAGCCTTGATTACAATGGATTCATGGATACGATGAGGCGTCCCTCAGTAAGTTGGTTTATGATCCCCACCAACTATAGTTAATATAGTTAGATCCCCCATAAGCCTTAGTTTATATATTTAACATTATTTAACTATAGTTGATCCCCCATAGTTGATATAGTTGATACAGTGATTAGATTAGAGTTATTGACGTTATTGGCACCAATTGTTTGCTATTGCTTAGCTATTGTTTGCAGCTTCAGCCTGGTATGATAGGGGTTTTTGCGCTAGCGACTCTGCAGGTTTAGTCCGTTGATGTCCTGTTTCGCGCGACTCTATCTACATAGTACTCGTATGCTCTCCCCCTAAATATTTCACATGCATTCTTATCTCATTTGTCTACATAGGTTGCATGCCTCCTTGAAGTTTAGCTCATCATTCATTAATCCTCACCTACATTAGTAAATGATGAGTAAATGATGAGTCCATTAGTCTCCCAACATTTGGATATCAATGGATAATCATTAATACACTTAGCATTGTACCCCACTAGTTATTGGTCAAGTAATCAATTGTACCAATGGTTATATTCATTTAATTCTCCCTTCTCATGAATATCCTCTGGCAAGTTAGCATGGCTACGGACAATTACCAATTTTACCAATAAACAACTGGCATCCCAAAGGTGCTAAAATTTCCCTGGCGAAGAGATCTCAGTGCTAAAAAATCCCCATGTTTGTGAACATGTCATCCCTATTTTTCTTGGTGAAATCCCTGTTTTTTGTTAGTTGGATCATGTAAAATCCCTTTTTTTGTTGGCGACATCCCTGTCGTTATTTGTTAAGTATATTATACTTTAAAAAAAACATGTTAAATCCCTACTTGGTGGCTCATCCCACTTACTAAGTAGGTTATATCCCTGGTTCTTTTTATGGGATCAGTAGGGTTGATCCACTAAAAAAACTGGGGTGAACTAACATGTTATAACCCACTTACTAAGTGGAATAAATATGAATAAATCACCTTAAGTATCTTTGATGACATCCCTCATTTCTGGATTCTTCCATCTTTCAAACGTCGACGCCCCTCGAAACATCCTACTCCACCTGCCGCAGGAGCAACGCTCGAAACGAGAAGAGTTGGGGGATGAAGTGGCACAACTCGACGAGGAAAGCTCCAAGAACTGGTGATGTAAACCGCCTCTGAAGGTGATTGACTCTAGAAGTTTTGTATGATTTCAAGCGATTTCAATTAATTAACATACACAAAATTGCACTTTCAGTCACGAAAATTCTGATTCAAACCCTAAAAACGGTGATTGAAGCTTCAACATGGTGATTTTAATGATGTGATTCAACCCCCACTCTAGTGATTTATATATATATATATTTCCAAGGGGAAAAGCCACACCACGCCACGCTTCTCAGTGGCGTCACATTCCTGGGCCTTGCTGCGGCTTGGACGCTTGGACCCCCCTCTCGGATTGAAATCGCTGTGTTTTCCCAATAAAATCATGCAATTTTAATATGTACTGTGTTGGTTGAAAATATGCATCATTTCGAAAAACGTGAAACGAAAAACGTTAAACGGATGTGACAGATGTGTTTTTCTTGGGCCAGTTGGGTCATTCCCTGTTGCAAAATTCATGTGGAAAACGATCATTGAATCATAGATCCATCATATCCAGTAGTCCAATCGCTAGCCTCCAAAGATGGGGGACCCAGATACAAGTTGGTTTATACATGTTTATACTGAAGAGCTATTGAGGTTATTGGCACAAACTGAGCTGTTTTCATCATTTGCGAGTCCCGAAACGCGAGTCCCGCCAGGACCTCCGGGCTTTTAGCGTTTCCCTGCCATCCGGAAGCACTGCAGCAGGACAACGTGGAATTCATGGCTCATGGATCTGCGGATGGGTGAACAATAACCAACCAACCTAACAGATATTTATGTATATATATAATTATATATATATGTATTATTATATATATATTATTATATATATATTATTATATATATATTATTATATATATTGGGGTCTCCTTTCGGTACTTCAAAATGTCATTGTTTTGCCACAAGTGATTTGCTGTACTAGCCAATTTCCTTGCAAGATTGGCCATCGTTGAGTGAAACTTGGTTTGATGGTTGAGGGGTTGGAGTGTGAGTCAAAATTGAGGCACCGATACGGCCTCCTTTTTTCGGCGTTGATCAGTTTGGTTCAATCGATTGGTTGAAAGACATGTTGAATCCGGAACACCCCCATATGTCATGGGAAAAAAAAAAACATCTGGTTGGTGGTTTCAAACAGTGTTTATTTTCCATTTCATATATGGGATGTCATCCCAACCCCATTGACGAACTCATATATTTTTTCGAGATGGTTAAAACGCACCACCAACATCACCAACCAGACATTGTAAACCCAGTGAAGATTTTCCCAACAAAACCAATGCATAGCTGGAGATAGATGGGTCCAGGGACACGATTTCAGCGGAGAATTTTTGGTCGTTCAGATTTCAGGTGAATGGATCTACCCTCTGGTAATTTAACATAGCTATTGAAAATGACCATAGAAATAGTGGATTTTCCCATTAAAAATGGTGATTTTCCATAGCTATGTTAGTTTACCAGAGGGTATTATATACAGCAATTTAGGGGAATGATGAGATAACCCCAGCTGCCCATGGATCTGAGATCACCTGGGTTAATGGGTTTTCCTATTTTGCTTGGCTAAGTCTGTGTCATGTTTGTTAATTGATGTTGATTGAGCATATTTATCTTTCTTTTTGTTGGTTACTTTCCATTGACACTTCAGGCATCCCTATAATATGCTATACATTGATACAGTTATGGCCCGAAATACCAGGTATAAGCGGTATAAGTCAGTAAGTCACCCCATTTATGGTTCATGATGACCCCATAAGAAAACCCATTCTAAAACAGCTAGAAATCGGGCTTTCACACAGTATGGCATAGTATGGCATTGGTGGCAGATCAGACTCCGCCGCGGCGGCCTTTAAGGAGCCGTCGATTTGCACTTAGAGAGGTTCTCAATCTCTGCAGGCGCTGATAGGATGGGATCGCTTTTGTGCAGCACAGTGGGATGATTGCGTCGTGAGACCCCTTAAACAGTGTGGGGGAATGGGATAATGTAGGATAATCTTGAGGATGATGATGATGATGATGATGATGATGTAAAACATGGATGAGCACGTCTGTGCATTCCTTGTTTACACTTATGTCATTTTATATCCCTTCTTGAAAGTACAACTTCATGGTAATTTCACCCGAATGTGCTCCCCAGCAGCTCGGTTTGGTGGTTTATAACCCCATCTAGCGATGAGAGATGTCAGTATATCTACCATACCCTCTGGTAATTTAAAATAGCTATGGAAAATCACCATCTTTAAGTTCGGTAAATCAACTATTTCTATGGGCTTTGGCTTCAATAGCCTTTTGTATGAGGGTAACTCATGTTGTAAACCTAGTTATTTCCAACTGATCTTGGAGGCCCCACATGATATGAAGCCCTGACAAAAAAAAAACACCCAAATGTGGTTTGTCTGAAAGCAGGGTATCCAAAATTCCATGCTGCAAAATTCCATAATATGTTTATATCGAAATTGCCTTTTTGGGGCATCCTCCGTTTTCAGTCCCATCCATTTCCGTTGAGTAAAACCTATGAACCCTCATGTTTGGTTGCTGTTGGTAAATATTCCATTTTGAGGATTTGAACATCACCTTCAGTCGTATCTGTTGGAGGTCATATCCATATTCCCTTTTTGTTGGGTGATGTTCAAGTGGAACTTTAACCAACCCCCAGGAGTTATGTCCCCTATACACCATATTAGGTGGTGCCCCCCCCAGTTATAGTTTGGTTTACAAACCCCATTATATTATATATATATATTCTATCTATTCTATCTAATCTATCTAATCTATCTAATCTATCTATATATATATCAATCAATCAATCGATCTATGAATTTTAATCTATCTTAATCTATCTTAATCTAATCTAGTCTAATCTAATCTAATCTTATTTTTATGTTATCTTGTTATCTTGTCTATCTATATATCTATCTACATATCTATCTATCTATCTGTCTATCTATCTGTCTATCTATCTATTTATCAATCTAATCTAATCTAATCTAATCTTATCTTATCTTATCTTATATATCTATCTATCTAATCTAATCTAATCCAATCTTATCTTATTTAATCTGATCCAATCTAATCTAATCTAATCTAATCTATCTATCTATCTACCTACCTATCTATCTATCTATCTATTTATCTATCTATTTATCTATCTATCTACCTACCTACCTATCTGTCTATCTATTTATCTCTCTATCTATTTATCTATCTATCTATCTATCTATCTATCTATATATATATATATCTATGTGTATACCATAAGCTTATAGTTACTGGCACCAACTTAGCGATCTCGTTCTCGGGAGCCTTGACGATCGTATGAAGATTCAGGTGGCCAGCGGCTCTTCGACGACGCCACCTTGCGCTTGAACAAGGGACGACGCCCGGGGACCTGTGATGTGACGAAGCAAGGGTGGACACATGGAAAAGGGCAACATTTACTCTTTGGTTCTTTAACATAGCCATGGGAAAAATACCATGGTTCATAATATTCTATATCCTCATGCAGAGCTCGGCTCTTTTTGCATCTCTTCACCGGTTCAGGCCGGAAATGGGACAGATCTGACAGATCTCTTGCCGTGTGCTGCCGAGTGAAGTACAACGGGACCCAGTGGGTACCCGTGGCCTTCACAGATCCAAGGAAATTTCCAGCAATTCTACGCACCGCGGATGTAGAATTTGCAACAGGTCGTGGAATCAGATTGAATTCTGGTATCGTTCCAACTTTCTTCCTCTCCGAGAGGGCTGCGCTTGAACATCAGGTTGAACATCAATATTCTATAGGTAAATCATCTACAAATTGGCTATTTCAATGGCTGTGGACACCAATCATCGAGCTGGGCCATGGCTTCCATAGCTGTGGATGGTTGTGAAGTCCTGCACCAGTTGGTAAGTATTGGATAGTATTGGGATTCCTGAAACAAGTTGAGGCATCCCCCTTCTTGCACACCTCCAAAACTCTTTTTTTTGGCCTATGTAGCTGTTATGTCTTAATTCTATCACCGTCATATCTATATTATATATATATATTCCAATTATTCCCCAGTATATCATCATTTACTTGCATGACATCACCATTACATCTACATACAGTATACTTCATCATAAGTTGATGTCTGTATAATTCTATCTCTGTTGGCTATATCCCTATTATATGCCCATTAAATCACCATTCATTCGTGTCCATATTAGTCCATATCCATTGAAATAGTCCATTTGCAAACGGTTTACCTATGAGCTCTGGCCATTTTCCATGGCTACTGTGGATGGAATAAATCCTGCACCAGTTGGTAGATGGATGTAGATGGGCAAAATCCCATAAGTTTTAAGTCCCTTAGTGTTTCATAGTGCCCAATTTTCAGACAGATCCCTGCTTAGACAGTTGGGCAGCTGATCGGATGGCTACTTTAGTACATGAGGAGTACCCTCTGGTCAACGTTGACACTTCGCGAACTGGAAAATCACCATCTTTAAGTTCGGTAAATCAACTATAAATGTGCAATTTTCAATAGCGAATTGTAACAAATTACCAGAGAGTACCAGGAAAAGTTGGGTAAATTATATAACGAGTCTCGCTGAGACCTCACTGGAATAGTGGTTGAAATAGGGGAATTATCCCTATTTTAGGGCTTATTTTAGTGAATCGCGAATTATGACAATTTGCGCAGCTAGCAAAAAACTCACCGTTTTTTGCAAAGCATCTAAGAATCTAAAGAATCTGGTTGGTGGTTTGGAACATGAATTTTATTTTCCCCAATAGTTGGGATGATGATCCAATCTGACGAACTCATATTTTTCAGAGGGGTAGGTCAACCACCAACCAGGAATCTATGACAGGTACTTGGTGGTTCACGGCTCGCCAGTAGGTGAAAGGGCTACCCATGGCTGGTTTCCCTAGTTATAATTGGTTGAAAATTGGAATAAACCTAGAGAAAGCCTACTGAAGTGGTTGAACAACCAAGTCTGGTTGGTGGTTTGGAACCATGGAATTTTATGACTTTCCATATATTGAGAATCATATTATTCTTCAGAGGGATTGAAACCACCAACCAGAAGTAGATCCTAACCCCTTTCTTGTTTTCCACTTCTGGACTGGATCATCACATAAGGATTGAACTTGGAAAGTCTGAAACACATCCGGAAAGCCGAAAGACCAACATAAAGCAAAGATTTACATCCCATCAGTCTAATGTGTTTCACATGGTTTCAGTGTCCATTTTCGCTGGTCATAAACAGATGTTTGATTCTTAAATCCGCAATTTTACTGATTGAAACAAAGAAACCACTTTTCACAGGTTCAATCCCACTTTTTGGCTGGCAAAACGACAAATTCTTGATAATTAAATCAACATGAACTCCCATTTCTATGGCTCAGCTTCCCATGTTCGCCATATAAAGTGCCTCAACTCCCCATGATCACCACCTCCGGTGTCCGCGGGTCAGACTACGGCCTCCTTGGCCCCAACGGCATGGGCAAAACGACGCTGCTGAAACACCTGGCGGCGCGGAAGTTGCCGGTGCCGGAGCACTGGAGCATCACCCTGGTGCAGCAGGAGTGGAGGGATGGAGGTTTTTGCGGATGATGGATGATAAGGACATAGATGGATATATATCATGGATATAGATGGATATAGATGGATATAGATGGATATAGATGGATATAGATGGATATAGATATTATTTCATGATGGTTGTCTATGTTTATGTCGTTGAACGTGGGGGATTTTCCCATGTTTTAAGGATGAAGAATCGCCGGTACCCTGGATCCAGATGCACAGAACGGGGATGACCCGGCCTGGTAAACATACAAAAACTATGGAAAGATCCACCATTTTCATGGGAAAATCCATTATAAATGGTGATTTTCCATAGTTATGTTAAATTACCAGAGGGTATCATATCATAATCCATTAGAACAGGGAATCCCGAAAAGAATCAGGCAGTATGAAACAACAGTACATGACAGAGGTGAAACCCATGAACACTGTTCACATGAACATTGGCTAGTGTTTTTTAAAGGTTACTTTCGCAGTGTGTTGGTGCAGCAGGCGGGTTACTTGGTGAGATGATGATGGGGCAACAATGCCTGGCAGAGTTAGTGGGGATGTTTTTTTTGACAGGAATGGATGCAACTGAAAATCTAGATTCTAGATTCATTCGATTAGATGAGATTAGATTGGGTTAATTAGATATAAATACACCACATAATATGTAGATAAATAATGATAAATAATGATAAATATAGATAAATATAGATAAATATAGATTGTTTATGCATGCATGTAGATACTATCGATAGATATAAACTGTGATAGTCTTCGAAATTTGACGACCAAGGGATATTTTGATCCTTACAGTAGCCACATGAAGGGTTCGGTACTGAAGATTACCAACATGGATCGTTGGCACTCAATTTCTGAACCAATTAAAATAAACATGGAACCATATGGAACCCCAAAAAAGTGGATTTTGACCATGACTATTACTCGATATGGCCATTTTTAGGTTCCATGTGAAATTTGGATGGTGTAATTGGGGGAATTGCTGTGATCAATCGGCAGAATCATTGGGCAACGGGGCACAACTCGAACCAAGCTTAGTTACTCTTGGAGCAAACCGGCCCGAAGATATTTTTTGTTGCCTATCAGGACATTTCGTTATTTAAAACCCACCTTCAGCTGGTGGATTTGCGACCACTTAGTTGTGAAATATCACGGTCTCCCATAGTTTTGTGGTTTCAAAAACACCTAGCTATCACTGACTAGCAACAAAAATCAAGTTCTCTGCGGTTTTGCGACCTTTGAATTTTTATGAAACTGGGTGAATTTTTTTTCCAGCATCATATGAATTGGTTCAATCCAACTTCAGCAGTTCTGATGTAATTTCAGCGCTGGTTTCTCCATGAGAAGATCTTGGAGCAAGAGCCTCTCTCCGATGGCAGGCCCCGCACCCATTTGAAGAGGCAAATCTCAATGTTGCTGATTAGATGTAAACATCATTTGTTGCTTCAAGCTGCTACAAATCACAATTTTATGGGTTAAATCCTGAATGTTTTTAGAACCATTTCAATCCGACAATTCTTGCTGGTTAAGTCACTGTTTTCTTGCCCAAGTCACCATGTTCTGATGGTTAAGCCTGCTTTTGATCAAGTCACTATTTTTGATGGTTAAATATTTTTTTAATGGTTAAGCCACTCCTTAAGCCACAATTTTCAACCGCCATTTGTCTGCCACTGAACTCACCACTTTTTGTGAATGTTCATCGTCTCTGTGAGGAAGCTGAAGCTACAGAAGTGCATGCAGGGAGTCTCAGGGAATGTATCGTTGTTTTAAGTTTGGTTTTCAAGTTGTTTACTCTCCAGTGATTTTATGGATATTTAGTTTGTTATGGAATTTTATCACACAACTATATATATATAAATACAATTAGTTCATCAATGTTGGTTTTCAGGGCCTGTGTATAGTTTGCTATGGAACGTTATCAGAAAAATGGTGATTTTCCGCAGGTATGTTAAATTACCAGAGGGTAGAACCATTATTTCATGTTGAACCAATGTGTTGAATATGTTGTCCGGTTTGTAGTTTGATGAGCAACAACTGGCAATACTGTTGGATCTATTCATGTCCAGCAAAAGGAATCCTGTTTGATATCATTTGGTGGAACCAATGGATTTCTAGCATGAACCATTTTTGTTTTACTAGTAACTAATGTAGATCTAAGCAGTCTTTTCCATGTCAAACTGGAAAGGTGGCCGTAAAGGTGACAAAGCTCGTGGCAAGGGGGGTAAACGGGATGCAATGCGGGAGTGGTCCGATGATGAGCTGGAGCACTCCTTGCAACAGCTGAAATATGCAGCCACTTGCCTGGTTAAATCATGAAAATGCATGAACGCATGTCTTTTGAATTGCCATTGGTCACCAGATCAGGCTTTGAAATTGTTGTTGTTTGATAGAAGGTGCATCGAGGAGAAGGAGGGCAAGCAGTGGCTGGCACATGGCCAAAGCGATGTGTTATGATTGCATGGGGTGCAGAAATGTCTGGAGCACCCCAGGATTGGCAAGGCTTCAAGGTGCAGGATAGATTGGTTCAACATCCCATCGATATCATCAATGACATCGAGGAAAAGGTTTGTTTCCACAACATTGAAGGTGAATCTTGTCTGCATTGATGACTTCAGCTGGCTTTGGTATATATATATATACACTATTCCTACATTCATAGCCATTTACCAGTTACAAAGTGTTATCAATCGGGTTATCATCATTCCATATATGGGGCTACAACCGACTGGCAACTGGTAAGAGAGCAACAAACTGTATTTTTAACAGTCCCTTTCGGCTGGCTTTCACATCAGGAAGGAACTCTCTTCGTGTTAAGGGTTACTCTCCGTGCTCCTGCGTCAACAACACTTCCGGAATAGTGGACGTATTCAATGTGCATTTAACTATTTACCAGTTCTACAGTTCTACATGTATATTTACCCTACAACATTTAAACTTTCTTTGATTTTTGTATTCTAACAAATGTTGTGGAGCAAGACCATCCATATCAAGCACTGGTCTGCGTGAATTATACAAACCTCACCACGAATACTTTTATTGATCGACATGACGGATGTGGACTTCGATCGCAGTTCGAAAGTATGTTCATTCTGAAATCGGTGTTCGACTTGCCGGATGAGAATGCCTACAGTTATAACATGTTATAACTTATAACCCTTAACACTTATGTATAGATATACACAATATATATATATATACATAATATATATATATAGATACATAATATATATATGTATATCAGGATTATTTCCTGATAACCTGAGTATACCTTAGTTATAGGAGTTAGTTCATCCCATTTATACCTGCATAACTAGGGGCCCCCAAAAGTTATAAATCGGTTTATCACCCCCCATTAACTATGGATATAAATTATCATAAACCATAGTTATTGAAGTTATCAACCAACTTAGCTAACGAACTGGGGCACCACCTAATGTTTATCAAGGGCGATAACGATGTGACCCAGGTCGTGGATGAAGTGATTGCCTCAGATCGGCGACGAAAACAGCTCTTGCAACGCGAGGCGTTTAGGGTTTAGCTCGGGTTCCTTGGGGAGTTGGTGAATAACGTGGCTCCGCGTTGCTATGGTGATATCACAATTACTGTATAGCAAATTATAGCACATTTATGGAACACCATAGCACAAAACCATTGCAAAATATACATCATAGGGTATAGAGGGTGTTATATCACCATATATAGTTATGACTCGTTATGAATTATTTTGCTTTGGTGATATAGATACCCTCTGGTTATTTAACATAGCTATATGGAAGCCATGGCCTATTTACAGATGATTTTCCCAGCTAGAAACCTCCATTTATAATGGATTTTCCAGTTCGCTATGTTAACTAACCAATAGATAGATATAGCCTCTGGTAAATTAACTTGTGGACCCTGAAAATGACCAATTTATAGTGGAAACTAGCCTTCCAACCCCGATGAATGGCAGGGTCTATGTTAATTTACTGGATTACTGGAGGGGATATGGTGATTTACTATGATTTTTCCAGCAAAAAATAGCAAACATTCTGATTGTTTTTTTTTTTTTGTGATTTTGAGGTGTTTAATGGAGGTTTCCAAAGTGATGAAGAGGTCCCCCTTAATCATCCAGTCGTCATGGGTGACCATGACCTAGTATAGGTTAACCCATGGCGACGACTGGGGATCCCCCATTTTTGGGAGAAACCACCATACCACGGTCATGATGTTGTTGGATTGTCTACTGTCTACCAATGTTTCTGGACTTACTGGTGCTAAACGTAGGGTTGCTGGATGGGTTGCTGGGGGTTGCTGGGATCATTGATAGTTAGCCAGTGGATCATTCCCGAAAATTCCCTACTATCAATAATGGATTGGTTTAAGGGAAAATCTATAGGAAACCATAGATTTTCCCATTAAATATGGGGTTTTCCGGTTCCAATGTTCCCTTAAACCAATCCATTGATACGTCTGATACGCACCAGTGTTTGTGGATTGTCATCAATCCATCTATTCGTTTTTTTTTCTCCAAAACATACGATGTTTGAGTTTCCATGATGTTGGGTGACCATCAAGTATCCTCTGGTAAACATACAAAAAACATCAAAAAACTATGGAAAGATCCACCATTTTTGATAAGGGTAGATCCACTATTTCTATGACCATTTTCAATAGCGAACTGTTGCATTACCAGAGGGTACATACAATCTCTTGACTATGGCACAGATCTGGGGTGTTCTTAAATGGTGGACCATGGAGAACACAAAACCAGTGGATGAGTTGCACCCGATTGCACCCCATTTCTGGTTGAAACCTCCATATAGTTAAGGTATGGGGATGTCAACATCCAAAAAACATGGATTTGATTACAAAAAAGGGTTTACCCTCAGTTCAATAGTTTGCTATGGAAAATCCAACCTTTTTGATAGATCAACTATAGATTCAAGCCCAATGCGTCTTAGGAGAAATACACCACCATTCTGATCATTCTGTTGGCGATTACCGTCCAGCAACCTAACATGGCTATGGAACATGGCCCATTGAGTTTTATTTTTCATTGGTAAATTATAACGACCTCACTGCGACCTCACTGAAATCATGGTTAATAAGAGGAATCATCCCCAAATGGCCGCAAGTTTCAGGTGAGTGAATGATATTGAATTACTATAATAATATCTATAATTTTCCCAAATAAATGATGATCATGATTTTATGTGAGTGAACTATACATTATTTACCCAGAGTTCTGATTAGTTTACTGGAAGCCAACTAGTAGTTTGATCAGGGTTTACCCCAGAGTTGGAGCTTTTAGGTACCAAAGTTGTTTTTTTAAATCCCCAGGACTATGACGTGTGGCGCTTGTTGTGGACGGCAGACACTTCATAGTAGCAACCAGCGAAAAAAGGATAGAAACATATAAAATCCTACTGAGTACTTGAAGAGTTGTTCGATCTTTTTCAGGCTTTGCTATACAACTCCCATAAAATTGGCATATCTGAAAGTACTAACCACTTGGTTTTTCAGGGTGGATTGTGGTGAATCAAAAGGATCGCCTAACCAGGATCTAGTTTGATGATTGCCCCAGCCCCGTGGAGGGTTTCCATGCGTTTCCCAAGCAAATTCTAGATGCTTCTCCCAAATTGGATTATTACCCAGCCCAAATTTCAGGATATTTCCCAATCTGGTTCGGTCATCACGTATCTAACCAGGGTAACACGCAGCTTGAGAATCTTTCAACATGGCTCACTCAAAAATTGTGTAGAGAGTTGTGTCTGCCCAGGCCAAGCCGATGTGTACTTAGATCATCAATGATGTTGCGAATTTAGATGGTTAGCATATGCTCGTTATATTGACCCATTCTGTACCAGGCATCGTAAGTGGTGAAACAACGCTGGTTATCATCGGGGTTACTGTATCCCGATTATAACTGGGTGAACTAATGCCACAAAAACCAATCGGTTATCTCCATGTTTGTCTTGTCTTGCTTGCCTCACAACCCAATTTTGGTAGCTCATAACCCTACGTATATCCACGTTTGAGGTTGCATCACTAGTTGACTATCTGTCCCACACGAATACTTTAACCTCAGAAAAGACGAACCACTTCTCCTTATATGGCCGATGTCATCATTTTGTTTTTTTGCTTAGCCAACTACATCTAACCACCTAATTTTGGTACAGGAAGGGCCCCTACTTAGCAAAGTAGTTTCACAAGTAGGTTGCAGCAACTGTGCGGTTTTGGTAGATAATGAATCCCCTCCCCTTGATATTAAACACCACCCAAATGGTCCCGAAACAAAGCCATGGTTTCGTTGAACGGGGATGTTTAATATTAGGGGGATGGGATTATATATTTACACCAGGGTTATTGTTTAAACTTATACCAGAAAAAAAAACATGTTAAATTTAACCCAACTATATCTTTCCAGATTAAACAAAAAATCAACCTAAACAGTTTGACCAGATCGGTGAACGGCGTCCCTGGATGTTCTTCAGCAAAGCTTAAGTGACACGGCTCAGATGCCACTACGTACTTTGCAGCGCTTGTCACGGCGCCAAACAACTTCCAAATACACTACCGTGGCTATATGATTCCAAGAGAAATCAAGATATACATTAACTTACCAATATAATATGTACTATGTTGGACGATCAGATAGAATATGATTTTTTCCTAGGTCACAGATAGAATATGGAAAAAAAAGCTAAAAAGCTAAGACCCCAAACAGCAGATAGAATATGCAAACAACATATGCAGATAGAATATGAACATATGATATATGTGCACTGTTGCATGTGTGTGCAGTACAGTACTGCACTGCCTGCAGCCAGCACAGTATAACGACCAATAAATAATGCAACACATACAAAAACCATGAAATTGAATGTCACATCCTTCCAGCCAATAGTTTGCTCTCAATTTTTGCTCACCCCTACTAGCGGGGACCAGCAGTTAGAATATGAAAGTTGGAT
>Ga0126342_10010712_pt1 | contig 16414 bp, 16 predicted proteins | sample Cyp1metagenome_FD_92528 | JGI IMG/M metagenome (GOLD analysis project Ga0126342, IMG submission 92528) | Coral microbial communities from Lord Howe Island, Old Settlement Bay, Australia - Cyphastrea 1 metagenome | ecosystem: Host-associated > Invertebrates > Cnidaria > Coral ... | reverse complement strand
TAACTGCTTCTTATTCTTTTGTTATGTATTGTTATGTGATCTACCACCCTGCATCATTTCAAGTCGCTGAATTCTATTTGTCCGTAACACGGAAGTATTGCTTCCCAACTTCCTTTGATAAATCTAACGATCTAGGCTGGTTTGCATGTTTCAGGATTCAGTTCCTGCCGGATCATATAATGATCCATTCTTGTCTAGTGTATGTATGTGTATGTATGTATGTATGTATGTATGTATGTATGTATGTGTGTATGTATGTATGTATGTATGTATGTATGTATGTATGTATGTATGTATGTATGTATGTATGTATGTAATGTTTATGTATTTTTATATGCATATTTATATATGCATGTGTATATATATATATACTGTACTTCTCTGTGTATATATATATATATATACACATGTATATATATATATATGTGTACATATGTGTGTATGTATATATATATATATATACACAAGTGTGTACATATGTGTGTGTACATGCGTGTATATATATATATATATGTATCGCTAGCGGGCTGACGTTTGCCCGAAACCGACGGAATTCGATGCGGGACTACAATCTCTCTTTTGTATATTTTTACGAAATGCAAACATATAAAATCTTGATACTGCCTGCAACTCTTTACATTTGTGCAGTTACCTAATGCGGTGCCAAAATCACCTTTGGAACCATGTATTCAACATATTCTGCATAATTTGCGGGCTTTCGAGCCCTAAACTAAAACCTTGAAGAAACGGTAAAACCGTAGAAGAACCCCAAACCCTAAATCAACCATAAATATCCATAAATAAGTTATCAATCCCAAAAAAACCTGCAGTAAAAAAGAAGTAAACAAACACTAGATGAACCCTAAACCAACCCTAAATAAGCCCTAAATTAACCCAAAGAAACTAAATTCCCAATGAAACTTTGGGCGAAGCTAATATGTCCGGTGGATTCAGGAGGATATATATATATATAAATGTGGGTGCATCTCAAAAAGTACCGAAAAATCTGCTGCTTTATGTTTTCTTCCGTAAATAAAAGTTCATTTTTTTGGGGATATCCCCCCATTTATGGACAAACCAATACATCAGTCTCCTATATCATTAGTCCATAAATGGTCATATAATGGTTATATATCATTACTGACCTATGATCTTGGGTATCATGGTTACCATAACTCCCCAGCTCCAACGGATGATCAGAATCTCTGTTAGCTATGCGTTCAATAATTGCTGTACCTCCAGAATACAGATTTATATGGATTTATAGATTGGATGAGATCGAATTATATAGATTGGATATGATTGGATTAGACTAGATGAGCTTAGACTAGATAGACAGTGTCACATGTAATATTAGGCGTGACTCAAAATTTCCCCAACCTCCCCCGATGGGACATCATCCGAGCGACCCAATTGCCGGTGATGTCCCGCACAGGTGATACCTCGGGCGGAACCATCAACCCGCAGTAGGTGGATGTTGGATTATATATGTTGGATAGCGTTTGGACGCTTTTGGATGACTTTACTGTAGATGATTTTGGATAAGTTTCAATACTTGAGGATGGCTTTGGATGGTGTTGGATATTCATAAGAGTTGTGGATGATGTTGGATTATTCGGGAGCTTGTCTGGCTTTGGGGATTTTTTTGGGGTTGTCGAAAATTGAGGAGGGGCTAGTGAGGTTCACCAACAAACAACCGACCACAATTTACCCTCTGGTAATTTAACATAGCTATTGAAAATGGTGATTTATAGTGAGTTTTCCCATGAAAAATGGTGATTTTCCATAGCTATGTTAAATTACCAGAGGGTAAGTTCAGTATGCGAGAAAATACCCCTGCTGTGATGATCTTTGCGATCCCAAATCATAGTGTCATGGTTGGTTACTGAGTTACTGGGATTATTTTTTTCGGGGTTTTGCCACATCCACATGACCTGAAGAGGATGGGTCATATGGGTCCCAGTGCTCATGATGACCCACATTTTTTTAGGCCAATTTAACCCAGTGACCATGACACATACTCTGTGGGTGAAAATCTAGCAGGTGAGAGAGCAACAACAGGTTCTTTTGGCTCTGCAATCAACATAGCCCTCTCTGCAACGTGAAGAGAGTATGCAAACAAAGAGGAAATCGGTTTCGAGATCGGTTTCAGTACCAAACTTGCAAAATTCAAAGCATCAAACCCTCAGTTTGCAGTTTACGGCTTCCCTGGATCCATACCGGCTAGGAAATGTTTGGAGTGCACAAGCAGGAGACTTATCCAATCTTATCCATCCAGGCAAACCAAATCAAATCCTGGCAGGAAAGGTTTCCTTAAAAATACCATTAATACAGCATATATCATCATATACCAGATATATCGCTAGCTCTGACATTTTTACATCCCTGAAATTTAAGACGTGTTTACAAAGTTATCATTGGATTGGTTCAAGGGATTTCTTCAGGACATGATTCTGGGACTCGATTCTGGTTTGCTGGTCACTCGCAAATGGCTTTCCCAAACATTTAAAAAAAAAACTGGGTACGAACAGGTTGAACAGACGCTCAAAACTCGTGGAGTTTTCAGAAATTCATCCAGCTGGGCTTCAAAATCTACCCGCAGCCCATGTCCAAGGAGACCGCTTGGCGCCGCTTGGCGCCGCTTGGCCCCAGGGATCAAGTGATCGAGCCATTGGCATCATTGAAACATGATGAAACACTTCACCGATTAACCAACTTCACCGGAAAACCATATAACTTGGAAATCACCAAACAGTTGAAGCTTACCCGTTGATTCTCCGATGTCTGTCATCTGATTTTTTGATTAAAAGCACTGCCTGGTGTCATCGCACGCCGACCAAGTCGTAATGCCGCGTTGCAAAGCAAAATGCCGAAGGAAACGCTCGCCCACTGCGCGAACCAATCGGCATCTCAAAAGGATATTGAGGTGTCTTAAAATGGGGGATCCCCAAAACCATAGGTTTTAATAGTAAAATGGTCCAACTTTGGATGATTTGGGTGTACCCCCCATTTTAGGAAACCTCCATGTCAAAATATGTGTCGAGGAAAAATAGAGGGGTTCCGGTTTGGTATAATGTGGTAGGCCTAATGCCATAAATTATCTTTGTGTGGGTAATTTTTATCATCTACCTGTTGTTGAATGGACGGAAGCCTCTATTTAATCAACCAGTGGGAAAAGGACATCTAAGGTATATTTCCAACAAAGGGGAGATATGAGATATGGATGATTCTCGCTGCTTTGGGAGCAAATTGGGATTTCTCAGCAGCCATTAGCCATCCATGTTTTTTTACTGGAGCGTCGCACCCCAACAGCAGTGAAGATTCCAAACTCAAGGCCACACAATATGGAAACAAAGTAGGCAACACAGTGGGAGACAAAGTTTGAAATAATTTGAGGCACACAGTGGGAAATAAGTGAGGGGCAAAGTAGGAGACAAAGTGGGAGATACAGTGGGAGACGAAGTACCAGACGAAGTGGGCGACAAACTGGGAGACAAAGTCGGCGACAAAGGAAAGGCACGGGAGGGAGGGAACAGACTAGGTGGTGTTCACCATGGTTTCCCACCAACCAGCCCAGAAGCAAGCAGAAAATTTAGCAAAAATTGTCTATTTCTGTAGTGATAAAAAGATGTCCTAACATGTCTTAACTACTTTGAGGATCGGCATATTAGTCGTGCCAGCAAATGCGAAAACTCTAGGCACATGCAAGAGAACCTTGCGGGCACAAGAGAAAACAAGTTCATTGAATTGTTAGTGTTGTGTTGAAAACCCTGTGCCATACTTTATATGAATTGGTCAATAGGAATTCCATTATGATGAAAATCCCCAGCGTATTAGATAGTATATCATATTAAAATATATATGATATATATATATATATATATTTATATAATATATATATATATCATATAGTAATATATATCATATATTATATATATCATATATTATATATATAATATATTATATTATATTATATTATATTACATTATATTATATTATATTACATTACATTATATTATATTATATTATATTATATTACATTATATTATATTATATATATATTATATTATATTATATTATATTATAGTTTATTATATTATATTATATATGTATATATCATCTATAAATTATATGTAAGATTATATATACATATATACCCAACTGTAATCATCAACCAACAGTTTTATCACTGCTGAGATGGGCCGGCCGCACGTTCAAAGAGCGCCAATTTTTCCCACGCGTTCAGCTGTCTGGAGAACACCGGAACTGACCTGTGCTGGGAAGATCCCTGAAGCGGGTGGCCGGAAACTGGTTTTCCGACACATATGCTGACACATACTCTGGTTTTCAATCTGGCATATATTCTGACATTTCATCTGGCATTCTATCTGGCATTTTTGAGCATTCTATCTGGCATCCTATCTGACAATATCTGACATATTGATATATTGTTTGACATTTTATCTGGCATGTTATCAGACATTCTATCTGGCAATCTCCGTGGCATATATTCATGTCAATGGGAGGCATGTCAACACAACATGTTTTTCTCTGCATTGCGTCTTTTGCACAAAAACAGCCTTGCAAACTCTAGGTTGTCGCTTAAACAGCTGCAGACAAACCACCAATACTTGTCAACCCCAAAATGATCCTGTCCTTCTTCTTCCTCTAATAACATGGGTTTTTTGGCTTTAGCCAAGACCTAGACATTCAATGAAATCCGCTGGCTGCAGGCGGCTGCAGGCGTGTCTTTTGGATCTTGTTTGTTCGTGGTTGTCTTGTATGTTCTGTATTTTGTCACCTGTGTCTAGACTTCCCCCTTGGCTCAATTTGTTTGCCTCGTCTAAGATTGAAACCCCCTTCTCGCCCAACATGGGCGCCAAGGTTTGGTTTTTACCATGTTTGCTGTCATTTCCATGTTTTTTGTGCGTTTTTCGTTGTTTTTTCTTCTGTGGGTTGGCTCCGTCTGTTGTACCCAGTACTGGAGATATAGGTATAAGATGATATAAGTTGCCATTCCATCCACTGGCTTTTGCACAGAACGCCTTTTGCATGCGCAGCTTCTCTCTCACTTTTAAACCCGCAATCATCTAAATCGATAAATCAACTTCTCCTGCTCCTGTTCTCCGCCGTTGCTCTGCTATTATCCTTACAAACCTGGCCTTTGTCTTTTCAGGTGCCTGCATGCCCAAGCTGGTTGCTACGCTATCCGCTATCATGTCTCTGGCCACGTGGAGTGTCTGAGCCACCATGGCTCTGGCCAGGATGGTAGCTGGGTTCATTCGTGCGTCCGGGATGTCTTCTTAAATCTAAAGACCACCTGGCAGATCCGGAAAAACTGAGAAAAAAAAACGGCAGTCCCCACTACAACTCCAACCTTTGTGTTGAGGTCGGCACTAGCCGCAGGGATCATCCCAGTGAACCTTCTCCATTCGGAAAGGCCCACAAAATAAAACACTGCGACTGCAAAATAAAACACTGCGACTGCAGCCGAGCTGGCACGCGGCCCCATGGCCGTGCGGCAGTCGTTTTTTAAGTGGCTCCAAACAATGCCATGACATCAAAGAGGGGTAACTCTGATCAGAGGCGTGGATCGAGCCCCGACGAAATTTGGACGCATTGAGACTCAACATGAACAACCGAGGATGAGCGGTGTGTTTTTGATCGCTTCCCATTCCTATATTGTTTCAACCTCACATGTCTCAGCAGACTTCGCCGGAAAATGTTTGGACCGTAACTCGGTTTACCCTCCCAATGATTGGCACACCCTGTGAATTCCCCCAAAGGAAACACTTCTGGAAAATTTTGAACCGGTCAAGGATGGGTACCCACACTTCAAGGGACTTCTTTGGGCAGCACACACTTTGTCATTGGCACCATGTTATCCATGTTTCGGCCATCATAGATGAGGAGGTCCACCAAATCTGGAGACACTACCAGCCCCAAAAACGCTCAACGCCTCAGAACATGTTCGAGCCGAGCTCTTCAAGAGTGACTCAGGGAGCGTTGTCTAAATACCTGAGCGCCAGTTGGGGCAGATGCAAAATAAGATGTATGCATACTTGCAAATGCAAACATATTTGCTGTATACATTTGCCGTACGGGCACCTGATATTCTAAGCGCTTCATTTTTGGCTCAGCTCATCAACCCCGCATCAACCAACATCCAAAATCCCTTTGAGCACAGCTCATCACCGTCATCACCGTCATCTCAGGCCAAGTTTCTTCACATCTTCCCCAGGGAGCGGGGAGGGAAAACCGGAGTCCTCGCCCAGGCATTCTCCGTGGTGGATACTCAGTGGATACATGGGGTCAGGATGGGTCAGCATCATAAGTGGATTCTAATTCTAACTATAGGATGATGATATTGGATGATTAATGATGATTATACAATATTGTACAAGCCAACTTTAGAATTTTGACAGCGACATGGGGTCGTCCAAGACTCAGGTGCTCCAAAATCCAGTGCTTCATCATATTGTTCCCTCTGGACTAAGCCACAAGGCGAAGTCGCGGGCCAATGGCAGCTGGTGGACAACTGCATTGTGGTCATCCCCTACTCACTCTACAGAGACAACTGCTGGCCCCCACGGGTGATGAAACGGTTCATCACCCCGTACCAGCCGGTCAGTTAGAGATGTGCTCATGGGAGTCAAAATGAAAACTAGATGGGTTTGTATGAAAGTAGAGCACCCCATCATCATGTTCTCCTGTTACAAAAAAAAGACAACGTTTTTTTTACAAAACCCAATTCTACAGGACTTCAAGCCACCAGCTTGAGGATATTCCAACACATCGGAGTTGAACGTGAAAAATTAGACAAAAGGACCAGCGCCACACCCGCCACCCATCCTCTATCTCTGACAGCATCATCTTGCCATCTAGGATGGTGTAAGCTTTTGTAAAGAATTCAAGCTCCTCCGTGGTGCGCAAGTGGAAAAAAAACACCCCTCAAAGCACCCCGGCAGATTTGTTCACCTCTTCATCTATAGGAAGCGTCCAAAAAAGAAGACGACGTCTTCTTAAAAGGTCCGTAGCGCCGGAGCAGGCTTCGCCTCCGGATCTTTCTGATACACGATCTTTCCTTTGATGTACCTCAGCACCCAGGATGGAATCCCGGCCCATATAAAATTGCTGGTTCCCACCATAAGCTACCAGATGACTTGGGATGTTCCATGGTTTTCCTAATCTCTTTGGACCCACATGACTTAGCCACGGAAGATAGAGCCACTCTTTGCATCATGAACTCCCCAGCAACCGCATTTCCTGGTCAACCATGTTTTTTTTGTTTTTTTCGATCGGCAACCCTGACTGCGCTGATTTGGATCATATCCTGATTTTGGTGGGTGATATCCCCATTATTTGGTTGGTTTCGTTGACATTTGTCGTGATATTTATATCAAACATGGCATTGGGAAATCTCAAATGTGTAGATGATTGTCCTGTTCAAAGCTCCATATTTTCGGGGATTTCCCAGCCATGTTTGATGACAGATTCCAAAAAGCGATGGGCCAAGAGACTTGTGACGAGAGAAAGGGTTCTGGGTCCATTCTTCTTGCCTCGGGGACCAAATCTGGGCTCGGACCATCTTCAAATGATGTCTTAGCAACAAAGGCCATCGAAAAACCTTACCAAAGCTGTCAAAATGATCTAAAAGATACTGTCAAGAATGGATTGAAATGCACGAATTGAGGATTTGATCATTTCATGTACACTACACCTCCAAATTCGGAAAGCCTCGTTTCCCTTGGGACGAATTGCCACAGAACAGGGATCTTGTGCAGTCAACAACCACAGCACCTTGATGAAATGATCCATCTGCATCCCGCTGAATAACCTAAAGACTTGATGAATAACCCCGTTCGGCAAGTGACCTAAGTGGAGTTGATGCATATAACTGGGCTTGAACGAACTCTGATTGCAGACCAGTTGTCATTTGTTTGATAATCCTTCAAGTAGTTCAAACATGTTCAAACCTCTCTCCATTTGTGTCTGAAGATACCCAAAAATCAGGCTACACAAATGATCTTCCCAATGAAAATGCTATTTTGGCGATATGGTGTCCCAATCAAAGTACTATTTTTGGGGGCCAATCGAAGTACCGCAGCCACTTGGATCACCACAAGGCCCGCGCCACACCATTGTGAGGTAGTGCTTGTCCACCTTGCTACCAGCTGCGCCCTGAGCATGGATTTTTGGACGCCTTCAGATCAGATGCTTCAGATACCCTCTGGCAATGACTAACATGGCTATTGAAAATGGCCATTTATAGTTGATCTACCCACTTAAAATTGTGATTTTCAACAGCTATGTTTGTTGACCAGAAGGTATATACTTTAGACATAATAAGGCAAAAGGTCGATCTGAGATGTGCAGATGTGTCCCGCAAAAGCGGTGGAGAGTGAACAATAGCTTTCAGTAGGTAGGGATCTAGATGAAAATAGTTTTGCAATGAGGGGTGCCGTTGCAAGTAGTAGTCTGTCACTTTTTGAAGGCTCCCCCAATTCACAACAGTGACCGGGATTGCCATTCATCAGGGGGTGACATTTCATCCATATCGTGGCATGGGTGAAATGCCAGAGTTTCACCAACTGGGCATCCCCCAACTGGGCAGCCCAACATGATGAATCAGGGCGCGTGGCGCGGTACCACCTGACCTGGCTGGAATGATATGTTGTTCTTCGTTTGTCATGACAGTCTACAAGGTTCCAGAACCCAAGGCAAAAAGCTGGAAATGATGGGCCGTTATTTTTTTGATCGCCCTTTTCATCCACAGCCGAAATGGTCAAATTGATGATTTGGGTACAGGTCCCTGACTTTTGGAACATCCGGAGAACTGACTGACAGGGAGCATCATCGAGTCAAAACGTTCATTTTTTGGTTATTATATTATATTATATTATTTATATATATATATATTATATATATATTATATATATATTATATATATATTATATATATATTATATATAACTACCTTTTTAGCAGGGGGGGACCATACCTATCACATCACATTCCCCTCCAGATCGGTGAATCAGATCCCATCGCCCGATCGCCCCAGGTACCCATCGTCAACATCCTCGATACCAAACGACAGGGCATTCATCGAGGCCTCGGTTCACAGGGATTTGCTGAGTCGGGGTCGGGGTCCCCCAAAAAATAACACAGATACCCTCCGGTAATGACTAACATAGCTATTGAAAATTGGCCATAGAAATAGTTGATTTACCCATGAATCATGGTGATTTTCTATAGCTACGTTAGTTTACCAGAGGGTATCACTAAAACGATTCCCCAGTCATGGTGGATGTTCCATTGGGAAAATAAAAAATCACCGACGAAAAAAGACCAGGAAAACCTCATGGATGGTCCCCAAGCGGGCCTGCTGAGTGAAGAGGTCTGCGATGGGTTTGTAGAAGGGTTTCGACCTCGTAGTGAGCCGGCGGCGAAATATCGGCTGGTGGTATAAATCACTTCAGAATTAGATATAATTGACATGTATACCCTCTGGTAATGACTAACATAGCCATTGAAAATGCCCCAGTCGAAATAGTTGATTTACCCTTTAATCATGGTGATTTTCCAGTTCGTTATGTAAACGTTTACCAGGCCGGGTAATTCAATAGAATTTCAAAGTTGATCATCCCAGATATCCCAGTGAAACATGTTTTGCCAGCAAAGTTGACTAATGGTGAACCTGGATTCAACCCTGGAACAGGTGCAAAAAAAAAGCCAGAAATCAGACCCAGTGACCTCAAGGTTTCGGACCTAAATGGGAAGGACAGATCTCTTATCTTGGTCAAACTTGAACCAAGTGGTGACAATTTGGTTCCTATCTTTGGGTCTGGTGACCTGGTATATTGCTAAAAAACCAACACATCTCCGAGTTTTCTGTGAAAAGCCCCGTGTTTCTCGGTCAAATCTCCACGAGCCTTCCAGGATCGTTTTTGTGCGGTCCCTGCGAGTGCGGGGAAACAAGTAGGATTTGAGCGGCAGAGCAACCCTCATGGTAAAAAAGAATGAAATGTTGACTCCAACACGGTTGATATCTAGGCAATCTAAGGTGTCCCTTTCAAGGCTCGAAGTATGAATAGACTGGATGATATATCTAGAATCTAGAATCTAGATATCTTCATGTTACTGTGCGCCTGTAGGTTTGACAGTTACACTATTATTTAGAATAAATATGCATTGTACATGACATACCAACATAGCTCTCGAATTTGGGCTGTAACCACCATTCCCAGCCCCAGCATTTTCGGACTTCACAACAAGTCTAATTTCAGCCCGCCAACATTGAAATTGATCCAAACATAACACTTAAGAATACTTATACATATGCGCTCTACTCGCCAGAAAATTAGATATGATATGACTTAACCTCTGGTTATTTAACATAGCCATGGAAAATGGCCCATTTATAGATGGTTTACCTATTAGAAATGGGTGGATCTTTCCATGGCTATGTTAAATAACCAGAGGGTAAGATTCTTTCATATCCAAGCCATATTTTACTGTCCGGTTGATCTCCGCAGCGTAACACAGTTTAACACAGCGCTCAGCGATGGCCTTGGCTTGTCGACACAAGGTCTCCGTCTCGATGCAATGTGCATCGTCCTTTTGAGGCTTCACCTCGGCCGGAGCTTGGCCTTGGCCGCCTTGGCCTTCGAGAGGTAGAAGCCAATATCTCCAGATATATTTAAACTTATAGCTAAATATATGGAATTGATTGGAATTGTATGGATCACGTAAATCTGTATGCATAATATAGGTATATATATACATAGACATGTTTTTACCAGTGGCCTCAAGTATTCTGGGTATTGTTGACGGCATTTGGAGTACATCGGCATCGTCGGAGCTGCTGGAGCTGACCAGTGGGTTGGCTCTTGGGGGATGTAGCCGCGGTCTACCAGAGCTAGCTTTAGCATGGTTTAGCGCCCTGAAAACTTGAAAAGCAATGATAATTTTCACGTTTGTCACGTTTGTGTTGCAAGTCACTCAAGCCAAAAAGAAGCGGCAACGCAAGTCCAAAGTTTCAAGAGGTGTACGAAAAGTAAGGCTACTGTGGAGTGGCCAAAGCGGGACCGGGAACAACGCAAGAGAGCAAGAGCCAGGGAAAGCATCGGGCCTGACAATATTTCACTTCAATGGCCATGTAAAAACATCTAGCGGAATCTAGCGCCACACTAACGCAAACCTGGCGCCAAGGTGCAGGAAAAGAATTTCTCACTGCCCAATTATGTCTGATCGGGATGCCTCAAAATTATGATCCAGACCAAGGCTTTGGCAATCTAACGGTTAGAGCGGTTAACACATACCAACAATGGGTGAAAGGGGTGCAAAATTTGACCCACAAGGCCCAAATGAATCCAAATGAATTCTTCACCACTCATCTCTTTCTATTTCCCTCAAACGCCTTAGAAAGCCTGTCCTGTACTCACACAGAAACATTTGGGTCTTTCGGATCGCGTAGACACGGTCACTGGGTCCCGCGGCCCACCAAAAGTCAATGTCCAATGAATTGGCTGCACTCGAGCAGTACATCACTGCCTAGAGAGGATCAATGGGAATCCAAGGCCAATGTTTCAAGGGGACGGGAACGCCACATGCATGTGTCCAACACTGGGGGATGCCCCCCCAAAAAAAGGCAATCTTGAAGTGGAAAAATGATGATAAACCGCTGGCTTTACGGGGGCCCTATCTTGAGACCAGCCTGCACATGGGTGTGGTCAAGGGACCGAATGGAAGCCCAACGGACCTCTATCAGCTTCATCATCCCAAATAGGGAGTGTGGATGCAACCGACTTTTTTTTGGCAAATCACTGATTGAAATCAAGTGGATCTTGGGCCAAAATTTACAGGAAACCACCATGTTGACCTGAAACATAGGTCCTAGGTGTTTCCTGTTTTAATGTTCCCTACGTTCCCTCAGGACCCTTCAACACACATGGATGGAACCATCAGGACCAAATTCCCACCTGCATGCCGCAAAAGGCGTTCGGACCTGGCTCTGGGGATGAGATCAAACATTATCAGCCTGCGATTTCGAAAGCGATTGTCTTTGATTCGCAGGTACCCATCTAATAATAGGAAATATCAAGAAATAATCCAGAAAGATCAAACTAATCGTATTTATGTCCAAACTCATCCAGAAATATTCTGCACATTTCTGTACTGTATCTGTTGGATTCTCCATCGGATATCCATTGGAGCTTGGGATGCCCAGATCCTCCAGAATTATGACGTACAGAGGTAAAGATCCAAAGACCACATTGACTTTAATGAATTTGGCTTGGGGGGTTCATAGGTCATCCAATTGATAAAAACTCTTGAAAATACCACATGATTTTGGCAAAAAATTCCGAAACATGAAGCTCATCATGACATGAAACTTGCTGTGAGGTTCAAGAACAGCCTCAAAATATGCCTCGTATCACCATTTTGGTGGCATTCACCAGGAAGTCACTGGCGATCATCCTTCTAGGTCCTAGATGGTCCTAGGATGGAAAACATGAGATATGGAACAACCAGATCTGACTCTCCCCTTTTTTGTACAAGCGTACTTGTCCAACATATTTTATAGGGTTTGTCTCAAATTTTGGAACCGTTTTGGAATCCTAGATGTCATTATCATGTATAATTTTGTGTATTTTAATGGCCACAAAAGTGGTGGTGTTTCCCAATGATCTAACCCAGCGAACCAAGGTCCTCCGACATCTGTGGTACCCAACATGCGCCCAGGACAAAAAAGAGCGGCAAATATGCCTGCGATAGTCAGTGAACTCTGCAAATGAGGAAAAAGGTAGGTGGTGATTTTTTTCGGTCCTCATTCAGTTCCCCATTTTTGGGTTCAGTATTCGAATTTGGGGTAGCTAAGTTTGTCGTATACTCAGATCCGACCCTACTGGCTGGTGCCATTGTCATCCGGTTCACGGAAATTTGGGAAAAATATCAAAAAATGAAACGTCCGGTTCCGGATCATTTAGGTGGTAATGTGTTTTGATTCAGCCGTAAGGCCTTCAACATTGAATCGCCTGACTGGTTTGCAACTACATTTCGGAGTTTCCCCTGTTTTTCTTTGAAAACTCAAAACACAAATTCATCCTAAAAATATCAATGCAGGCGCATCGGTATCATAATCATCATCATCATCAACAACATCAACATCAACATCAACATCAACATCAACATCAACATCAACATCAACATCAACATCAACAAACAACAACAACAACAACAACAACAACAACAACAACAACAACAAACCGATTTACCTTCATACTGGCCGATGTGAATCAGGATTTCCACGATGGGTCATCATCAAACCCCAAAAACAGTCAGTAGAACCATCTATCAACAACCACCACAATGCACCGTTAATGGATCAAGATCATCCCAATAGCCACAGTGCTATCTATCATCAACAAAAAATACTGTCTTACCGGTGAAATATATCCCCTTTATATCGCCAGAAGATTCAAACAGCCATCAGCCAAGCATCATCACTTTTTATTATAATTACCGGGGGTAAACGAGCATAGATGTGCAAAAAAATGGCTAAATCAGTTTGAGTTCCCCCATGGGTTTTCCACGTCTACTTTCGTCTACCCCAGGGTAAATAATCATTAAATCCCCATTAAACTATTTGAAATCACCATAAAACCCCATTAAATACGCCCGCACCAAAGGTGCTGGGGTGTGATAGGAGTGGAAGCAACCGACAGATCTGTCAGACCGGTGCAGCTTAAGCTGCGGGTTGGGGCCACGTTCGCCCGGGCAAGGCGCCAAAAAATGTACGGGACTGTGGTAATTTGCACGTTTCGCAGATCGGCCCAAAATCGTCCAAAGTTTCGATCCAACATGTCCGCAACATTGGCCCGACTTGGGGTCAACTTCGGCCAGCAAGGCCCCAACTTCGGCCCAACTTGGACCCACTTGGCTCCAACTTCGGCCCAACTTGGCTCCGAGATAGCGCAACTTGGCCCCAATTTGAACCCATTTGGGAGCAACTTCGGCCCAAGTTGAGGTCCATATGGCTTCAAAATTGAGGACGTAGCCGGCCCGATCCGACATCCTCAAAACGCCCGTTTTCACTGGTTCCCATGTTGTGTCTGCGTTGGGCCCAACTTGGTGCGAAGCTGTCGCCAAAGGGTCCCAGGCCCAAGCTGCGCCACTTTGGACGTAATTTGGGGTCCATCTGGAGTGCTTTGGGCCCAACTTCAGCCCAACATGACCAATTGGCGCCAACTTGGGCTCCACTTGGACCCAACCAAGATAATACAACTTGGGCCCAGTTGGGCCAAGTTGGGCCGCTTTGGGGGCAACTTGCGTCCAAACGTGCCCAAGTTGCGCCATGTTAGACCCCAGTCGTGCTCAAGTTGGGCCCAAGTTGGAGCCAACTGGCCCGAGTTCGGCTCAAGTGACGCCCAAGTTTGACCCAAGTGGGCTCCTGTTCGGCCCAACTTAAGGCCAAGGAGGGCCAAGTTTAACCCCAGTCGGCTTTTGGTTGGGCCAAGTAAACCCGCTTCTTTCCTCTCTCTCCGTCGCGAAGCGACTCGAATCACCCTCAAATCACCATTCAATCCCATGGGTTTTTTCCTACGGGCCTGTCCCGAGACCAAGTCCTTGCACTTCATCCCCCGCGAGAGGTTCTTGGCGATGCTCCAGATCGCAGGCTGCGGCGGATGCTGCATGGATACTACGTGGATATGACATAATATAATATATTATATGTATGCTGCGTATGTGTATATATATATAACGATAATGTATGAATATAACATGAATATTATGTTAATGAACGATTTACCCAGTTTAACAATCGGTTTAACACCTCTTTTACGTCACAATTCCATGAATATTATGTGTATGTTGTGTATATATACATGGATAGTATATGGATGTTGTGTATAGATATAAATGTGGATGTTACAGACGTGTACAATATGTATACATATATATATGTATATATATATATATATATGTATATATATATATAAATATATGTATACATATGGACCGTACTGTATATGATACTGTATACTGTATATGGGATTGTAAAGGGTTATATGTGGGGCTGTATGAGCGTTTAGTTGAATATAGAAGATCATTTACCCAACTGGTTCCACATTCTCCAAAGTTCGGTGGATAAGGGCTGAGTGGTGGTAAACCCAATAATAGTAGACCATCCCCAATATCGATAAATGGATGCAACATGGCGCAATTTCAACCATCCCCAAATGGTAGGTTTATTGTTGGGTTTACGACATGAATATCATGTTTTCCTGGTTAGGTCCCAATTTTACATGGTAGAATATGGATCACAGCATCATAGCTGCCTTCTTTTTCTTCGTACCCTCCTGGGTATGGTGGATCCTCAAGTCACACTCAGATCTCCGTACTTAGCACCAGGGTAGCCTCCAGTGAACTTGGCGAAATCCTTCATGTAATTAATCCATGTTTTTCCATGATTTTCTGTGATTGCGGGCAGGTGAGACCAGTTCAACTCCATATTTTTTTGGGGCTGATGAGCTCGTGAATTGTCCGAATCCTTGGGCCCCACATCTCCAATCAACCCTTGGTTGAGGCAACCACCTCCCATCTCAAGAAAATGCATCAGTTCCCTTCATCCCAAGTAGTAACTGGAAATGTTGAAACCACCAATTACACTGCGTATATCCCTCTGTTTCTTATTTTTATGGAAAATTCTGCTTAAACCCTAGCTCCGGGTCCGGGGTTCCGCTCAAGCACTCCAGGCCTCTTTTTGGGCATTTCAGCTTTAAAAGTCTTGTCTGGTGCCATCTTGAATGCATTGAGGCGATGACACCCCGGCTCTGACGCCGCACGCGTCCGTGCAAACATACTCAAGACGACCGGCGCAACCAGTTGGAAGCATGGATAATCTTGAGATCAGTCAAAAGCTTGAAAGTAGATCGCATAGCAGTGAGCCCTGCGAACCTCAAAGCTTGAAAATTCACTGCGAAATGGGAACCACTGAGGCACCCAGCAGATGGTCTAGATTCCGAAACCTAGAGATACGGTACGAGTAAAACAACAAAGTGACTGCGTGTAGAGCAGTACCTTGCAAGTGCTCTGGCTTCTTCAAGCTCAGTTTGGAGTGTCAAAAGTTGCACCCTCCATTAGAAATAGCCAGGCCTCGGAAACCCTGGTAGTTTCCTTTCTGGCCCCCTGGATGCAGCGCTCTTCAGAGGCTAATCATCACGGTGGTCGGCCTCGGAAACCCTGGTAGTTTCCTTTCCGGCCCCCTGGATGCAGCGCTCTTCAGAGGCTAATCATCACGGTGGTCGGCCTCGGAAACCCTGGTAGTTTCCTTTCTGGCCCCCTGGATGCAGCGCTCTTCAGAGGCTAATCATCACGGTGGTCGGCCTCGGAAACCCTGGTAGTTTCCTTTC
>Ga0126342_10010711_pt1 | contig 16415 bp, 16 predicted proteins | sample Cyp1metagenome_FD_92528 | JGI IMG/M metagenome (GOLD analysis project Ga0126342, IMG submission 92528) | Coral microbial communities from Lord Howe Island, Old Settlement Bay, Australia - Cyphastrea 1 metagenome | ecosystem: Host-associated > Invertebrates > Cnidaria > Coral ... | reverse complement strand
TCAAGGCGGAGGGTGGGTGTGGCAACTTGAGCCTAAAAAGGGGCAACAGCCAGCAGGCATAGGACATCGGTTGGATCAGGGATCCATTGGTTGGGATTCAGGAGTTTCCCTCAAAGGTTTCGCGATATATATATATATTAATGTATATATTATATATATATTATAATATATTATATATACGTACACGTGTGTATGTATGTATATATATATAGGTGAGATTCTCTAAAGCACCGGTTTTGTTTCAGCCGCCTCTCATGATTCCGACAGGGGAACCTTGACATCAGCATTGACCAACATGAGTCATGAATGTTTTTATATCATCTGAATTCATATCGTTTTTAAAGACCATATTATTATCGATATTAATATATTGATATCATCTTGATATGGGTATTAATATATTTGCCAGATATAAATATATAGATTACATATCCACTGGTATATAAAGAATCCATCAAATATCCATCAAAGTTTAAATATCCAAAGTCGTTTGAATATATATGATTCTGGATAAATTATAACGACCTCACTGGGACCTCACTGGAATGATGGTTAGAAAGGGAAATTATCTCATAGGAGGCCTTATTTCAGGTTAGTGAATTATTACAATTTTTGCAGATGAATAGAAACAAGTGATTTAAACTTTGGATTTGGGGTTGAACATGGATCCAGCAACTGGGAACGATGGATATCATCTAGGGATTTGCAGATGAATAACAATTCACTTGTTGTCTACAAAACTGCGAGCCAGCGAGGTTTGCAGTATCAATGGTACAGTATCCATTTCCTGATGGGCTATCCCAGATCTAGGCCAAAAAATGGCCATGCATTCAATGGCCATTTTGTTTACAGAAACACAAGGAGTTCCGACAAGGGGCCACGATCGCCAACTTATGATGCTCTGTAATCAACTGTAATCGCACTGCCGTCCACGATCAGCTACTACAACATGGTTTCCACACAACCTGGCACGGAGGCATTCGTGTGTCCACTGTGTCCTCGGCAGCTGGTGCAACTGCCCGAGTAGCGGTGGTGGTCCAGACAGGATGTGGTTTCCTTAGTGGTGGCCGCAAGAACGCCACGCTTGACGATAAAATTTTCAGGACCAGATCCATATCTTCCACGTATCTTGCACGTCGTTGATGTTGTCCAGACACCAGCGGCCAGACGTGCCCGGCTGGAATCAGTTCCAAGTTGTGACCCAGCGAAGCATAGCCACCGAATTCGGAATGCCAGTAATCGTTACACCACTTCGGTTGTTTCAATCATGCTTCATTCCACCTGTTGTTTTTTTATGTTTTTTTTTTTAGATGATGATGATGATGATGACGACGACGACGACGACGATGACGATGATGATGGCAGTGCTGTCCAGCAAGCTGGCCCTGATGCTGGCCCTGCCAGGTCACCTGAAGCGGTGAAGTCACCTGGGCCTAAGATGACTTCACCACAGCCCAAGCTGATGCATTCCACTGCAAAACCAGCAGCATTGCCGGGATTTCCGATCATCCGATCCCTCCGCCGATCCCTCCGCCATGCTGTCGTGACACCACCAATCAGTTTTTGTTGTTGGCAAAATGGGTTCATTCTCCTGGAACCCCCTGGATTTTGTCGGGTAAAAACCCTGGTCTCCAAAAAAAAACCTTTAAAACCACTCCATTTGTCAGTGGAACAAAACCCCGTTCCTTGTTATTTATCCAATTTGTTTTTCGATTATGTTCCCAAGATATATCTTACTAAGTCCCATTATATGAACCACGAATTGACATAAACCAATCCATTGACAATCTGAAAATTCTCGACGATCCAGAACCCAAAGATTTCCACGTGAGGAATGTACACTGCTGCAGCGGCGCGTCGAGGAACTCTCACGTAGGGAAGCACAGATAGAGACAAAATATCCTGGTAGAATGGTGATTTTTCGCCAACTTAAATGCGGGTTTAACCAAAACAGGAAGGTTAACCCAAAATGGTGATGACCCTTAAAGATGGGGATATGTTTTAGGGTGTTCATGACAAAACCAACCATTTCATGGGGATATGGACTGATGTTTCATGATTTTTATCAGTTTCTAACCAGTAGTATCTAGTGTCCAGTAGTGTCATGCCTGACAGTGGCTAGGTTAACCGTGGATATTCCAGTGATTTCCACCAAGGTGACAACCTGCAGTTGCAACTGGGAGGTGCCGATGGGAGTTGCAACTGCGACTTGGGGATAGCTATAATTTTGTTTAATGGGATATAATTTTGCACGTAAAACCGTAAAACCAAGCATACTTGTTTGGTTTGATCTCGTTTGTGTGTGTGTCTGGGGTCTTGATCTTCCTTCTCATCCGGGTTCTTTAAAGACAGCGCATGGTTTTTTTGGGAAGACGGAATTGGAAAAACCGGCGATGGATATCGACAGTCCACGGTCCCGATGGCCGATGGCGAGTCCGCTGTTTCATATTGTATCATCTAACTGCCTAATGGCTAGAGAAAAGCCCCAAAAGAGATAGAACTATGTGATGTATCAGTATTTTAATCACCCGGCTGAGGGAGTGTTTTGGTATGCATCTGGAAGCATATCATGGGATAAGTAATGCTAATTGATTGTTCAAACCATCAGTAATGTTGTTCAGGATGCATTTCTATCAGTTGCCATTGCAGATTCATGTGGCTGTTTCTTCCACTTCGCTGATACATGTAACATGTGTAGGATTGCATCTGCTCCGATCAGATCATGTCGTTCAGAAGGACATTCAGAGTTCTGTGGAAATGGAAACAACAAATTGGATACTGGTACCATGTCGATTGATGCCCGATAGCTCTCCTTGGCCAATTTCTTGCCAGAGACAAATATTTGAACTCATGGTCCAAGTTTTAACATATCACCGGCTTTGCTGTCACAACTCAAAGAATAGAGGCGGTGAGAGAGATCCCCAAAGCAGGACTGGGGCATTACAAGATGACCAAGTGGAAAAATGCAACTCAGCTGGTTGTAGTTTGGAACATGAATTTTATGACTTTCCATTCAGTTGGGAATGTCATCATCCCAACTGACTTTCATATTTTTCAAAGGGGTTGAAACCACCAACCAGTCAGGATATTGATGTTGAAATAAGGCTAAAAGCGTTGCCCCCACGTTGCCGCCACGACACCCCGGAACACGCATCAGTGACCAAGCGACTGGTACTACGGTAGCTCTTAGGATTTTGCCTATCTTTTTTTTGGGACATGAATGGAACATGAATTGGGAACATGAATGGGATTTATAGTGATTTAATGGGATTTTATAGTGATTCAATGGGATACTAATGGGATATACCCTCTGGTAAACTAACATAACTATTGAAGCCATGGCCATTGAGTTCATTGATTTACCCAGCTAGAAAATGGTGATGTTCAATAGTTATTTTAAATTACCAGAGGGTATTTTCCCATATGGGAAGAAACATATCCCAACTGATGAAGTCCATGATTTTCCAGAGGGGTAGGTTGAAACCATCAACCAGATGATTATTAACCATCATTCACCATTAATAATAACCATTAATAATAACCATTAATATTAACCACTAATATTAACAGTATATTACCTAGCAATGGTAGGTTGAAAGCATGCACAGATCTGCAAAGATCCCATGATCAAGCAGGCTCCGCTCAACGCGAGCAGGCGCCACAACGGAATGCCAAGCCTGGATGAGTAAGCCCCGAGGTAATATGCTGGTTGGTGGTTTGGAACCATGGAATTTCATGACTTTCCATTCAGTTGGGAATGGAATAATCATCCCAACTGACGAAGTCCATCATTTTGCAGAGGGGTAGGCTCAACCACCAACCAGATATGTGTGGTTCTTTGATGTTATTTTAATGTTGGGAAGGTTGCATTTTACGTGGGAGCTTCCAGATCAGTAGTTTGAGTCCTTCTTTGGGAGTTTCTTCCCTACAGGAGCAGCATTTTGCGTCCGCAGATTTGTATCATGTGTATAGTCATGTGACGAGTCATGTGTATTGGCAAATACAAAACAATTGTTAATGAAGCCTTCGTTTTTCATCGTACATATTCCCATTTGGATCATTTTGGCCATATGGATGGCCAAAGCAGGAATAAATTGTCGAAAAGTCAGCCAATTCTTGGACAAACGCAGATACCGATTGTGTTGAATGGTTATCGATCTCGTGCAATATGATAATTGTTCCCATGATATCCTTATAAAATGGTAGGCATCATCAATCAACAATTTATCGCATTATATCTCCATCACATCCTCATTGTATCCCCAGTACATCCCCATTAGAACACCATAATATTCATTAATTAAATGATACATTTTGATTAGACCATTCAAATACCATTAACTATTAATAGCATTTTCATTTGTATTAATTCATTAATTAACACACTAATACCATTCAAATCCATTGATACCCGTCTAGCATGTCCCATTATATCTGGATGAATGATGGTGACCTCAGGTCTACCGTCACGACGTGATGATGTGATGGGAATTGCAAGAGGAAATATCCTAATGACGATCCGACCGTTTCGCGTTTCGGGTGAGTGAATTATCATATTACAGGCATGATACCAATGTATCGGTATCGGTATATCAAGGACATTGATAATATCATGGTATATATATAATATATTAGAATTGATATAAAAATATATATACCATATTAGAATCATATTATAAATATATACATTGTCCTTGATATTTATATATGTATATATATACCATTATTAGAATCTCCAGTGTATCCCATATTCCACTGTTTCAATAGCCCATTTCTATGATTGGGTCACTCGAAGCGATGAGGCAGCGCAGTTACAGCGCAGCAGCAGCCACGACCTTAACCAGCTAAGTTGCTTCACAGCAATACGGGCATGGGTCAATACCTATACTGTAGATACATGTTTAGTGGGATGAACATCCATTTACCAGCTATTTTGGGGTTCACTAGGTACCAGGGTTTTGACCCATCCCCATACCTAGGCTTTATAGTAACTTTATAGCTATACTTGACAGTTTTCACATGTTTTTCACATGGTGACATGAGGCGCAGCTTAGAGCCTGTATTTGGCTCCTGCGGAGAGCTCTGCTCTCCAGGAGCTGAGCATGTGTCAAAGCCTGTCAATACATTGACACTGGCGTCATCACAAAGGTTTATAATAATTATAATAGCCATTGTTTGGAGGTAATCCTCACCCTTTTTCCTATTAATGGTATATATTATCCCCATATATATATATATATGATTACCTGCAATATAATACTGGGGATATATAATTTACTGGTTTATAATATGCCTTTTGAATATCATCCCATTGCAGCATATCCAGCAATATCCCCAGCAAATTCCCGTGATATTTCATGAACTCACAAGGAAAAATCCCATGAAGTCACCATGAAGTCACCATGGTCTACCCTGAGGCGAAGAGCTTTACCTCCAGCGTCCCTGCCTCAGTGGGTGGATAGCCTGGGTTCGGATCTCCAAATGATGAGGAATTTCATCAATGATTTGTTGCAAAATGGATGAGAACCATAGTTTTGGATATATATATATATAATCATATAATATAATAATGATTTGTTGCAACTTAGAGATTTTTTTGGAAAAAAACAAAATGGGCCAGGGCGGGATTTTTTTTCATGGCGGAACGTTCAAGGCGGAATTTTGAGATGATTTTTTGGGCAAAATTTTAATGATGATCCGGGATTATCATCCAAAATTGGATACAATATCATTCAAAGATACCCTCTGGTAAACTAACATAACTATGGAAAATATCCATTTTTAAGGGGAAAACTCACTATAAATGGCAATTTCCAGAGGGAATTGAAGCAGCAAAACATGTAAATTTGTTTTCAGATGATGATTGTAAGTTTGTTTTCAGATGTCAACTGACTGCAGTGTTTTGGATTATATAATTTCTAGCCACCAATTGAGAAAAGTGCAGTTATTCAAACCAGCAACAATATCTGGCTTAACTGCCCAGAGGCTCGCTGGGCTTGCATTGGGTGTTTTGATCTGATAGAAACAAACAAAAATGGTTCAGTTCTTATCAACTACAATGATTTAGGTATCTATATGTATCTCGAGGGAAAACCACAGGGTGACTGGATGGTTTCATCCCATTCATGTCCACAACGTTCTCTTATTGGAGCAGTGAACACGACGATGGATTTCAGGCCACGATGGTTTTCTGATGACAGATGGATTTGCTGATGATGCCAATGACATTTTATGGAACAATCCACTACTGGGGGAATCTATAGGTACCCTCTGGTTATTTGTAACATAGCTATGGAAAATCACTATTTTTAATGGGAAAACTCCCTATTTCTATTGTCATTTTCAATAGCTATGTTAAATTACCAGAGGGTATCATTTTCCAAGTGGATATGAACATTTTTCCACTATAGGGAATGTGTTTTGCTTCTTGGGGTTCAGCAAGTCGAAGTTCTTGTCAACGGATGTCAGTTGTCAAGGATATGGAAGGTAAATTTCAATGATGATATGGGGAATATTGGGTGTTGAAAAACCAATTGATATGGGTAATATGGGTAATAACACTCAAATTATATGACCGATATTGAAGTGTTCAAAGTTCAACACTCAATATGGTATGATATTTTGTTTATTATGGGTTAAATTTCACTTCAAAAATGGGTGCTGAAATTTGACCCCCACACCATCAGGACAGGCGGCAGAGCAGCAACAGAAAGTCCTTCAGGAGCCAGTGTGAAATGTGGTCGACTTTTCCATGTGACATCTGCAGTATTTCAATCTCCCAACCTGGGTCAAAATGGGGTGCATCCACAACGGGGCTGGAAAAGCGGAAAAACTATGAACAAATCCAAGATCTCCAAACTGAAAGTGCCTTGTTTTTGATGAGCCGTTGTATCAAGTGGAACACGCAACCCGGTGTATCTGGAAACTGCTGAAACAGCTTGAAACTGCTCCGACCCTGAGCTTTTTCATTGACATGTCTTGATTACGACAATCCAAGAGCTCTGAACATTTAAAAATTATATATATATATATACATATATTAAACATTATATACACCTATTAAACATTGTCATGTTCCATAGCTATCTTAAATGACCAGAGGGTACAGAGTTTCTTACGTCCAATTCAAACTATTTTGTCAAAGTTATATAGAAACTATGAACACGGTTGTTGAAAGTTAAAATCACACCTGGATGATGATCCCGACAGTGGTTTTCCCTTTGAGATTAGTCATGGTAGTCATGGTAGTCATGGTAGTCATGATTACATATATATAAGTTATACGGTGTTTGAGAAATTCTATAGTGTAGATCATATGTGATATGTAAGTATATATAATTTTATATATATACTCCAGTTTATACATGTCATATTATGTAGAATCGATTGCATTATTCATTATACATGACGCTATTCATCACATAAATCATAGCGAAATATCCTGCATATTGTATAGTTCATGTTATTTATCACATATTATACAGTATACTATGTGTCACACAATATTATCTATACAAGCTTATAATATATTGGATCATGCATTTCTTGGTTTACCTTGTGCCAAATTCACGAATCAATCGATATAAGCCCTTCATGTCTTTCACTCAATCGTGTTCGGCAGGAGAAGGTCAGCACCTTGCGAAGTCAAGTGGAAGAATTGGCGCGTTGGAAGCTCTGTGTGGAGAGGTACCGGTGGTGGTGTACCAGTTCGTTTAGCTAAGTTGGTGTCCAATATAGCTGTGCTTTATGGTACTGGGTACTGGTGTATACCACATTGTACCTGTTCTGATGTCCCCAGGGGATTGAACCCCCTTTGATCAAACAACTAATGGCAAGGAAAAAGGGTGTGTTCGGGGTTGCTATGACATGTTCAACGAGGATGAATCAATCCCGGTTGATGTGTTAAACGATGAGTGCTTGAATGTTAGTGGGAATTACCAACATAAACTGGATGAATCCAGCGTTTCCAGGATGATTAAACAAGGGCCCCATCCGAAAAAAAAAGTCCCTCCCCTATGAATAAGCATGAATAAGTCATGTGTGGATAATTAATCTTGAGTCCTGAGTTTACATTGATGTCAACCATAGAGTGATGACGTCTTGGGTTGCATCATCTAAGACCCATTTATGTAGAATGAAGGTGGCTTTTATTTTTACTGGAGGGACGGGATTCATAGATATTGCTTTAATATTTTGGGATCACTTTCTAACTTCACACGTAGTCCCTGGTATTCCAACATGTCGATATCTGTTTTGATGTTCCCATTTAAATGGCTTTTTCAGATGGGTCTCAAAATTATCCATTATTAACCATTATTAACCATTAAATGGGTCTCTCCTAATGGGGTAACACCCCGTTTACCCCCCACGAGTCAAGAAAAAATCCCATCAGGATGGCCATTGCGGGAGTTAAACAAATCCCAAATCTTCAGACGCCTTGGATCTCATTCTGTGGAAAAAACATGATAACTCCATGAAAAATAGTTATCTATGAAAAATAGTTTTAAAACATGATATATTTATATATGGAAAAATATTATCTCCATGAAAAATATTCCCTGAACAGGGTATAATAAATATGTTTTCCATATAAAAATGTTGGGTACCAATGAACAAAGCAATTCATATTCCATGAAACATATTCCCTGTATGTCGTCATGATGTCCGATTCGAAAATGATTGGTGAAATCAGCATCAACCCTTTTTGGATCAAGGTGCACTCTGCAAATCGGATGGCAAAATGATGGATGGTAAGTGTGTCACATCTGCACTCCGCATCAAACAGGTCGTCTAGAACAGGACAGTCCTAGCATTTGTTGTAGGTAAATCCATAAATCATCTAGAAATGGGCGATGTTCCGGTAGGCAAACGGTCGTCCCTCAGGCCAAAACACAGAGCTACAGCGTTGGGCAGCCTGGTAGGTGGTTGGCAGCGCGGTTTGGGTTTTCCAGGCACACGACCCATTTTTTGTTTTGGTTGAACCATGTTGAAGCTCCGTATTTATCCGTATTTGATATGTTCTACCCTCTGGTAATCTAACATAGCTATTGAAAATGGCCATAGAAATAGTGGATTTTCCCATTAATAGCATGGTGATTTTCCAGAGTTATGTTAAATTACCAGAGGGTATCACGTTTGTTTTGTTTTAAAGACAATTTTATGATTGTACAAATGCCAGTGTTGATAAACGTACATTCAGAATGGGTTTGTATAAAAATGCGGTACCAATTGTTCATGGTGTTTTCTCATTTCCCGTATTTTCACATGGTATAGATGCCATGGTGAAAACGTGTTTTTTTTGGGGCGTGGTCATCACAGCATCAATAAGGATTCCAAACATAGTGGGTACAGGATGTACATATGGGGGTTTCCATAAATGGGCATACCCCAATAGCTGGATGATGCTGGATGGTTTGTAATGGGACATCCCAACAAAAATGGATGATAACTAGGGCTACCCCCATTTTACGAAACCTATATATATATAATATATATATATATGGGTAAATTATAACGACCTCACTACGACCTCACTGGAAATCATGGTTAGTAAGGGAAATCATCCCCAAATGGCCTTAATTCAAGTTAGTGAAATATTATAATTTACCCAGATATATATGGTTGGTGGTTTGGAACATGTTTTACTGTTTTAAATCTATTCGGAATAATAACCCCAAGTGACTTTCATATTTTTCAGAGGGGTAGGCATACCACCAACCAGTATATATAACTATTTATACCCTCTGGTAATTTAACATAACTATGGAAAATCACCATGATTAATGGGAAAATCCACTATTTCTATGGCCATGGCTTCAATAGCTTTTTGTATGTTTACCAGAGGGTACATATCCAAATATATGTGATTGATCATGGATTGATCCCCAATATGTGCAATTCAAGTTTTGACCCATGGACCCATGGCACATATGGTGGTGATATTTCGGAGGACCAAGAATGACAACATCATGGTCAAAAAAAAACATAGGGACCAAACACAATGGTGCATATATATATATATATTTATATACACACTACACTAGTATATAATGTGATTCAATATGATTACAGTATTTATGGACTAACCAGATATACGGGTTGATCCGTGGAGCTTGATTCATGGATTTCTCTCAAGGTGCAACTGGCGTGCCTGTGGAGCACCAGTTGCAGATGCAACGTCTTCAGGTGCAATGTCCGTCTTTGTTTCTTCGTTGCGAAAGGATTCATGGAAGGTGAACCATGAAAAATGCTGGGGTATAACATTGCTTAACCAGCCTGAAATGGGATATATATGTATATATATATATATGTCTTATATTATTTGTTATATATTACATATTACATATTACATATAATATATTATATTTAATATATTAGTAATATTATATATCATATATTATATATCATATATCAGTAATATTTTATACCATATATTAAATATTAGTAATATTATATATTATATATTATATATTATATATTATATATTTATATATAATATATTATATATTTTATATCATGTATCATATATTTTACATTATATATTATATATTATATATTATACATCAATAAGATTAACAGAGACTTAAGTATTCCCAACAAGAGACCAAAATGAATAGATTCAACACCAAAACACGATCCTTGAGAATGGATTAATTGGTTCACATAGAAATCCCCGAATAGATAGAAACATGCATTGTTCCAGGAAACTGCAGATCTCTAAAGACGACCATTACCTCAAATTAAGTTTCCGGGTTAAAAAAAAATGTTTTCCAGTTTTCCATGGTTTTCCTGTCCACCAATATATCCCGGTTTGAAGGTGAAAGAAACATCACTTCAACTCAAGAACTGTCGAACCCGGGTATTTTCCACCCTGGTGAGGATGTACCCTCAACGTGACAACGTGCAGCCCTTAAGGAGGTACCCCCAATGTTTCACAACCCAGCAGTCAACATGAACGTTTGGTGGGTTGCTCCATTGAGGGGACCTGACTTTTTTTCAACCAACATCTGAGAGGACACAATCGTCATTAGTCACAAAAATTGATGGTTAATGGATGGTTAATGGATGGTTAATCTATCCAAAAATGGATAGTATTCTTCTCTACAGAGGCACGGTATAGCTGGTATACCTAGTATACCTCACAAAGCTTGCTGTTGAAAACTGTTGCTATGCAGCTGCAGAATTGTCACTTTGCTGCTCCACAGGATAATGGCCATTAAATCAGCATTAAATCATCCCATTATATAAATCACCATAAATCACTATTAAAGATAGAGATATCCTATTATAGTATCAACCTGTAGCATTGATTGACGGCCCCAGACCTGGCATGTGTTCCCGGCCAGCGAATCAATGATCAATGTCTGGGATTTTTGATTAAAAACATAGAGATATCTTGAATAATCCGAAAACCACTAATAATGTTCATGTTATTTGCTGGGTTTTTTCGGATTTTTCTAAAATGCATATTTTGCTAAAATTAAATGTCTTGTCCGAAAATAAGATAATGCCCTCTTCCATCAACTTCCATCCCATGCTTAGGCTGATCATCAGTTTGTCCCAGCATGGATCTTGCTGCCCACTGGGGGCCTTTCTTTTTGTACCTTGGCACCGCCGGGGTTTTGCGGTGCATTCTTCAATCCAAAAAAATCTGGATGAGAGGCAAAGATGGAAGCAGACAAGGGAGTTCTTTCATCCCATCATCAGAGACTCAAGGGTCGATTCCCTTGTTTCCAGACAACTGGAGCTGCAGATCAGTTCGCCTTGCTGGACGACGGGTCCTGAGCGGAGTTTGCAACATCCACTGTGGGACCACGTTGGATAGCTATTTGTTGGTTTATTTCACTACAATAGCTAGGGTTAAAAAAGGGGATATATCCATAGTTCAATGGGATTGCAAAGCTACTTATAAGAAGGGGGTGCGACTAGCATGATTATTTCTTCATTTAAATTCAGTGTTCTTTCCAATGGAAGCACCACCAACTCACCTTGGAGACTCAACTTCTAGCATAGCCAATCCTTAGACGTGATGGCATTTGCTGTTTGAATTATTGGAATAGCACCAATTGTTCATGATTGACTACAATCATACATTAATGTACATTAGACTATAACCAATAATTATGTTTGTAACTACAATGTATCGAATGGTTATGACTAGTTTACATGACTAGCGTTCATTTGAACTCTAATCGATGGTTGGTAAGATGTCCATCTTCTATACTTAAACTCAAAAGGGTCTTAATTTTCCATTTTGTTTATAGATGGGAACATCAGATAAATAGTGGATTGTCCAGTAAGCCATGATAAGCCATGTGAGATTACTGGAGGTCTTTTTTTCCATTATATCCCCAAGGTTTCTGGTTGAATATCCTCACAACATCCCCATTAAGCAGTTGTTTTATACCCCTGTATATCCCATGAAAAAAAAAACATCTCCATGTAAAGAAATGTTAAGTCGCGATTACAATCCGTGCAGTATCACTATAACATACTATACCTATGATAGAATACCACTTAATTTTCCATGTTGTTTTTTGATGTTTAAACAAAATCATAATATCCAGGTCGGTTTTGATGGTAAAGTAAAGTTAATGTACCACATTCCACTGACCCCACCCTTGGGCCAGGAGAAGAATTTCGCTTTGGAGAAAGAGGTGAATGAGCTGCGAGCACGTGGGGGACAGCTCAGTGTCAGGAAAGAAACTGGGGAGAACATGTGGCGAATTCCACCTGACACCCCTTGAATTCTGGGGATTTCCCGTGGTTTTCTCCTTTGATTTTAGTGGAATTTCATTGGATTGATCATTTTTTGCCAGGGTTTCTGGGTTTTGGACTTCAAGGGTTGAAATCTCAAAAAAAAATTATCGAATTTTGAGGTATTAACCAATTTTGCTTGGAAATTGAGCAAGGATTGGGGTGGGGGCAACCTTTTTAGAGCACTGAAAACTCTGAAGACCCTGTTTTGTCGACTCCAGACTCTTAAGACCATGTTTGTTTGCGCAATTCTGCTGAGTACTGTAGTAAATCGTAATGTGCTCTGGTCAATTCACTCATTTCCGCTGGTCACATTCCTTAATGGACTTGGATAAAACCTGGATAGCAACCTCCAAAGGGAGGGCGGCTTAAAAGAATATTCTACCAAAATCATGGTACTTGTACAGCGTACATCACTTTTCCATCTTGGGCAGGGGTAAAGGTCCTGTTTTGGGGATCTGTTTCACATCACTTGATAAGTCGTATCTGTTGGAGATTATATCCTCGTTGGGAGGTGTTCAAGCATATGACATTTACCAACCCCTGACTACTAAGCAAAAATTAGTTGAGACATTGTTGACCCATCATAGATATGTGTACATATAAATATCCGGATATCCTGAAATGGGGTCTCCCCATTCTAAGATTGTTGTTTCAATGTTAAAATTGTCATCCATGACTTGGATGATTAGGGGTACCCCAATTGTAGGCCGGAAACCTCCATCTATCAACTGTATTTACCAACCATGCCTAGTAATGGAAAATCCAGCATTTGGTGCTTCGATTTTCCCAGCGAACTAAACCTCCATGGCTAGGCCACGTGGCTTTCCCAGCTGGCCATGGTAATGAAACTGGAGGGTATCACTGGTAGCAATACTATGATTTATGAAGTTTCTTGATACTTATAACATCTTATAGCTATAATCATATAATCAATGGATGTTTTAAACCAACAAACATCATGAAAAACTCAGCATCATTCCCAACCAATCATAGCTCGTTTTAGGTGAGCGTGCCGCGGTTGGCGCGGTTGGCGCGGTTGGCGCGGGCACCGCCAGCCCACCCTCGCCACCAGGACGATGCAGGGTATCGAAGATTGTGGAGACCATCTATCAATGGATTGGTTTTGTTGGGAAAATGTTAACCGGAAAACAACCCAAAATCTTGATGGGAAAATCGATGGTTTCCGGTTAAGATTTCTCTTAAACCAATCCATTGAATCTACAAAATCAAGGTAAACGGAAGTATGAAACTTTTTTTATAATGGTGGTTTGATGCACAGCCGATAACTATGAAAAACTGATGTGGAATCAAAAAAGCGGCAGATCATTTGAGGGGATATATTTGATGGTGAACTTGTATATACTATATATGTTGGATTAGTTATATAATGTTATATATATATATACATATGCACATGATTGAATGACCTGGCATGCGTATGTGTAGAACTATGGAACATATGCATAATATATAAGATAATATATATATATACATACAACATGCACATCTGGATAAGTATAAGTTATAACGACCTCACTGCGACCTCACTGGAATTGCGGTTAATGAGGGGGAACTATCCCAAAATAGCCGAACTTTTCAGAGTAGGGAATTCTTATAATTTACCTAGATAATATATATATGCCTATAATAATCTATCTATCTATCTATCTATCTATCTATCTATCTATCTATCTATCTATGCACAACATATATTTATATGTACATACAAATATAAGCATTTTTCCGCATGTACGCATCAATGGAAGAATGGAAGATACTAATATGTATATATATAATATGAATAATCACTTGTATGTTTATGCTCCATTGCTCTATTCTTTCCAGACCATGGTCTTGCCTCAGGACACCTTTTACCTCAGGTGAAATCTGGCTGGGGAATCAGGATTGGATTTAAGCCACGAAAAGATGAACCAAATATTGGTTGTTTTTCAGGGTTTAACCAAAAGAAAACATCGACGCTAAAGCCTCTACTTCTGAATCATGTAGCTATGGACAATCACCAGTTGTGATTTTTGTACATCATTATGATGATTCATTCATAAATGGAGCATTTTCCATAGTTATTTTTCATAACCAGGGGGTAACAAATAAAAAATTGGGATAAACCCAGCATAATTGGAATATGGGTGCTACACCCCAAGATATTGCAATTTATGTTATTTTCAGAACCATATTGACCCAGTGATTACAGGGCGGTATCTGTTGCTATCCTGCTGGTGTTCAACCCCGGTGGGTTGATGATTCGTTGGGAAATTCATTCGATGGTCGCAATGACCATTAGAGGAATCCCGTTCGAAAAACCAGCAAAGACAATGAGAAACTCTGACAGATTAGCTAATCAATGTGTTCCTTCTGTGAATCCAACATTGAGCTGAGTTTGAGACCAAACTAGTCACACATTTGCGCTGGCGATGCGCAGACTTTCCAGCACTAAGAACTAGACCTTCTGCTTGCTTCTGCTTCGACGCAATTCTGATCAGAGGAAAAAAACCGATTCCAGACTCCCCAATTCCAGACTTTTGAGGTCAAACTATAATATCAGATATTGGTTTGACCATAATAAATTCCAGATATCCAAACTAGAATTGGCCAATATCTCAGATATCCCCATAAATCGATGTCCAATTCGCTAAACTGACACCAACTTTCTGGAATGATCCAAGTATTTGGAAGATCAATGAAGATCATCCATTTACCGTAGCACGTGATACGTTTAATCTTGATGACAATAAATCCACGATTCCTAGGGTTATACCATTTTATTGGCTGAACTAGTAGTGGTTCTATCAATATCAATTCGTAATTATAACGACCTCACTGCGACATCACTATAATCATAGTTAGTAAGGGGAATCGTCCCAAAATGGCCGAACTATTCAGGTGAGTGAAATATTATCATTTACCCAGATATATGTATATATTCAGTTTTCATTACGATCCTATCCTCAAAAAGCTAAATAGCCCTAAAATGAAACATAGCTTTGGGGGGATCTGTGAATTCGGCGCCCAGTCAGGTGTATCTACTGTAAAATCGATCCTGAGAGATCCTAAAAATGGGATCCAATGACCTTAATCCAAGAACTATGTATTTTTGGGTTGTGGTTTGGAACATTTTTTATGTTTCCATATATATTGGGAATAAGAATCCCAACTCACGAACTCATCTTTTTCAAAGGGGTAGGTCAACCACCAACCAGATCATATAATCTAGTATAATCCAATAATATGATAGGATAATATCTATTATTGATCATTCAGTATTTCATACTATTTCTATATATGATGGGATATATCTATATTATATATATATCCAGTATAATCCAATAATTCATTTCCCATTCAGTAGTTTTAAGATGTTATAAGTTTATAAGATCCGAAGTCTCTAGGATAAAGGTTTTTGAAAATATGTTTGTTTTATGATTTTGATACGTTTCAGATATGATTTGTTGTCATGATTTGTTTATGGCTTGGTTTTGCTGTTATGATTTTGATATGGTTTCAGTTATGTTTTTTGATGTGGGTCAAACTTGTGATTTGAAGCCAACCCATCGGAACCATATCCAAAAAATATTCAAAAATCGTATCAAAACCATATCAAAATCGTATCAAAATCAAATCAAAACCACAAAAACCTG
>Ga0126342_10010710_pt1 | contig 16415 bp, 18 predicted proteins | sample Cyp1metagenome_FD_92528 | JGI IMG/M metagenome (GOLD analysis project Ga0126342, IMG submission 92528) | Coral microbial communities from Lord Howe Island, Old Settlement Bay, Australia - Cyphastrea 1 metagenome | ecosystem: Host-associated > Invertebrates > Cnidaria > Coral ... | reverse complement strand
ATTAAACTCCCACCCCCGTTAAACTTTACATTCAATTGGGAAGATCAACAAAGATATTAGGGAATATTAAACTCCCACCCCCGTTAAACTTCTACATTCATTGAAGATCTTCAATAAGGGTTTCATTCTCCCACCCCCGTTAAACTTCTACATTCATTGAAGATCTTCAATAAGGGTCTAATTCTCCCACCCCTTTTAAGCTTCTACATTCATTGAAGATCTTCAATAAGGGTTTTATTCTCCCACCCCAGTTAAACTTCTACATTCATTGAAGATCTTCAATAAGGGTTTAATTCTCCCACCCCCGTTAAACTTCTACATTCATTGAAGATCTCCAATAAGGGTTTACTTCTCCCACCCCCGTTAAACTTCTACATTCATTGAAGATCTTCAATAAGGGTTTAATTCTCCCACCCCTTTTAAACTTCTACATTCATTGAAGATCTCCAATAAGGGTTTAATTCTCCCACCCCTTTTAAACTTCTACATTCATTGAAGATCTTCAATAAGGGTTTAATTCTCCCACCCCTTTTAAACTTTACATTCATTGAAGATCTTCAATAAGGGTTTAATTCTCCCACCCCTTTTAAACTTCTACATTCATTGAAAATCTTCAATAAGGGTTTCATTCTCCCACCCGCGTTAAACTTCTACATTCATTGAAGATCTTCAATAAGGGTTTAATTCTCCCACCCTCGTTAAACTTCTACATTCATTGAAGATCTTCGGTGAGGGTTTAATTCGTCCACCCCCGTTAAACTTCTACATTTATTGAAGATCTCCTATAAGGGTTTAATTCTCCCACCCCCGTTAAACTTCTACATTCATTGAAGATCGTCAATAAGGGTTTGATGATGTTGATGATGATGATGATTATTATGTTGATGAGCATGATGTTGATGATGATGATTATTATGATGATGATGATGATGCGTCGCCCGTCGTCATTGCGGGTCCGGGCAAAACCCAGGCATTTGCCGTATATATATATATTATTCTGTATATTAAGTTTCATCCATGACATGGGAATCCCGTTCTGAACATTGGTGTCCGAGACTCGTTGCGCCAAGCCACAATCCCAGCGCCTAGGCGGCACGTTCGCCGTGCACACCGCCTAAGCGTTTGGGTGTGGCTCAAAGCCAAGCCCGAGTCTCAGAGGGACAGCATTGTGATGTCCCAGTGAATCAGTTGGTTGAGAAAACTCCAAAAACTGTTGAGTATTGTCGGGTAGTATTGAACTGGTTTTCATGGGCTCAACAATAAACCAACAAACATAACTATAGATAATTAGATACTTAGATACCCATTTATTTATATGTATATATATATCCCATTATATTATCAATGATATATGCTGTTCCCATGGCTTTTCTTGTGAGATTCCCATGTTCACTGCAGGCCATGACACCTGCACCAAGCTCACCTCAGGCCGGGTGTGATGTGTGACATATATGTAAATATACATGTGACTATCTATCTATCTATCTATCTATCTATCTATCTATATATATATATACAATACAATGTATATATAATATATATATATATATATGTATATAGATATAATATATATATAGAGAGATACAAGTATCAGAGATATTAATACATATGTTATCAATGTATGATATCTGTAAAATATATCATCTCTCAATGATGTAGAATCCGTCATTCTCTACGACCTTGGAGAAATCGATGTGTCGGCAGATGGTGTCACATCGCCGTGGCTCGCAGCGAGTACGACAACTCAGATGCTGAGCGAGGTTTCCCCTTGAGTTCAATGGATTTTTTAATGGGTAGGTAATATCATGTATTGTATAAATATATATATATGTTTGTGTATACACTATTTTTATCTATCTATATGTGTTCTTACTGTATGTGCTTATTGATTTACGTATTTACTCATTTAGTTGTTATATATGTATGTGTCGCTATCTACATATATACATATACATACATATACATACATATATATATATATATATATGTATATATATATATACATGGTATAGCATGATATAACAATATAGAATGGTATAGAAGTACTCACGAAGATAAGAAGTAAGTAGAATCCAACAGACAAGATAGTGTCCAATTATGATTCTATTTCTGTGGGATCCCTTTAGTTCTGCAAGAGATGGTATAGCCTTTGGTTCAATGAGGGTCTGAAGGCAAAAGACATTATACATCCCAAGTGCCCATGACAAAATGCATCAGGATCATATGATCAAGCTAGCAATTCGTCAAGGGCAGTATCATCACCACCGGGCCGCCTATATACTGCTACCCCCTCATTCTATGTCAACTCTTCTAAAGTAAGGCCAGTTTGTCAATGAAAGACATTCAAAACTGCTAGCTGATTCTCAACATCCAGATGCTTCGACATCCCCAACATGGAACCCAAATCGTTTTTTTTCCAAAAAGAATTTCCGAAGCAGTTCTTGGGTTTTTTGTGTAAGTTTGCCCTGAAATGGTGTGTGTGTGTGTGTACATACCTTTTTTGGACAGACCCAGATGACACATATGGGCTATAGCTCTCATTATATCGAGTTATATCCCATTGTACCCGATTGTATTAAGTCATATCCCCATCTAGAATCCCATATTTCATCAAATTATGATCATAATATTTTAATCCAAAATTCATTGATATCTCGTTATCATCTCATCCCTGCGGCTGAAGCTGGGCACCAGTTTAAGGCTCTGACGCCGTCGGACCGAAGAAGCTACGGTCTAGCGCAGCGCTCAGGGGGGCGCTCAGAGGGCCTGTCCAATGACTTGGATGCTTTGGGGTACCCCCATTTTACGAAACCTCCATATGGTGTTGATTTGACTGTAAGCAGCGGGTCAAAAACCTTTGGTTTACAGCTTTACTGGCTGTACCGGATACGGTTTTTCACATGTAAGACGATGCCGGGGGTTGGCATGTCCCATATTCCGATGTTTGGGACATCCCATTTCAAGAGACCATCTTCAACCCTAGTGAGTCATGGTTGCTCCGGAATTACTTGGATAGATTGTCAGCTACAAGAGGTAAATGGGTTTATATACCATGTTAACCATCTTGACCATTTTACCATATTGAACCCTATTTCTTTGACTCCTCTTATCTCCTTTTCCTTCGCAACCAAGTGATTCAGAGGCTCGCAAGTCGCCCGACCCCGCCACACCGGGGATGCCACCAGAGCGCCGAGCATTGGAGATGAGGCAGGGTCCATGTGGGATTTGAATATAACTGGGATCTACCACCAACCGTCCTGGGTGATCAAAAATTTGATTTTGGCCATTCTTCATGGAATTTCTGGGTCTAATTTTGACCCATAGCCACATATGATGATTTGTTGACAATCCTTTTTGCAAGCATTTGTGACCCAATATTTTGGTGATTCCCAAGTTTGACCCCTGTAAACCCTTGTAGAATCCCATATCAATAGTAAAATTCTATTTACACGATATATATATATATAGTTTTATTTATATACGTATATAGTTTTATATATATATATATTATTCCCATATTGAAGCATGTTTAAGGCCTATGCAACTTACATCTCATTTCTCACTGGTCAAGTCACAGCGAGATCGCCAGGTCGACCCCTCCCACGAAAACCACCAAGGATGGGAAAATGCCAAGGCGGGGTCAAAAACACCGTCGAAGGCTCTGAAAATGCATGGGGATATACTTGGAATATGAGGGTCATTGGGATATACCAGGATATGGATAAGGATATATATATATATACGAATAAGCATGATATTTTGAGGGTCTGTAACAGAAAGGGATTGTTCCAGCCATGGCCATTTGAGTAGGGAAACATTATTTGATTCACCAGTGGATGGTCCCCGTGGTTTAAAGTCAAAAAAAACTATGGATGTATCCATTAGAAGCCCTTTTGACACTCTGGAAAACTAACATAACTATGGAAAATCACAATTTTTAATAGGTAAATCATCTATAAATGGGCCATGTTCAATAGCTATGTTAAATTACCGGAGAGTAGTTACGAACCAATAGAAAATTATTTTTTAGGTCCCATTCTGATGGGTTATCACCAGATGGTATATGAATGGCATGTCCGATAAAGACGTATAATATACCATATGCCATTTTGCCCTCAATGGCTATCATACCTTCAACGATTTAGGACACTGATTTTGACCCTAATTAGTACACTAGGAACTGTATAATAAGCCTAGCACAATCCAGTTCTATATCAAATCTTCCCACTTATACGTAGTATAACCTACTTTATATCTAATATGTCCAATGATGGATGGACTATCGGACTATGACTATGTCCAAGTTACGGCTTGGCGTGGGTTGACCACGTCGCGACCACGTCGCCTCGCTGTTCCGAGGCCCCGAGCCCGTGCGGCCTCCGAAACCGGCCCATGCGACCTTTGGCAGAAAGAAATGGGATGAGGTGATTTACCCCAAAAAGAATAGATTATATATATGACAATATATGAATGTATATACATGCCCTGGAATATGTTATGGTAAACAGGATGATAGCCAATGTGACTTTGCCAAAAAAATGATGGCCATCTTAACCATCTTAGGAATATGCGTAGCCAGGCTTACACAAATGAGTCTGACGCATGAGCCTTCTAAACTTTGCTTTCCACACTCATTGCTTGGTTAAAACAATGCCATGTTTACCATCCCCCAGTCATCACCATTTTTATGGGTGGTATGTAGAAACCATTCCCAGTCATGGGTGGTAAAAATGACATTGTTTTACCCACATTAAAGGTATGTCATTCCGGAAGATGATTCCACTTCCGACCTCAAGGAATCCAAGGAATCCCGTCCTCGTGGTGCACACAAGCCCGGGGTCCCGGTTGCCATTGGACAAGGGATGAGCAACAGATCATAGATTTTGATGATAAGATGCCGCATGACATAATTTATATGTTTCTACTGACATGTATATCTATACCATATATTTCAACAACTATGAGTTGTGTATTGGCACTTCATTGCCTTGGTTCCGCCCAATCTCCCTTGTGAAGCGAGAAATCATCCTGAGAAAAGACTAGCAAAGTTTTGCATCGATGTTTGGTCCAACAAATTCCCCAACGTGCGTTGCATGTGCTTCACAGGAAGACTGGGCAGATTTCCTCAGTAAAAAATCTCAATTTGAGTGTCCCCAGTAATCCCCCAAGTTTTGGGGTGGGAAAGCATCCTGTCGAAAGGGGTTTCCAGTCAAAGCATATACACATGTATAGATAGTATACATGTATATAGAGTATATAGATGTACATATGTACATGTACATTATGTACATATGTATATGTACCTCTCTATGTCTCCATACACAGAGAAGGTGCGTTCTCCGTGTATCTTCTTGCCTATTCCGTCCATGGACACATTGCCAGGTCGCCTGGCGACCAGGACTCCCAGGACTCCCAGGCAATGTCTAAAGTTGGGTGTTAGAGGTGGATGAAATTTCTCACCAGACAAGGGAATATCTTGAAAAATGGGAACATGGAGTGCCGCGAAATCTCATAGTTGATCATCATTCTACGCTTCTACGCATTAAAATTTAGTTAAAACGAGCATTTTGTGGTATCCTCCATGTATCCTCCATTCTTGGGCACACGCCAAAAAATGGCCGTTTCTAGTGCAATGCCTCCATGAGGCGCTGAAAGAACTGAAAGCGGAGAACCGCACCTTGCGCGCGCTGGCAGACAGGCCGTTCGTGGCAAAAGAGTCACAAGTGACGTCACATGTCACAGACACTTTTGGATTGTGCTAATTTGTGCTACCAATTCTCGGGATATCCTGCGATCTACCAAGACATGTAAGGCTTCATTTGTGGGATTGTCAACTCTTTCTTGAATCTTTTTTAAAGATCCTGAATAGCTCTGAGAGGAACACGCCCTGTTAAGAAGTGAAAGTACGAAGTATCCCTTTACAACTGCTTGACAACTCCATCAGGTATACACCGGAATTCAATTTTTGGAGGGTGGTATATATACCCATAGGGTGCACAACTGGTCAAGGGGCCAAGTCTGTTGGGGTTCATCACACAGCTGGTATCAATGCTGGTGTGACTTGCCATGGTTGACTCGATGACAGCGTAGTTATATTGATGGTTCAGCAGTCACTCCATCTGGTGCACATCACATTCCCCAAATGCTATTAATTTCATGGAATGCACTCAGGTTCAATGCCACGACTAGTTGGTGGTTTCAAAGTTTCAGATACCATATACGTTACATTCCTATATGGAATGATCCTCCCAAATTGATCAATACTTTTTCTGGTGGTTTTACCAACGAACCAGAGGAGGTAGCCAAGCTGCATGTTGCATCAGGTTGCAGTTGCAACTTGCCGCTGTAGAGGAGTCGATGGACTTGTCGTGATACTTGATGGTTATTTCCAATTCCTTCCATAGGAATTGGATGGGTTTAAGATGGTTTAAGGAACTTTCATAGGTCGTGTTTTAACCGATTTGATGAATTTGGAGTGCAATCTCAGGAGAGCTCTATGTGAAGCCCAGCATCTTTCCTTTTCAAGAAACTTTTGGGCCAAAGTGCGAAGTGGTCAGATAAACGATTGGAAGCCATTATCGTATTTATTGATTGAGTGATTGAATATGTGTTTCTATGTATTTATATGAATGTATTATCATATATGCAATTATATGCAGATTACAAAGGTCATTCATTGATTCATGTCCCGACAAAAATATGCCGTACTCACTTTGATGCAGAAATATCCTGTGCCTCAGGAGAGTGGCCGGCGGTACCAAAATGCTGCTGAGGAGCTCTTGATAGGCAACCCGCGACCGTGATATGCACGAAGAACAGCAACAGCGTCGTCATCATCGTAGCAACTATCGCCGTAAACATAGATAGATCGATAGGTCAATAGATCGACAGTCATTATCACGGTAGAGTTCAGTATAGAAACAAACTTCGCCGCATCTCATGCCACGGAAGAAATACAGCAACGCCTCGGCAACAGGTGCAAGTGCAGGGCAGAAAGCCTAGAATGCTGTCGTTTCCACGGATGATTCCATCAATATCGGACAGAATACCTCAATGGGACCGAGATCCATAAAAACCCACATTGAATGGATCATATCCATATCCAAGATCCAATTAACATTAAATGGCCATGGAGAATATCCAAGCTTCAGGTGATTTACAGGTGATTTAAGGCCAGATGTTAAACGGGGATCTTCCGCAGGTGCTTGGGAGGACCAGATGGACAGACCTGGCCTCGGCCGAGAGGATGAGGACCGGACTGGACCGGGCCCTGCGGGCCCTTTGTGGAGCATCCTTTTCCACCTTCAAACGGCCAAAATGGGAGTGTAAATCACTGTAAATCCCAAATTTGCTGATGTATCTGATGTATCTGATGTATCTGGCTATGGGATCAATTTTTTTTTCAGATGATGTTCGGCAAAAACAAGTATTGGATTTTTTGTGATGGGTTTTTTTTTCTGGCGCTTTTAATTTTGTTGTGGTCTTTGGTCACAAAAAGCCACGCAGGATCAGACTCGCTGAAACAAGAGCATTGATCTTTTCAAAGGTCTTCTGTAATCATGTTTTCTCCATGAAAGTGGACGTGGACCTAATCTCCATGATCAATCGGGATATATGTTGAAATAATTCTGCTTCTACCTGGATTACAAATCGACTCGAGTCAGAAGCCACTTTCCATCTGGAAAGATGAGGTCACGCATCATTCAATCACCTTTATTCCCAAGATGTTGTTAGACCATGTTTTCCGGCGCGTATTTCTAGAAAGTCCTGATGGCCCTTTCAGAACAGGAGGAGCTGCTGGCTGCGTTGGTTCACCGTCAAGGCGCTGATTCAACAAGAAACACATCCAAATGTCATGACGAAGGTCGGAAGCTTCAGATTTCGCCAAGTCCACGGCAGGTGACTTACTTTGAGATGCTTCCTATAGCCAGAAGCAATTAGTTGCAGGGCAGAAGATCCACTTGGGCAGGCAGTGAGGGAGAGCTGCTTGAAAAAGCGCTGCAATGGCGGATGAAGTTGAAACTCATTGGTGACTAGGCATAGAGTTCATATATACATGCATATATGTTTGGATGTATACAGTGTATATTATAACATATTATATATATATACGTATGTATATATACATTATATTAAGATATCAAATAATTATACGTTATACATGAACAAGAAAATAGGATCAAACAGTTATATGCACGATTTTACCCAAGTTCAAACATAGCCTGTATGTATAGACTTACCCATGCAAACTTTGGTCATAAGGGTTCTACGGGTCTGAAATGGCTTGTTTTGCCAAAGAAGTTGCAGCCAAGAAGTTAAGATGTGCCGCTGGAAATTGGCTCAGCTTGGAATACGGTACATCCGGAGGAGTCAGATCAGAATTCCCTGTAACATCAGACAATCCGTCTCATTCAACAAACTTGGGAAGTCTGATTTGCTGACAGCAGAAGCCAATCTCGGACAAATCTAGTGTAATTTCATTGTGGAATCCAAGCTCCGGCTGTTATATGATGAGTACAGGCATTGGCAAAGAGAGTGGAATAGTCCAATCTAGCTGACGAGTTGGAAGGAAGAAACGAACAGTGCCAGATGCTGTTTGTTATGTGATGGTATGTGTTCATCAGGAAGTCAATTGAATCTATTTTCCAATAAATATGATGAGGTGAAGCATTCGAGCTTCAGTTCACAAGGCGCGGACACTGAACTCAGATTCTGCGATCGTTTGGCCATGGACAACTGCAACAATCCTAAGTTCAGGCGATCAGCTGCTGGCTGGTGGGCATCACTAAGAAATACGGTCCCACCATGTGTGATATATGGTGAATAATGTTAGGCAAACAACAAAAAAACACCACCCATTGATAGTAAAGTTGGAGATGGTCCATTATGGACCAACACTAGCATCATTCCCAAGCCATTGCTTGTTCTCATCGAACATTGCCTTTGGAAGCCAGCGAAAGGATGATGAAATCATGGGGGCATACCATTGGTCATTGGCGGCAGATTTTTCCACAAAGTGGTAGGAACCCAGATAAGCTCGCATCGCATCTTTCTCAAGATTGCCAATCAGGGCTGGGCTGTTCGATATTTGCATTTACTGAATATGTACCACTCGATCTGTCAAAAAGAGATAGGACTTTTTGTTACTGTTATCCTATTGATATCCGGTTTGTATCGCATGTGCCCACTTGTGTCAGATGTTCTTTTGAAGCATCCTCTATTTGACCGGTGCCGATGTAATTGCCCCTTTGAGCTTGTCATGATATGGTGAACATTTGCATCGCTGATGGCTGCTGGGTTTCCATATTGGTTGCCTCACAGTCCTTTTTTTCGGCCGTGAAAGCGAGGTTCACTAAATTCACATCAAATAACCCGTGATACATGATACAAGGTTGTTTTGTGTGTGTGTGTCTATTGACCTAATACCCTTTGAATATATTTGAATATCATCTATGGACATACTATGGACTGGGTTTTTTAAGGGAGTTGATTTCATCCCCACCTTCATATTGAGGCGTTTTTCACATCGCAGGTGCAGCTTCTCCTTCAATGGCACCTCGTGGTTGGAGGTGACCTGTGGGACATGTGGCCATAAAGGTGATGGGTTGACGAAGAAAATCGTGGGGATATCATGGCTATAATTGGCCAAAATGGGAACGCTATAACTTTTACAACTGATACAATGGGGAGATCATGGCAGATAGGATAGAATTTGGGATGTCATTAGATGTAATGGATACACAATCAATATGATACCTGGTTGTGTCCAGAGGGAGATTTGCCCACCATTTGATAGCCATGAAATGATGGGTGGAATGCGACCAAAATATCCGGATGGGTCGCCGAACTGTGTCAGGGTGGGAATATCGATGAACTCACCATTTTGAGGCTGTGAAAAGCAGGAGATTCCAGGGATTTTGACTACCCATGTAGAATCAGTAGGTCGAGAAAAAGTTAGGCTATAGAAATTGAGCACGAACTGTAGCTTACCCTCTTGTAAACTAACAGTTCGCTATGGAAAAACACCATGAAACTAAGTTCTGTCACCTGTAAATAGGTCATGTTGAGTCATCTTCCATAGTCATGTTAGTTTGCTCATCTCTTCCAAGGGAACTCGGCAGCCTCAGGTGGGAGATGAAGGTCTTCGAGTGGCGCCGGTCGAGCCGCACCGGCAATTTCCGCCAGCTGTGGTGTGCAGTTCTTACCAGGTTGTACGTGGGAAATGTTTGATGGAAGTGGGAATCCCACTTGAATGGACTAGAGTCACTAGAGCCACCGGGTATTATCGATATCTGTTTTTTGGATTGTCAAATTCCGTGTGTAGCTGGTAATTCGGCCTTTGGAAGTGTTCAAACCGGTCCAATCTGAATCTCACACATAGACTTTGACTGGAAGAGACTCCAATCTGAGAGGTTTTGACGCAACAAATTTGATGTTGACCTGTTGGAAAAATCGTCGACTATTTCAATTTCGTTCGTGCTTGACAACTCTGCAGACCCTGCAATGCCCAGTGATCCAATACTCAGCAGTGATTATGATCCAATTCCAAATGGACATTGCCCGGACCGACTAGACAGGAAACTATAACCCTCAAGTTTTTCGTGGATGAATTAGCCTCACTTCGCATGGCATGACTCCTGCCAGACACGAGCCCGGCTGGGACTTCTTTGAACTCTGGGGTCATCCTGGCCTGTAACACCCGGCCTCATGCGATGCTCCCGAAGTTTAGGGAACTGAGGAGTTTGGGTGCTGTCGCTGTGCCGCTTCGTCCCAAGCGGCACTCATCCACCATCAGCAAAATTGCCCGTAAAGTTCTTTCATGACATTTCTATACTTTGCTAAAAATGGACATGTGCACTTTCTTCTTGTTCCTGCGTTGTTTCTCTGGGGGCGCGACTTGAACCGCGACTGGCTACGTGGCAGGTTCTTTCGCAAGTTCCATTAGCATCCGTCGATCCTTTCCAATTCGGTTGGCTTGGGGACTTGGAAAATCATGGTGGTGAGGCTATGTTTGGCCACAGTTTGGTCTTGAGATGTGCAGTTCTGTATGGGACGTTTCAGCATTGAGAATTCCCCATGGGAAGCTGTCCTACTAGACAGTGGGATTTTCGTCCACATTCGTCCACCATCTATAGGTTGCTCCAAAATCGTCAAGCCGGTGTATTGTCCTTTTTCTGTGACGGGTAAAATGTCCGTTGAAAAAGAACCAAAACGCCATGTGATTTCATATTTGCTTGCCTAAATCTTGCATTTCCTCAACAAACACCTTGATTTCCCCATTTCTCTCCAGCTTTTGGTTTTCACCCCCAACTAATCAACTAACCCCATCCCACCGTTTCTTAGGTCCGAGTCTACAGCCAGTGGCCCAGCAGCGACGTCTTAGCCACGGCGCTGCACCCGGCAGGGCTGCAGGAGTTGCAACTGGAGCTGCCACAGGCTTCGCGGCACCTGACCAAGTGGATCGTGGCTGCAGCTTGGGTGTGAAACCGGCGAGGAACCTCTCAGATGGATGAGAAAAATGGTGGATTTAAGCCAATTATAGCATGAAATAGTTGGGAAGATAGTAGGGGATATGATGATTCAGCAGTAGATTGAGGGTATCCTATTTTCGGGAACAGTTTTTGCTGAGGTGTTCGAGAAAACTCCAGTAACTGTTGGGTTAATAGTAGACAGATCGAACTCGTTCAGTTTCCCCTGTTGTGGGACAGCCCCAGGAACTAGGCTCATTATTAACCAAGGCTGGATGGGGATATTTCAACCTAATTCGCCAAAAGTTAGATTTTGGGCAGGACATCCAAGATTGGTCATGACTAGTTGATGAATTGAACAACTAAAACAAGATTAGTAAGTGATGATCAATCATATGACCGGCCCTGAAAGCTATTGGTGGGATATGGCTGGGAAACCATTCAATGGGGATGGGGTCCTGAGAAAATATGAAAATTGGATTTGGATTAAAAATGTAACTGTTCCGGGAAAAAAGGCAGTTGCCTCGTCAAACTTTCATGTGTTTGCCTTGGAAATCTATGACCCTGACATCCCCGAGAATGAACCTAATTACTGCGGATGCCGCGCAGGTGGACTGAGTGGATTACTGGGTCATTTTGACAGGGGCTGCGGTACTCAACGGCTCATTAAGGTATCGTAGCACTTTTATGCGTTTTTTTTGGGGGGTTGCACTGCTGACGCGCTAGCCTCGCATACAACATCTAAAGAAGTCAAGTTGCAACATGATGTATTCTCGTATATATCTATCTATCTATCTATCTATCTATCTATCTCACCTTTATAGGATAACTTTCGCGGAACACGGCTGACGCCAGCATTGTGCAGAGTTTCCGCTGGCTGCACTGCAAAGGGGCACCGCTTGTACCCAGAACCAAGTGATGTATCCTGTTGGGGGCAGGAATGGAAGGATGCAGTGACAGGGGGAGAGGTGACGCCCAGTGCTGCCGAGGTGTGTCCATCCACACTGGCCTTGAGAGGCCAGTGTGTTTTTTGGAGCCTGGCAGTTTTGGGAAGAAGCCTGTCCTTCTAGCATTGAGAAGTCATCAGGGATTTCCTACGTGTGAGGCCGACTGCGGCTTGTTCCTATGTTCATGCTAAGATTCGCAGCAGAGTTGGTGTGGGATGCACATCAAGAATCAACCAAGTCATGAAGGAACAATGAACAAAAACTATATAGTAATTAGATTAATTAGATATAGTATAGATATAGTATCATCCAGTTTCCAATTTCGAGAGGATTTACCCGGGGATGGCTTTCTCACATCGGCTCCCGTCCAGGTGAGATGGCGTCCTCCCCGAGGTGCCACTGGATGAGTCTGGAATATCGTTTTCCAATCGATAGGAAATTCTGGCCAACTACTGAGTAGCTACTGTGTGTTTGTGTTGTGCGATGCCCTTGGCCGCAGGATGCCTCTGACTGCGGCAGCTGCTGCTGTGCAAGCGGCACAAGGGGAGCTGGAAGCCAGTGATTTGGAGCGACGCGTGGGCCAATTGTCAGGACAGCGGTGGTGAAAGGCGAAAAAAGAGATGTCACCCAAGTGTGATATCATCTCCACCATCCAAGATGATCTTCAATATGTTGTATATGTCTAGGATATGTGTCAATTTGAATCAGTATATGGCCCAGATATGGCTGATTTTCTTGGGGGTTACCCACAAAGACAGTGTCACCAGGCTACCTGCGGCGTCACAAGAGCACCTCGCCATCCTCCGACTCCACCACCAGCGGATCCCAGTCGCCACGGCATCCACGGCATGGCGCAGTGGAGATCCTCGAGCAGCTCTATGAGGAAGAGGCCGAGGTTTTGCCAATGGGGAACTGACGGGAGCATGTTTTAACAAAGTTAACCGATTTAACATAATTTAACCATCAAAAAGTGGAGATGTTGGCAAAAGTTTTTGGTGGCTTCACCTCCAATGGCCAGAACTATCACATAGAATGACCAACCGCTGAAACAACAAGCCGCCCCCGACAAGAACAGGAATCCAGCAAAATGACATTGAAACCGTCGAACCCCACACGTGCCCAGATCATTGTCTTCAGGTAAAATAATACCTGCGGCTGCAACCCCAAGTCTTTCATCATGTTTATTAAATTTATTGCTTAGGTGTCCATTTTGGTGGGTTCAGCGTTGCCCCAGGTCTTAAGCGCCCTTCGAAGTGGCAAGCCCAGCGATCAGTGCCTGGAGGAGGTGACTGGTGTGCGTGCCAGGGATGATGAGATTGCCACGTTGAAGAAAGAAACCCGGCTGAGCTCCATGGGATCTCAAAAGGGAGGGAGAAAACAGGTCCAACAGACCCAACATTACATGTCTATGTCGTTTAATGACGTTTAATGTCTAATTGAGTGATTCGTTGTGATTTTGGATTTGTAAATATGGAATACATGCCGCACAGCCACTAACGGTGGGATATTGTCATCAAATTCCCACTGAGATCCAGCTGTATCATCTTCCTTTTTGCGCAGTCCAAGGCTGGCAGAAAGAAAAAGGGTGACTGCATCAAGACCTTGAAATCGTTGTTTCCGGTGCCCATTCAAAAAGCGCTTGAACTCAAAAAATGTGTGTTGCCGTTTGCCTTATTTGATAGATCAAATCCTGATGCTTGATGTTCTAAACACTCAATGGAGTTCATACATATATATATATATATATGTATATATGTATATATATGTATATATGTATATATATGTACATATATTTATATATACGCATGTATACATATAAATATATATATATATATGCCTACAAAGATGTCTACATATATAATTATGTGCGTGTGTGTTTAGGACATTACCTGTTTGTTAACCACTCAAGTAACTATTATGAATCATCATGATCAACTATTCATCCACGCCCCGTTTTTTCATGAATCCATGGCATTTGAGGAGTTGGAGCAAGAACGCCATGCCCGTGCAGCTGCAGAGGCTTCCTGGCGCCAGGAGTGCGACGCGACGCTGCAGCTGCGGGAGCAATACGGCAAGCTGCAGCAGCAGTTGCGCAACGCAGAGCGTCACTGGGTGATTTATGTGCCCGAAACATATGGGGTTAATAGTGGTTAAGGACGGTTGATATTGGTTAATAAGCATGCATAAACCCTATAGATGGTGATGAATGGGACATGTCCCAAGTCAGCATGGGTTTCAATACTGAGTCATGGTCATCCATGACTTGGATGATTTGGGGTACCCACATTTTAGGAAATCTCCAGATAGGTTTGATATCCAAACATGTTGAGATCAATGAAAAGGATAAGTTGATCAGATCATCATTTTTTCGCTGTTGGATGATTATGATCTCTGATGAAAATTGTCCACTGGGTCCTTTTCACAACATTTTTTCCCTTAAAATATTGGGGAAATGTTCAAAGACTTGGATGTCAATCAGCAGCTTGGGCCTTGTGGTTTAGCATTGGGGATTGTCCTCGAGAGGTTTGGAAAAATATTATGTGTTTGCATCGATACATGGCACCCTTGCAGCAAACAAGCTGGGTAGATCCAATTGAACATGAAGAATTGCTGAAGCAAAGAAATGTTGCAGTTTTGTGCTTTGTTTATGACAGATCTTCAATGGGGTTCATGGTTTGATTTGCATTATTCTGAGACCTCGCTACAGAGTCCCAAGGTGATCGAATGACTTCGGAGATGCAGGTGAGGCAGTTGAGTGCCGACCTTCAACATGCTCGAGCTGTGGCCTTGGATGAGCCCGCCACCCTTGAGGCTGGGGGGTGGCTGAGGATCAGTGGCGGATCCTGAGATTAAGCTTTCCTTTGTCGTGTTCAACTAGGTTAGGTCAAAAACAGACTAAAGGAAAGTCGACAAAACCTGCAGACAAACTCCAAAATCCAGACCTTGGCAGCCGTCCATTGCTGTTGCCTCGATTCCTTGAATTCGCTTAACATGACCATGGGGTTGGAACCCAGGAAAAAAAATGGCAGCTTGAAATCCCATGTTTAGATTTTTGCTGACAAACAACCTGTGACGTCAGGATGTGATTTCCAGCATGGTGTCCCTGGAAGTGAAACAGCTCCAGACCTTGAACCCCGAGGAACGTCAGTTGGCCAAACGTCGTTTGTTGCTGCGATGGCATCCCGACAAAAATGCTGGGACCGGAGCCGGCAACGACTTGGCCAAAAGAGTGATGCAGGGATTGCACGTGCATCCCGAATGGAATCAGGGGACGGCTTTGCCATAGCGAAGCTCAATTCAAGTGGCAAGCAAAGTTGATCAAGTTGTGACTGACTTTTGATTTGCTGAAATTGTAAGTTGTCCAAGCCCTTCCCTTCACGATCTGTGGGTGCACTTGATTGGCTGGGGCCATGATCTTAAAGCCACATCTGCACCCATGGATCTTGCCAGAATGATGGAAAATGCCTCAAACCTCTGGAATATCCAGGGCCAAAAACTAATCAATCAATTATAATTTCTTTGAAATGAGCAGAGCAGAAATAACAAAATATGCACAGCACAAATCGCAGGTTTAAGTTATCCAATGCAAGCATGAGTCCAGATGGCAAAAGCCCTAAATTATAGTATTTCATATCGGGGCATCCAGCAAATGGAAATATATTGGATTTATATTTTCCCTATCGAAGGAAATTTAAAAGTTAAATTTCCGACAATATGGACAGATGAAAAGTAGAGGAAGAATCAGAGAAGAGAAGAAGAAAGAAGAGAAAGAGTTGGAAGAAAGAAGATGTAGGTTTGCGAAAAGGTATAAAAGTCGCGAAATACTCTGTTTTGCTAAGGTTTATTGGCTCTAGAGGGTCAAAAAGTATGCTTATTAAAGCGGCGGGTGCGGAGCTATTTGAATAGTTCTATCTTAAAATATGTAAAATATACTAGCTTCGGAATACTTTTGGAATTTGAGATGCTTAAAAAATATATACGGTTGTGGCGCGAAATATAT
>Ga0126342_10010709_pt1 | contig 16415 bp, 13 predicted proteins | sample Cyp1metagenome_FD_92528 | JGI IMG/M metagenome (GOLD analysis project Ga0126342, IMG submission 92528) | Coral microbial communities from Lord Howe Island, Old Settlement Bay, Australia - Cyphastrea 1 metagenome | ecosystem: Host-associated > Invertebrates > Cnidaria > Coral ... | reverse complement strand
TTAATGGTGATTCAATGGTGATTAATGGATATTAACAACAGGCAAATGATGATATATAGATGGTATATATTATCCATAGATATATTCTCCATATAGGTGATTAACAACGGTGATTTAATGGTGATTCAATGGTGGTTAATGGAGATTAACAACAGGCAAGTGATGATAGATGGTATATATTATCCATAGATATATTCTCCATATAGGTGATTAACAATGGTGATTTAATGGTGATTCAATGGTGATTAATGGAGATTAACAACAGGCAAATGATGATAGATGGTGTATATAATTCCATTGATATATTCTCCATATAGGTGATTAACAATGGTGATTTAATGGTGATTAATGGATATTAACAACAGGCAAATGATGATAGATGGCATATATAATTCCATAGATATATTCTCCATATAGGTGATTAACAATGGTGATTTAATGGTGATTCAATGGTGATTCAATGGTGCTTAATGGAGATTAACAACAGGCAAATGATGATAGATGGTATATATTATCCATAGATATATTCTCCATATCTATGCCATTAATTTATTGATGATATTCATTTATTGATGATATTAATGGGAATTTAATGGTGATTATGGATATTAATGGCTGGTTGGTGGTTTGGAACCATGGATTTTTTTTGATTTTCCATTCAGTTTGGAATTTCATCATCCCAATTGACGAACTCATATTTTTCATAGGGATTGAAACCACCAACCAGACAACAGGCAAATGATGATAGATGGCATACATAACCGGCCACTCTATTTTTAGCAAAAGGACATTACAGTAAGTTATATCTATAATTAGCTATTACCATATTTACCTATTTCACATTTATATCCCATTTATATTTACTTGAATAACTATGAATATCTATGTAGGTAAATGATTCTGGTAATATAAATGGGATATAGGGAAATATAATTGGTTCATATTGGTTCTATAGTAGGTATATAAATAGGATATGGGTAAATGATGTATATATAACATTTTTCTGGGAATGTTTTTGGGATAACTACTATCAACATATGGAAATATAATGTAGTAAACTAGAATAAACTAGATGCTTATATAATGTTGTTTTAATGTACTTCTTGCTGGTCGTATTTCTTGAGGTTTCTACGTAGGGTTGATGTAACCATCAGTTGTAAACCGAATGCTAAGGCCTCTGACAACTATTTTACCAGCTATACCTCATGGTGCTAATCACGCTGCAATTGCTAATATTGAATTGTATTGCACGTCATGTATAGTAAGCCAGTACAATTTGGGTTTAACCGTGGTTTGTAAGTAAATTGGCAAAGTGTTGCAAGATTATGTTTTTATACCTTGAATGCGGGATTCATAGGGTTTGTATATTATAATATGAATTGGGGCTGAGCAGTGAACAAAATCAAGTATTACATGTTATTCGTATACAAATCAATTTACCAGCTATTTGGATGTTTACGGTCTCTCTTCCTGATGATTATTGCCTTTTGTTATTTTGTTTAATCATGTTCCTCTTGTGTTTCATTGCTGTTATTAGTATTCGTTTTTGTTAGTGTGATTGACTCAGCAAAAAGGATTAAGATCATGATGTTCTTAGAATATACCGCCTGGCATTGTGCCACAGGGCGTTTGATGATTTTCAGACACCCAAAATCCGTGAGTCAAATAGTTATTACAATTAAAAACCACTATAAACAATGGACTGCTTGGTGGTTTGGAACATTTTTCCATATATTGGGAATGTCATCATCCCAACTGACGAGCATTTTTTTCAAGATTGTTAAAACCACCAACCAGAAAATGACCGATTTTTCCCATTGGATTTGTGAATGCCCTCTTTTTGGACAAGGCTCAACAACTGACACAATGCCAAAGACCCTAAAAGAACTGGTTTTGGTATACCTAAACCCTAAACCCTAAACAGGATTACAAAAAAATGCCTTGTTTAGGCCTGACACAATGCCAAAAGTGCTACAACGGTTCCACGGTACATTGCCCCGAAGATCCCCCCGAAAAAAACCATGCGGCCAGGCGAGTGCAAGCCTTGCGCATGGTACTGGAAACCACAGGGATGTCGTTACTTGGATGTGCATGGCAGGGTCTTCATAGCCTCCGGTAATTCAACATAGTCATCATGGAAAATCGACCCATGTTGAGATGATGTACACTGTCACATTATATTTTATGTTGAGTAAATATTGGACACAAAACTATGATTTACATATCAAAATGAGAAAATCACTATATACTTGCATTCTTTTCATATCAAAAATACTGATTGTCGATGTTCAATTGCCAGGGGGCAAGCGTATGTTGCCCAGGCAATGGGAGAGACTGTTTGCACTGCCACCTCTGCCCTTGTCACCCGGCGCAGTTTCTGTACCCCAAAGTGGGGGCCGGGCCTAGCCCCATGGTATCCCATGGTCCATGATGTCCACTGAGGTGAGGTTGATGACTGGGGTTTGGAAATCGGAAAGAAGATGATTTCCCGATTTTGTTTTCCAGTCTCCTTCAATTTTGTCCAATGTCCATGAATCATCTTCTTTTTTTTGAGATCGTGTTTTTTTTTGGGGGCATGGTCCCATGGTCATGATATCTTGCATGCAAGAGAAACATAGAAGAACCATGAATGCACCTTCGGATTTCTCTGGCCCAACCGGCTCCAATCCGCAACCCTGGGGGATGGTCCATCGGAGTAAAAAACTACAGTACATATTCATACATATTCAACAAAAGGAGATAGTGAACATTATATATATTATGATTGTTATGCCCAATGATTTTTACATCACATGTTATGCCCACTTGTTATGATTGTTATGCCCAATTGCTATGCCCATTATATTATGATTATCATGTCTTTATTCTGGTTGAACAGACCACATTGCTTCAACGGTCAACGGCTCTGCAGGCGATGAAATCAAGGTCCGAAAGAAGACCAGGCCGTTTGGGGGGTCGTTGGGCCGTTGGCGCCGAGGTCATGTGACTCAGGACTTTACTCCGAAAAAACATGGTGATTTTCCATGGAAAAAAACCCTGGGGGAATGGGATTTACCATGGTTAAATATAGATATATCATGGTTATAGATGGTCAATAAAATGATTAGTATATAAATCTATGAATGGGACTTAGCTAATGAAAATGGCCATAGAAATAGTTGTGTTATCCAGCTATAAAATGGTGATTTTTGTTCCATCTATATAACCAGGGGGAATGGTTTATAATATACAAAAATTGTTGTTTTTCATGGTTATAATGTCATTTTTACCAGTCATGACTGGGAATGGTAACCTAATCCCACCTATAAAGATGGTGAGTTTGTGTTTTTACGGGCCACACCCTAGTTCATCCCCTTAACTGCAGGGGTGGGGCAGTGGCCCGCCTGTCAGCCTAGTGTTGCACCCGGGTATTGAACCCGGGTCTGACGCATGAGGGATGCGTCTTTTCCACAAGACCATACCGGCCCTCCTATAAAGATGGTGATGACTGGGGGATGGTTTATGACATTGTTTAAACCAACACGCCACATGTGGATATCAACCATCAAGAATGGATATCGATGACTTCATGTCCTGACCATATGACTTTGATATCCGCTATCATGTCCCAAAAATGGAAGTCAACCATCAAGATCATCAAGATTTGGGGTATGGCTCGGACATGACCATAGAAAATCATGATGGATTGAACGGATTTGACATGATTACAGTAATGCAGCAAGAATGTGGATTTGAGCAGCCAAGATAGGGCTTTGGATCGAGCATTGAGATGAAACCATGTGAAACCAGCGAATGGTTGGTTTATTGCCAAAGGTGGACTGGTGGTCATCAGATAAGTAAAAAAAAACAGATCAACCAATCGCTGCATTTTATTCACCAACTTTGGAGTCAACAACAGGGAGCTAGGGATCTGGGTTTTGACCTGGGTTCACTAGATCGGATGCCAGATTCGTTCCAAGGTTCCTTGGGGGACCAAAAAAGGGGGTTACCCTCTGTTAATTTAACGTTGCTATGGAAAATCACCATTTTGAATAGGTACATCATCATCAGAAGTCATCTATACAAAGGTGATAGGCTGATCGGAACGGACTATTGCAATCAGATGAAGCAGCTTGATGTGATTCTGAAACAGTCCCGTAGAGCCAGCTTCAATGCCGAGATTCAGCGTGGCATACCAGCGGTTGTCTCTATTAATAATCTATCAGTGGCTTTCAAAATCTGTTCTACACTGCGGATATTCCTGACTGTTGTCAAAATTACTCAAGGTTTGCTTACAGATTAGGCGATGATCAAAGTGGCTTTAGTGAGTTCGATTGTTGCAATTGCTGCAAGCCTATGCATACATGTACGAAAGAAGCCTCTGCTGTTCATGGACTGGTGACAGCCCCAATCATATTCACCGAGTTCCCTGAACAGCAGGGGCTGGGACTGGAATCGCAATATTTGCAGCACCCGTTTTACCTATGTAAATGTTTGGGGGGCGAATGAAACAGGTGAAACCTCTAGACTCGTATTCTGCTGTTGTTCCTCCTTGTGAAGTAAGATAAATTAAGCCAGTTGATGGCGATCCCACCAATTCTATCCAATTCTGAGGTTTACATGCATGGCTTGTCTCCAGATGAGCAGTTCACCGACAATTGTTGGTTGGCAGTCATTTAGGTTTATTGAACTTCCCACCTACCCTCCGCTAGCCAAACAAAGCAATGAGTGATTGTCCAGCAAGCCATGTTTGACGACACCAGGGGGATATTGGTATGCATATGTTATTTGCACTGTATATATATACTGTCACATGCATACCCGCGTACATGCATGCATGCATACATAATTAATTACATTACATGACATTACATATAAATTATACACATTACATTACATTCATTACATTACATTAGATACATGCATATATATATATGATATCATGATTTTGGAGATCAATGCAATTGTCAGTGTTTGCTAGTTCGTTTTGCAAGTATGTATGTTATTACTAAGAACTATTTTGCATATATTGTGATTATATACCCCCATTGATGGTGCCTATGCCCAGCCCCAGGCACCGCTGCCCAAGCCCGGCTCAGGCATAAAGTCTTGGCCGAGAAGTTGAAACCTTTCTCCCAGCGACTCAACTGATTTTTTGTCCCGCCGCAAAATGGTGAATTTACCATCTGGTTATTTAACATAGCCATGGGAAAGTCACCATTTTGTTGCGAAAACTCACTATCTTTGGGTCATGTTCGATAGCTATGTTAGTTTACCAGAGGGTAACTGATTAAAGCCACAAAATGGTGATTTAACTAGGGATCTAGTTTTAATACAATTGAATATCATGGGATATTTATGATGATTTGACACAAAAACTTGGATTTGTTGATCTTATTTTAAAACACAACTATGTTCCCATTGGTAAATCCACCATTTGTGGAATCTACTAAGAATATGTGTCATTTTCTTGACAGTGCCCCTAGGCGAATCCAGCCTTTGGAAAGATAATTGGGTTTGCATATTTTTTTTTGATTATGCAACTATAGTTTGATGTGTAATCAGTGTTTTTGTGGGACATCCACCATTTTTATAGACATCGATTTGGTTAGTTTGGGTGCCAGGAATGCATTTATGCATGCACAGATGCACAAACATATATATATATGTGTGTGTGTATGTGTGTGTCTACATACAATTATACATACCCCACTGTAAGAAGTTTAACTATTTCATGTTTACTTTGATTTTATTTGTCTCAGTTTGTCTCACATTGTCTGAAACATGTTGGGTTCTAGCTTGCAATTAATGGTCAAACGTGTTTGAATGCATTTGTTCGATTTGTTATTTGTTTGAATTAATGTTGAGGCAAAATTCACTTGTTATAATTTGGAACACGTACCTACCATATGTAGTAGATATGTATCTCTCTATCCAATTTTGGTAAAAGCTACCATCCCTCCAACTAACATCTGAGAATCACAAACAGAGGAAAATTGTCTTGCAAAACCCTGTTTGACTGGGTGTATGTTAGTTGGAGAGATGGTCGCTCAGCAAATCACCCCTGACACGTTTCACACCACCAATAATGGACCCAGAATGAACAGATCCAATACTAAACCAGGGTTTCGTTTGGGGGTGCTCGATGTTGGGCAGGAATTATGCTAATTTGGAACCTGGTTCTCAAACCCAAGTGGGTATGTCTCATCATGTAGTAAGATCCCAAAATCATCCAAAAACAAGCATTACCCTCTGGTAAACTGTCCCATGTGTATGGAAAATCACATTTTTTCATGGGAAAATCCACTATTTCTATGGCCATGTTCAATAGCTATGTTAGTTTACCAGAGGGTAAAATGGGAAATATCATTATTCAGATGGACTGACCATCAGACTGGTGGGTGAATGCCCAAATGATACTCATTGGACCCATATGTATTAATATTGCCTGATATCCAGAGATATATAATCCATGTAAAAATAAGTAACCATATTTTTCGTTATCATCCATCATCCCAAGATATGTCTGAATAGTCCATAATTACCGTTTGGTAAACTGTCCCATAACTATGGAGCATCGCCATTTTCAATAGCTGGGAAAATCCACTATTTCTATGGCCATATTTTCAAGTCCATTAAATCACCATTAAATCACCATTTCTAGTGGATAAATATGTCCATCCATTAACATCCATTAATTTCAAGTTAACTCTAGTGAACTGTTAGTCATTACCAGAGGCTATTGGACTCCTGGACGGTACCATCTGGTACCATTGGTGAATCCACCAAAGCCAGGCTTCAGGTGGCCGTGCTTCCTGGCCTTTGTGGTCCACCCCCGGGACTAGGCGAAGTCGGGAAGACATGGAACGAATATGAGATGGAAGAGGTTGGACACTATAGTGATGATATGATATGATATAATATGATATGATTTGATATGATATGATATATATAGAAGCCGAAAGCCGATGGCTGGTGAATCTGCCTATTCGAAATGAATGGAGAAAGATATTGAAATCTGGTTGGTGGTTTCAAACATTTTTCAGAGGGGTTGAAACCACCAACCAGGATATGATATGATATTATATGATATGATATAATATATATATGTGATATAATTATATTATAATTTATTTATGGAGAGTATTATAACTATATATATTGATTATATTTGGAGGTTTCCTGAAATGGTTGCTTTATAATTAAACATCAAAAAATCAGATGATTTCGGGGTACCACCATTTTAGGAAGACTCGATATAAACATGTGGAACATGTGGAAGATGATAGATATATAGTGAGATGGATTATACATGAAAATATGGAAGGAGTTGGAAGCTATAATGAATGTATATATGCATATATAGATATATATGTTTTGTTGTTGATGAGTTATAAGGATCTCACGTTGTGATGTCACTGGATGGTTTCTATATGGAGAATCATCCCAAAAAAGATTGCCTTACTTTGGTTATTTTCAGGTTAGTGATTTATTACAATTCAGCCAGGAATGCAATTGTAATATTTTTGTGTTGTTTTATATTTATTTAATATATATGTATATATATATAGTATAATATAACATAATATAACATAATACAACATAATATAACATAATATAACATAATATAACATAATATAATATATAATATTATTTTATATAATATAATGCTATATTATATTATATTATTTAATATTATATATATATTTAATATAATATAATATTATATATATATGGTGTGGGCAGTGGTCAAAGCTATAGTGCTTTAAGCAGCGACAGTGATTTCGGCGTAGTGATATTGATGCACTGGGTAAAGTATGGATTCAACCAGCAGAAATGAAAAAGGTGCAGCCAGCCAGTGCTGTGTGGTAACCTGAGGATCTAAGAAAAACTTAAGTTACCTAAGCCATGGCAAAAATAGTAAAGAATCTAAGCCAGTGCCAAATAGTGCCTTAAGTTTCGTTTGGGTGGTGAGTTGATGAGTTTTTTTTTGGTTTTGCAAACCGTTACCATCTGGTTATTTAACATAGCTATGGAAAATCCCCAAAATAAATGGAGGTTTATAGCTGGGAAAATGATCTATAAATGAGCCATCTATACCATGGCTATGTTAGTCATAACCAGAGGGTAATTCCCCTTAAAACTAACATGGCTATAGAAAATCTCATTGTACCATATGATAAATAGCTTCTATTATCTCATCATGACAGGTATGCAACACCATGGCTAGCCCTGTTAGTCATAACCAGAGGGGTATCCCCGTATATAAAACCATGATTTTCCCATATAAAACCATATAAAACTTCCCTCTAACCAGAGGGTAGCCAACAAATATGCAAGAAACTGACCGGTTCTTTTCGTTACGGAACCTTGGGATCCCAAGGGGATCGTTGGTGGAAGTTGATCATGGCGGCCCCACAACTTTGGTGGGGTTAGGGATGGTTAGGGACCAATTGATCCATGATAACTTGATATAAAAATAAAACCCTCTGGTAATGACTAACACTTAAAAAACTATTGAAGCCATGGCCCAGTCGAAATAGTGGGTATTTACCTATTGAAAATATGGTGGATCTTGCCATAGTTATGGGACAATTTACCAGAGGGTAATGGGAAAATCATCTGTTAATGGTGAACTTTCCATTGCCACGTTTGATTTTTGTTGAAAGACCCGAAAGGCGAGCTGTTGGGACTCTTTGGAGATCACAACAGGTAGACTGGACCCCATATAGTCAACAGGAAAAGTCGGAAATATGGAGCACCGCCCAACAGGTTTGAAAAGGTATACCGGTAAACTAACATAGCTATGGAAAATCACCATGTTTAATGGGAAAATCCACTATAAATCGTCATTTTCAATAGCTACGTTAAATTACCAGAGGGTATGTAATAATAAATCATGCTGAAACCCATTACCCAATAATATTCCCATTTCTGACATGAACACCAATATAGAGACCCGCGAGGCATCGCTTTGGGTAGATGATATCCATATATCCCTTGTTAAATTTGTGGGAAAAATCACTTTTAGCCATTATATACATTCTTAGTTTTCAGAGTGTATTCAGAGTTGTGGCCTATATCAGTTGTATACCCCTACGGCTGCATCCTTCTTTGGAAAAAAACATAGGTCTTTACAATATAATCCCCCTAGTTTTGTGTGCTTGCTTCTAAACTCCATGAAGGAATAGTTCAGTATATCTACATATATCTAAACCATAAAGCTTCATAAAGAACACAGTTCACCAAGTTACAAATGAACTAAACCAACTTAGCAACAGTCCTTTTTTGGGCCCCACACTTCGGGCTACCAGGTGGCCAGGAGAGGAGACAGGCCATTGGTCGGGATGTTTGTTGGCCTCAATATCCTTAAAGGAACACCATTTTAGCTGTACAGTTGTATCCTCCAGAAACCAAACTTAAGCAATTACCCTCTGGTAAATTAACAGTTCGACCCTGGCAGTCATCGGGGTTGGAAGATGAGTTTCCATTAAAAATGGGTGATTTTCAGGGTCTATGTTAATTTACTGGAGGGTAAATATTACTCAACTGTACTTGGTTAACTGATGGCGATGGAGAGACTTAATCAAGTTACGGTCGTCAAGTTAGCTATCAATTGGTGGCCTCGCCTTGTATTGATGATGATGATGATGATGATGATGATGATGTGCGAGGACCCCATCAGCCGTCCCGACATGAGCAACATGAGCACCTCGGAGGAGTTGTCGAACACGAAATGCAGGGGAAGGGGCAGCCTGCGGGGGTATGCCAGGTTGTTTTGAGCTTAATTTGTGCCACAAGTCGGAGAAATACATGTTGTTCTTTTGGGAAACACCTATATAATCATATATGTTTATATACATACATTATGCATGTATCCTCTCATCCTACAAAATAACAACAACCGCATCAACACCCGCAAGACAAATGCAGGCTACCTAGCCGGCTAGCCATAATTTCAGAGCGGCATATTCCCGTTTGACCACTGAAGACCATTGATCGACAGACACTCCCGCATGAACCTGCATTTCATTTCCTTTCGGACACCAGTCCAAAGCACCATCGCCATCGAACAAATAGAAACTGTTGGTTCTTGGACTTAAAAAACCATGTGAAACCAAAAAATCCATGAGTTTTTCATCGTTTTTCATCGTTTTTCCATTCATATTTACCAGAGATTTGGGAGCCCATCAGCATCGAGGTGATGATGCGGACCTGCCTGCGTATGTGGAGATGTATCCGGATGTGTGGAACATCTTCGTCGCTTGGTACAAGGGCCATCAAGGGCCATCAAGGGCCACAAGGTGAGGACGGAGATTTGAATTTTATGCACTGAGTCAAATGAGTCAAATAGCTATTTGTCAAAATCTCTACACTATTTATTGAAGAGAGTTGGATATTAATTGAAAATATATTGAAAGTATGAAAAGTTGCTAGTAAATCTAGATAAATCTAGCAAATCTAGTAAGTAGTTGAATCTTCATGAGTATCATCACAATTCGAATCATGGACCTGGTGTCTTTCCGAGGCCGACAGCGACACCTCGGAACGGACCACGGAGGCGTTGAAAGTTTCTGTTTGGTCTCATGCCTGGTGAAATATGAAAAACCCGGTTGGTTAATGGTGGTTAATTGTGGTTAATGGTGGTTAATGGTGGTTACCTCAGAAAATACAAGGTTTTAGTGAGATCAGTGACTGGTTAATGATAGTTAATGATGGTTAATGGTGGTTAATAGTGGCTAATAGTGATTCAATGATATACTGGTTGGTGGTTTGGAACATGAATTTTATTTTCCATAATGTATGGGATAATCCTTCCCATTGACTTTCATATTTTTCAAGATGGTTAAAACATGTTAAAACCACCAAGCAGCAATGAGATATTTATATATATAACGAGAATATACATATTTATATATAAATGAACCTAATGGGATATACAACAAACAATGGATGATAATCATACATGACGTTCTGACAATGATCAATTCCCAGTTTACTTCGACGAGTTTCCTATGAACATGCCCAATTTTGATTCGAGGAGGGTATCACACCGAATGATGATATGATGTTGTGTGACCGGACTCCATGTGTTGTATGTTGTATGTATTCAAAAGCAAACATAAGCAAACATAAGCAAACAATATACATCATTTCAATAAACCATGACTACACGCTATGTTTCATACCTTGTATACACACTGCGAAGTCCCACATCAAGCATGGGGCATGCAAAATACTTCAGCAAGTCCGAATGGTGCGAACACTCAGTGTGAAATGATATGCAGATTATGCAGCAAAAGCAGCAAACAGCACCAGGAGTAACCAGCAGCAAGCAGCAACAGAGCTTTCCCACCATCCTCTTTTTGGGGTGAAGGGAAAGTCCGCACCAACAAAGGGGGAAGTCACCGCCAACGCGACCCGATTTTCAGATGCCTGGGATTTTTCAGAACCAGGAGCATTAACCCTCTTACCCTTCAGCACCCTGCGATTCACATCAAAGGAGCGCCAACAAACAGAGGAAATTTTCAGTTGCCCTCTGGTTATGTCAAAAATAGCTATTGAAAATGGCCATTGAAATAGTGGATTTTCCCATTAAAAATTGTGATTTTCCATAGTTATGGGACAGTTTACTAGAGGGTAAATCGATGTTTATCCGATTCATCTTCCCTGTTCGCAGATAAATGTGTATTGGTGTTCAGATTCGCCACTTGTCGCCAGGGCCTAGGCTCCCCCTTCGACTTATCGCCAGACCTTGGCTCTGTGCTCTACGGAAGGCATCTCAACGCGTAAAATGGTTGCCGGGATGGTCATGAATCCAACGAAATACTCTGAATAATGGCTGGGTTAAATTACCCTATGGTAAATAAACTTGTTGACCCTGAAAATGACCAATTTTTAGTGGAAACTAATCTTCCAACCCCGATGACTGCCAGGGTCTATGTTAATTTACTGGAGGGTAAATGCCTTGATTTTAAGAATATGAATGGTGACTGTTTCAATAAAGAATCTTGGTACATAGTTGAGAAACGGTTGGTACGCATTCAACAAGGGTGACTATTAAATACTATGAAACTGTGAATCATGGCAATGGTGACTCTTTAATTCTACTTCAACAAGGCATGTCAATACTATTATCGCTATGTCACCATCATTCACCTGTTGAAGTAAGTAGAAATTGGTGGGAGAAGCTTCAATGGCTGACTGGTTGGTGGTTTCAAACATGTTTTATTTTTTTTTATATATGGAATGTTATCATCCCAACTGACGAACTCCATCATTTTTCAGAGGGGTAGGTCAACCACCAGCCAGATGATTATGTAGAGCAATTATATCAAGTATACACACTATAGTAACCAATCACAATAACTAATCATAATAACTATATAAGAGTAGGTGTGCATTGTGCATATATATAATAGTCATCATGATTGCAACTACAACAGTAGGTGTTTGTTTAGAGGCTGCATGTTGAAGGTCCAGCTATCAGAAATCAGAAATCCTCACGTTCGATCGAGAACATTCGTTCGACCAGGCCGGAGAGCGAGTGGAAGGAGCATCTGAAGCTGGGGATTTCTGGAGTATGGCCTAGATTTCCCAAGAATAAACAAGACATCATGAAGTAACCAAGGGAAAACCATGGAAAACCATGGAAAAACCATGGAAAAACCATGGAAAAACCCATGGAAAACCATCCCCAAATGATTTTTGAGTGATGGTTTCCCGGTGTTTCCCGCAAAAAAATCCTCAGTTCTGGCAGATTCTTATAGAGTTTCCAATGGGGATTTGCCATCGAAACCAACCCGGATATACCTGGATTTTTGTTGGGAAAATACCATGGCTGATGGACATCTGATGAGAATATAAACGAATATAAACGGATAGACACACACATATATATATATATATACCCTCTGGTAAACTAACATAACTATGGAAAATCCCCATGTTCAATGGGAAAATCCACTATAAATGGTCATTTTCAATAGCTATGTTAAATTACCAGAGGGTATATATATATATATACGGACACATGGTCCGATGGTGAGCACATCCTAGACCCAACTATACCAGATGCTGCAGATGACATAGTTGCAAGGTGGGCCACCCTAGATAGCTAAGTTGGTGTAGTTCAGTACGTGAATTCTATGGTTTATGGTAGATATATCTAGAGGACCAAGTTCGATCCCGCACCTGGCTGCCAGCGAGTGGCGTGGTGAGCACATCGTCGGTGCTGAAACGTTGCATCCAAATCAGAACGAGCAAGGAGTGTATCGCTCTTTCCGCATACTCAGGAAGTTAGATCACACACACATTTTTGTTGGTAAACCAACTGTATAATACTGTATACATATATGTATAATATATATATAAATGCACATGTGTATCTAATAGTGATTCAATTCTTGGTGTGTGTGTGCGCGCGAAAATGTTGGTGTCATGGTCATTTAGTGGACGATTCAACCGACAAGAATGGGGATTATATATTATATATACGTATTCAGGAAATAATGGTATACTGACGTTTCCAAGTAATGATGATTAAGCAGTGGATGCAATAGGGTATCCTGTTTTCAGACAAACCATGGCAAACCAATGTGAAAAGCGTCCTTCATTCAATGCGGAGAGATTGCGCAATGTTGGATTAAAATATGCCCGGCCCTGGTTGATTGATCAGGTGGCTCCTCCCCAAATAGTGATGTTATTTTGTACTAAAATAATCGGGACCCCCGATTAAAACCCCCGACTCGGTAAGAGCCAAATCATGGCCAAAAACACCAGCGAAACGTGACATGACATGCTGGTTGGTTGTTTCAAATACCCTCTGGTAAACTAACATAACTATATGAAAATCACAACGTTTAATGGGTAAATCAACTATTTCTATGGCCATGTTCAATATTTTTTGTATGTTTATACTTGTTTAAATTTTTATATATACCAGAGGGTATGTGATGTTTCTCCTATCCATTGCTGATGGTACAGTTTGGTTGCTTCAGCGCATACTATTGGAGGAGTCCATGTGGGGCAGCGATCTTGGAAAAATGCAGGACGAGAAGACTCTTAGCTGATGACGTTGTGGCTCAAGGTGGTGACATGTTCTCGAACATCCACCGAAAAAATCGAACAAGGGAATACCCTCTGGTAAACTAACAGTTTGCGAACTTGAAAATGGCCATAGAAATAGTGGATTTTCCCACTAAACATGGTGGATCTGTCCATCGTTTTTCGTAAATGTTGACTGGCCGCCGGGTTGATGATTTGATAATTTTCTTGGGCCCCGCAAGATCTTGTTTTTGGGGCATGGCATGGCAATTTGCATCGATTCATGCATAATGTCAACCCTGGATTAATAAACCTCTAGGCCCCAGGCTGTTTAATCGGGAGGGTACCATTAAAAGTATCAGATAATGACTATTGGAGGAGTACCCTAATTAATAAACCATGGTTTATTAATCCGCGGTTGACAATACTAACAACCGCAATTATATAAACTATACTGGCACAGGAAAACGTGTGTTTGCGTGGGTTGTGAATATTCATTTGTGGTAAGCACCCAACTTGCTTTGATGTGCTTCTTTTCAACGGCTTGATTCAAAACCAACAACATGCGGAAACCTATAAGCCTTGAGCCTTGACCATCACATGAGTTTTTTTATTATATTTAATGCGGCGATACTACGCGACTGGACACGTGAAAAAAAAACAATCTATGAAACACCATTAAAAACCAATTAAAAAGTCCCAGACGAAGTGGGGGCATTGCCCTCCAGTTAGACCCTGGCAGGGCTTGGAAGAGTTTCCACTAAACATTATGTATTTTCAGAGTCGAACTGTTAATTTATCAGAGGGTAATCATTATTATATATATATATATTATTTATTGCATTATAATTATAAGTATATTAAGTAGGTCACCTGATATGTTTGTTTGTGCTCAGCCTTGGCATTCAGTATATGGCTATCGGACTGGGTGGTGGTGCAGCGTTTTATTGTTCCCGTTGCTCTGCATATCCAAGTTTTGTTGGGGAGATTGCAGTACAGAAATCGAAAATTCGGCCGTTGACATTAAATTATTCTAATGTTGGTAAACAATCCGATAAAAACCACCCCCAACTTCACCATTTTTATAGGTGGTATGGTTACGCGTATGGTTACCATTCCCAGTCATGAGTGGTTTATGGCATTGTTTTACCCCTATTATATTTGTGCCTCCTTTTTTCAGGGCTTTCACCCGGCTGAGGGTTCCTGGCCCTCGTTATCAGATGCCAGAGGTTATGGTTCCTTGGATCCTGCAATGGTGGGGAGATGTGGAGAATTCCATCAGCCATAGAGATCTGATTTGGGTTACCCTCCAGTAATCAAAGATAGCTGGAAAACTGTTCAACTACTTCGATGATTTTTGACTTTTCCATGTGTTTTTTCTTCTCCTATTTGCATATTTTGCATGCCATTTTGTTAGTGCATTTCCCCACTACCATGTTTGATTGCTGGGGGCTAACCAGCCAATATGGCGATTAAAGATGAATATATAAAGATCCGCAAAGATATGGATCTAATCAGCAAACATCGGACTTTCTTGGAGGATCATCTCACTTTTTTAAACCTCAGCTAGCAAGTTCCCTTTTTAGGGGGTGATCCCATATATATCCCACGGACATTAACTTCACCAGTTATTGGCCGTGGGATGGTCCACACAGGTTGTGTAGAAGTGACATGTCAACGGTTTAGCTATGGCAAGCTACCCTCTGGTAAACTAATGGTATTTGAATGGAATTTATAGTGATTTAATGGGATTTTATAGTGATTCAATGGGATATTAATGGGATTATAGCCTCTGGTAAACTAGCGGTTTGCTATTGAAAATGACCCAGTCGAAATAGTGGATTTACCCAGCTATAAAAGGGTGATTTTCCATAGTTATGTAAACGTTTACCAGAGGGTACATCTTCATGATTGTCAAGTCATAAGTTGGATTTGCCACCAGAATGGGGTCACCCTTGGCACCAACACATGATGATCCACAGATCCACGAGCCGAGCTTCATATCGGTGAACCGAGGGGTTTCAAACAACCAGCCAGCTGTTGCGTCTTAGACTCTGCCCCACTTGGACTTGTTATTTTTTCCTTTGATTTTTTTTGTCAATGTTGATATTGTTTATGTGTATGATCTTGGGATTGCCACTAATAGATATCCTAATGATTGCAGAGACCTCCCAAGGTATAGCAATGGAAAATCACCATTTTTAATGGGAAAATCCACTATAAATGGCCATTTTCAATTGCTATGTTAGTTCACCAGAGGGTATTGTTGATTTTCTTCTGTTCTTCTTCTTGTTGGTTGTTGCTGTTTCTGGTGCACAGGCAGCTGCCATGGCCTCGATCCTCGGCTTGGAAGCGTTTGGCACGGCAACTGGATCAGTTTACCTCAGTAG
>Ga0126342_10010708_pt1 | contig 16417 bp, 14 predicted proteins | sample Cyp1metagenome_FD_92528 | JGI IMG/M metagenome (GOLD analysis project Ga0126342, IMG submission 92528) | Coral microbial communities from Lord Howe Island, Old Settlement Bay, Australia - Cyphastrea 1 metagenome | ecosystem: Host-associated > Invertebrates > Cnidaria > Coral ... | reverse complement strand
TCAGTGCCTGCGAGAAGGGAGGTCAATGGCAGCAAGCACTGAGTGTTTTTGGTGAAATGCTTCGAGAAAAGGTGCAGCCTGACACTATCAGCTACAATGCATCTATCAGTGCCTCTGAAAAGGCAGGTCAATGGCAGCAAGGGCTGGGGCTGTTTTTGGCAATGCTGAGGGAGACGTTGGATCCAGAGCTAATAACATACAACGCTGTAATCAGTGCCTGCGAATCTTGCGGTCAATGGCAGCAAGCCCTGAGCGTGTTTGGCGCAATGCTTTGGGAAGCAGTAAAACCTGATAGCATCAGCTACAACGCTTCCATCAGTGCGTGTGAGAAGGGAGGCGGAATCTGTCCAAATCATGTGAGTTCCATGGTGAAAACACCTCAAATCTACCAGTTGATCATCACTTTCCCATACTTTCCCCATATGTTCCAAGCCAAAATCCGGAGCCCATCCCAGTGTCTCCCCCATTTTTGCAGGTCAATGGCAACGGGCTTTGATCCTTTTCTCCGGAGTGCTGGAATGCCCCACAGCCACGACAGTGTCGCCTGTCAGCTGCCATGCGGCCGTGCGTGCGTGCGAGAAGGGCGGTCAGTGGCAGCAAGTCTTTCGTCTCCTTGAGACATCTAAGAGACAGCAGTTGACGCAGTTGAGCCCTGGAGTTGCTGAGTTTTGATGAGGTTTTTCTCTTGTGATTTCCACTTGAATTCCCATTGCTGAGGGAACGTCGTTTGGGGAGTATTTTCTGGGAAGATGGTTACGTCTTTGCCGTGAATTTGAAGATGAGAAACCTGCAAATTTTGGGTGATTTTAAACACGTCCAACTGTTTTTTATGACGTGACATATTACAAGCTCCAGTTGATCTAGTTAGAAACCAACCTACCATAAAGTGACTATACAATACTATACATACACAGGCCAAATCCCCATGCAAATTTTGGTCCTCATTACGTCCCCATCTTCGATTTTGGACCCCGGATCGCGAGATCTCAGAGCCCCCATTGGAGGACTGTGGCGACGCTGGATGCTGCCGTGAATGCCTCGCAGAAGGCGCAGCTGTGCCAAGAGGCAGCGAAGCTGCTGCGAAGCTGCAGCACGGAAGCAGCTGCCATGCTGGCGAAGGTGATGCATCGATAGCATCCGCAGGGGGATCGCTGGCTTTTCTTAGGTGGTGAACACAAGTTGGTGTTTTTGCGAGGTCTATGATAGCCAAGTTGGTGGAAATGGATTCATATTTCACGATTGGTTTTATGGTAGGTATATCCGAACTACTTAATGGGGTCTATAAACCAACAAGCATAAGTGGGGGCGTCTTGAAGTAACTCTGCAAAATGCTGTGGTTCTTTCTGAAAATATGGGCAGAACTTTTAGAACCCTAAAAACCCAGTGTTCGAAACTTTAGAACATGATATGCTCCAGAAAGAATCGTCATTGTGGGGCTGCTTCACGTGATCAAAAGCAAGACATTGCGCAGCCAAGTCTTGCTTTTGGTCGGTGGAGGGTAGACAGCCCAGATCCACGCCTCCCGGACAGGCAAATGGACCCATTTTTCATCAGGGTCTTGGTTTGGTATTTACCATTATAGTTAGATAATACCCTTTGGTAATTTGACATAGCTATTGAACATTGCCATTTATAGTGAGTTTTCCCATTAAAAATGGTGATTTTCCATAGTTATGTAAACGTTTACCAGAGGGTATTATTTACCCATCCATTCCTAGGGGTCAAAGCGGAAGTTAGGCCCATGCCATATGGCTGACAGGTTGAAGTTCGTTTTTTTGTTCCCCTATAATTTGACCCCTGATTTTGGTTTGGCCATGTTTGGCCCAGGGATTTTTGCCGTGGTGGATGTAGCAAAATCAGCGTGTGAAAATGGTGGGTGCTTGGCAGCGCTGCTTTTGAGTTTCAGGAAACTCAGTTGGTTGGATCATGATCATATCGGAGGTTATTAACTTGATCACAATCCATGAGTTTGGAATCCGGAATCCCTTTCAATCAACTGAGTCGTGTCATGTCCTCCCAATGATTTCCCAGGTTCCCAGGTTCTGTCGCTCAGACTGGTTTTTGTTCTTGGGTGCCCCCTTTAGAAACAAACAAATCATGACTGGACACTTTTTTTTTGGCGGGCTTCATTTTATGGGGATGTAATTGTAGCGTTTTGATTCAAAAAACGGGTGGGTTGCTGACAGCATGACGTGGTTGGACCTTGGTTGATGCCACAGATTGTAGCTGGCAACGTGTTCTAAGCCATGTATAAATCCCATGTAATATTTACCTACATTTGGGCAATTTTTGCGGTAAATGTAGAATGTAGGTAAATATTCCATACATGGAGCATCTGGGAATGAAGATAAATGAAGCCAGCGAGTTGACTCATGCCTGGAATCACTTTGGATCGCCCCGATGTCTTTTTGCCTGAGGAGCCAAAATTGGCAGCACCTGCAGCGACTCGCTTTCGACAAAAAGGTTTTGTGGAGGTCACAGATGATGCGACTAATGGCGATATGATGGTTGATAATGGCGATATAATGCTTAACTCATGCTTATTATGAATGGTTAATAGGTTATTACTAATGGTTATGGTGATTATTTAGAATAACTAATGGCTAATATTGAAGTTCGCAACAGTTAGTACCCTCTGGTAATGCAATGGAACTGTCATCGATGGGGAAAGCCACCCAAAAAACATCAAGTTGCTGTGGATGGATCATAGACCATTGGTTTTCGGCCCAAAAACGTGAACTGGTTGGCCCCAAGTGATGCTTTCAGATCCCAAAAGCGACGAAGACCTATGGACCTCAAGGATCGTCCCCAAAAAAAGGCGCACGTTTCAAGTGACGCGAGTCGTCGAGTCTGTTTTTTTATGTCGACGAGTTGGTTTCTTCGAATCCAATCCGCCAAAAAAAAAGAAATCCCCAGCAAATACCCTCTGGTAATTTGTTACATAGCTATTGAAAATGGCCATTTATAGTGAGTTTTCCAACTAAAAATGGTGATTTTCCATGGCTATGTTAAATTACCAGCAAATACCTGTTAGAAGCCTTTGGTGGAATGTCTGAGGCCCTATTCATTTTGGCCAGATTTTTTCGAGATGGAAACATGATGACTATCATGACATCGGTGTCAGATCATTCCCCGACCCATGAAGCTTTGAAAAAGCCGAGCTGTCCAAACAACAGGACACCGGTGAATCCAAGCGGTTTTTCTTCGGTTTTTCTTCGGTGAAATAACCCACAAAAGAGATACACATTCATGATATTTCACAATAACAAGCTACCAGATGAGCTATAAACTTCTATAACCGACTACAAACGCACACATGTTCAGATGGTTTCAATGATTTTTTATTTGGATATCATTATGTATTAACCAACATTAGCCAACATTAACCAACATTACCCTCTGGTAATTTCACAGTTTGCGAACTAGAAAATCACCATTTTTCATATGTACACCATCTGTTTCGATTAGGGCCATCTATACCATAGCTATGTCAGTTTACCAGAGGGTAACCAACCACGAAAAGACCATCGTCTAAGCCCAAAAACGCCGACCATGGCCGAAACATCTCCAGCCGCTGCCACGGAACCGACCGACGAGGACACTCACAGAGAGAAACGGGGCAACATTTCAACGCCGAAGGGTCGAGAACTGCCGACTCCATACGCTATAAATATGTAAATGATATATATATATATGTATATGTATATGTATGTATGTATGTAATGTAGTGTAATGTAATGCAATGCAATGCAATGTAATGTAATATAATGTAATGTATTGTAATGTAATGTAATGAAATGTATATGTCGGTTATATTTTGATATGTTTTGATATAATGCATGTATACGAACTCTATCTACTTAAGTCATTATAAATCCATATCAATGCATATTTGTTAGGTTATATATCTGATATGCATCTAAGGTCCAGCCATGCCCTGCTCAATTCAATAGTTTCACCATGTCAACCGGGTTTTCCCATGGGGATTCACATTGGTTACCCTTTGATCCCTTTGCTATAGTCAAACATGACTAGTTGGAAATCCCACATCAATGGAGCTTTATCTGTTGGAAAATCAACTAGAAATGGAAGATCCATTGCAACGTTTGATGACCAGATGGTACTTCCAACCATAATGCTAAAATACCTCATTTTTACCATGTTTTCAGCTCATACGAAGAAGGCGGGCCAACAGGCGCGGGCAAGCCGAGGTGGTTGGCCATACTTCTACAAAAAAGGGAATCGAAGCAACATCATATTTCATGAGATTCGGTCCCTTGAACTACTATAGATCTCGATATGGTTAGTAATAAGCAGGGGGAACTTATGTCAGTTATTTTCAGGTCAATGAATGATTTTCATTCAGCCAGGTTACCATTGAATCACTAAAAATCCTCTGGTTGTGTGGCTTCTCAGGAGCCTCAGGAGCCAGAGGCTTTGCCAGCAGCCTTGGGGCAAGGCTTGCCTCCCACGGCAGGTGCAGCCAGCCACGTTTGTTGATGATTCACCACCATTGTCCTATTGATGATCATCCCTATTGTAAATGGTACCATCAAAATCCTATTGATTAAGGAGAATTGAAACCGAACCTTTTTCTGCTTTCCCATATTCCGAACTTGATGGTTAAATCTTTTTCTAGGTATATCCCCATCATTATTTACCATCTGGTTATTTAACATAGCCATGGAAAATCACCATTTTTCAGAACGGTAAACCCAGGTAAACCATCTATTTCTATGGGCCATCTATACCATGGCTATGTTTAATAACCAGAGGGTAATAATTACCCTCTGGTTATGACTAACAGTTAGCGAAACGGGTTAAATCACCATGCTATTAAGAACGGTAAACCATCTAGAAAAACCATCTATAATAAGTATATCATAAGAATATATATATATATATATAACGGTATCCCTTATTGTACCATTCCTAGGGATGCTCCCTCAGCTGTCACCAAAGTGCAACCAGCTGGCAGGCGACGATGACGATGTCGAGCAGGAGCAACGCGTGCTGGGAGACAACGGACGGTTTTCGGCGCTGTCAAAGTAAAAACTGCGGTATCCTGTAGATACGACTGTTTATACACACATATACATGGTATATTTCTATCTATGTATTTTTTGTACATATACAGATAATGGATATTTAATGTAACCAACTGCCAAACGAGACTGTTCCAATGATAGCTTGGATGTCGGTGGTCAGTAAGCAATTGAATCCTCATGATAGATTTTTCACCCTTGAACCAATCCAATAGCCTCTGGTAAACGTTTACATAACTATGGAAAATCACCATTTTCAATGGGTAAATCCACTATTTCTATGGCCATGGCTTCAATAGCTTTTTGTTAGTTTACCAGGCCGGGTAATGTGGGTATTTTTTCGGGAATCGCCTGGAAGTTTGGGGTGCCGTGGGTCCATTGGTCCACTGGATCCACTGGCTATGGTCACCCCATTGAACCGTTGCCGGGGGGCCGTCTTTTTCTTTTCAGCCTCCGGTCATCAAAGCATGGGAAATGCCATCATTTTTTGTTTGGAGAATCACAAATGTCATTGGATTGGTTTTGTTGGGAAAATCGGAACCGGAAACCCATGGGTTTTTACCATTAAATATATGGGGCTTTCCTGTAAATGTTCCCTTAAACCAATCCAATGAAAATGGGGATTTTTGAATGCCCTTTTTTTTTGCTTTCCCAGGAGGGTCATTTTTGTGGAAGCTTAAGCAGCGAAGGTTTCTGTAGGGACTCCCTGGCCGAGGCCGTAGATGTTCGAAACACCCACTGCTTGAGCCCTCAGAAGGGGTACCCTCTGGTAATTTGTTACATAGCTATTGAAAATGGTCCATTGATAGTTGATTTACCCAGCTATAAAATGGTGATTTTCCAATAGTTATGCAAACGTTTACCAGAGGGTCACATCTTCCAGACCAGTTCCGTAGATTTTGGCTCTTGGTAAGGCATCCCAAATTTCGTAGTCGGTCTGGTGGATCGAGCGATTTCTTGAGGGTGGTGGGTTATCTGGTTTTTTTTGGGGGTTATAACATGCTATAAACCAACAAACATCACTTCGGTGGCACCACCTTGGTATGTTCCATCCTACGATGATCTCCCCAATGGCAAGCATGGGTCGGTTTGACCCCACCGCCAGACCTCTTCTGCTGCGCGCTCGCAACGCACGAGGTGGGGTGGGTGGACGGACTTGTCTTATTCACTGAGGTCAGGAAACCTATAGTTCTCTTGGCCATTGTCTTCCAATTCAACTGGCAGGATGCAAAATTCGTATCAGTTGCCAAACAAAGACAGGTATCTGAAATGAAACAATACTAAATTGGTCTCTGGGACAAATTGAATGAGGTGAACAGTGGTGGATTGGCCAAAAAAAGTAGGTGTTGGGATATATGTCCCCTGATGTGGACTCATTGCTGGAATGGCTGAGGTAGATAAAGGGTGAAAGTCATTGGCAATTAGCCTTGTGATCTTTAAAAATATGGTCCAATCCAGCCTCTTTTGCGGCAAGGGGAAGCACGAATTATCAAGGCAAACAAATCCTTGCAAATTCACAGACGCAGCCTGACGAAGCAAACCGTGAAATGACCCATATCGCAGAAAACGAAGATAAACGAACAACAATTCGAAAGAGACCCTTGCAACGGGTTGCTTCTCGGGGCAGAAGTTGCCCGGCTTTCATCCTGAGTGACTGCGAGTGAGCGCAACATCTTGGGTTTTTCCACAATCAACATGATCATGGCACGGCCCCCTAAAATGTCTGTCTCTTGGCAGGTCGTCGTTGTACTGGCCAGAAGGCAGTCGGAGGCCGGAAGAACGGACATTGGGTCCATTTCGGATTTGGTTTTAGAGCGCATTGACCGGCTTAACTTCGTCAAAATTGTTCCAGCTCTGGCAGTGGAAACCAGAGATTTTGGTCATGTTAAGGAGGAAATTCATTCTGGCACAGCAAAATGTTGGATAATTGTTGATCTCATCCCCTCCACATTTCATCAGCAAAACATGGTATGATGACATTGCAACAACATTCCTCAAACATTGGGGGGGACAGAGAAAAACACACACGAGTAAAGGCAGATTTCACAACTAGCTGCTCTGGCTGATGTTTGTTTGGTTGGGCTGATCTGCTCATCAGAGTTGCCGCAAGTTTGAAAAATATGGCCCAAACAGCCCAGCTAAACCTTGGTTATGACAGCCATTGATGGAGGAATACCCAACGTCAGCATGGCAGCCAGGATGGATCAGGATGGGTTCACTTTCGTTTGGGGTTTGGCAGCTTGTTTTGGTCTGCTTTGGTCTATTTTGGTCCCGGGATGTCTTGAGTAGACATGATGAACAACACCTAAAAGAAGAACCTCAACATCATTAAAATATATTAAAATTAAGCTCAACATCATTAAAACAAAACCCTTACCCTCTGGTAAACTAACATAGCTATTGAAAATGGCCATTTGTAGTGGATTTACACATTAAACATAGTGATTTTCCATAGTTATGTAAACGTTTACCAGAGGGCAAACTGCCCAGAAAAAAAGCATGATGCTTGGCGCCTTGGCCCGGCTCAAGCAGGTCCTCTTTCTCTGATGGACAGGCCGGGGAAATCCGCGGACCCGATGACGAATGGCTCGTCATTCGAATGGCTTAGTGGTGTGTTTTTTTGTGGGAAACCCAAAGGGTCTAAACATAGATATACACACATATATGTATATGATTATATGATTGTATATGTATACCATTTGGGGATGGTTTATGACTTCGCACCCAGAAACATGGCATACATGGCGATGACTTCGGGGTGGATTGAAATGGGGTTTACGGATGTACTTCGGTATTTCTTGGGTATTGGGCCATGTTTTTTGTGTTCTGATTCTGTGTGTATATGTTATGTATATCATATGGGAGTGATGGAGTACCCTCTTATCACTTAACGTGGCAAACGGAACCCCCTGTCACTCGAAATGGAAAGCACCGGAATAATCCTGGAAATCAATAGGTGATTTGCCCTTGGGTCAAGTAGTGGAGTGGATTGAATATTACCCTCTGGTAATTTGTAACATAGCTATTGAAAATGGCCATTTATAGTGAGTTTTCCCATGAAAAATGTTAAATTACCCCCCATTTTCAATGGGGAAACCACTTTTGATGGGGAAACCAACCAGTCATAGATGGGTTGTCAACAACTATCCAATTGGAATATAGCAGCCCCAGAAGGAACGGTTAAATCTACCGCTGTATTTTAGGATTGGATATGACTTTGCTGCATCTATTTAAAGGGGTGCTCAGGGACAGCCTGACCCCCAAAATTGGAATCGGCTCAAACTTCGGAATGTCCCAACTTGAACAGATTCCCTTTCAAAATGACCTATACCTGGTTGGTGGTTTGGAACATTTTTCATTTTTCCATAATATATGGGATAATCCATCCCATTGACTAATATTTTTCAGAGGGGTAGGCTCAACCACCAACCAGGTATATCATTTGTCACCAGAAAGATACGACCCAGGTCCGGTATTCCAGGCCCGGACCAAGGTGTTTCTGGGATCTCGTGCTTTGGCTCCACGACCCCAACGGGTGGAGATTATGACTCGCCCACTGAAATTTTGTGAGCTGAAACTGGATGGTTTATAGGTCTAAATCTGCGCCTCCAAAAAAGGATGGACCTGAAGGTTTCAGGTCCGAACATCTCCAGATGCCCAGAGAGAGAAAAGGGTGGCGCCGATTTTTGTCCGGGTGAGGCTGCGACGGCGCAGGAATGCATGCGTCCCCGGATGGATTCGGCGCAGAAAGAGCTTCTGGGATGCGCACGCTTTGTGAGGGGAGCACTTGGATGTGGCCCCACTTAGCAAGTGGTTTATTTTACACACCACAAGGTAGTTTCCTGAAATTTTGCGGGGTAACAGCCACTTATCATCCATTTTCATGGCATTTTCCATTATAAACCAAGAATTTTATGGAACCCCCCATATAGAACCCATATTTCATCCCATATATATATATAAGAGGATTAAGAGGCGATATTCCATACACTGGGGGGATAAGCCATTTATGAAGTGGGGCCCGCGCCCCCAAGTAAGATCAAGTAAGGGGGACGATTTGGGGGGTTCCTAAGTCATGGGAGTACCCCAAATCATCCAAGTCTTGGATGACCATTCTAATTACCCTCTGGTAAACTAACATAACTATTGAAAATCACCATTTTCAATGGGAGAATCCACTATAAATAGCCATTTTCAATAGCTATGTAACAAATTACCAGAGGGTAATCCATTTCAGTATAGGTTAACCCATGGTGACTTGTGAATCCCCCGTGGCTCGAGAACCCCCCCATTTGGGGATACGTCAAAACCTATGAAGCACCATATTTGAGGTGAATGCAGGTCCAGTTCAACCAGCTCTGCTAAGATGAACAGAAGGGTAGCAGGGTTTTCTGATGAACCCCTGCTATTCCTGGAGGGAAATCCTTGGAACGATTTGAGGATTTTGAGAAGATTCCCAAACATAACTATGGAAAATCTCCATTTTTAATAGGAAAACTCACTATAAATGGCCATTTTCAATAGCTATGTTAGTTTACCAGAGGGTATGATGATTTTTTAGGAAGATTCCCAGGTTCTTTTCTACCCTGGAGTGGCTGGAGAGTGCCAGTTTTGACTGCGGCTGGCGATTTTGCTGAAACCAGAGATCCTCAGTTTCTGGATGTTCCATTCTCCGAGCCTTTGACGCTGGAGATCAGGCAATAGACATCCACATATTATAACATATTATCACATATTCCATTTACACTTGGGACTTGATGTTCTAGGTCTTATATTTTCCATTGATATATACCATTACAATTTCACTTCTAGATGTCATTTTCCATTCACACTTGGAATTTGTCAGTGCTAGAGAAGCCCTGTCAGAAGCTGGAGGATCAACTGCTGCACGCGATAACCCCCCTATTCATCCCTATTCTACATATGGAGGTTTCCGTAAATGGGGACCCCAAAATGGATGGTTAACAATGGACAATCCTATCAAATTCCAAGAGTTTATCTTCATATCTTCCCCATTCGTTTCCGTATTGTAGAGTTAGAGGATATCGCTATCATACAAAACTGTCAAAACTCTAGAAACCATATTAAGACCATATAAATCCATATAAATCCGATTATAGATTATAGAACCATATAAGACAATATAAAACCATACCCATATGCTCCATGTCTGGAATATTTACTAGCATTTGCCCCAGAAAAAAACACCCAGTTTTGCAGGTTTTTATATACCAGCACCATGGTTCGCAGATGGGATATATCAAAAACATTCAAAAACCACATATATCAACCACATAAAACCCATATAAAGACCATATAAAGACCATATAAAACCCACATAAAGACCATATATCATATAGTCAATGGCCATTTCAGGATCCTAAATTGGAGGTACCTACCATATATAAGGCCTTTTTTTGAAGCCTATGTAAGGGAACATCCCCATAAAATATGGCCTCCAAGGTCGATTCGACGAGGTACCTTGGTACAAACCTACGATGAGATGGACTGGGAGCAGGCCGTGAGCGGCCCCTCGCGTCGAAGCGAAACGGAAACCATGGGAAAACCATGGGAAAACCATGGGAAAGTGGTGATTTCACCAAGAGAAATGGACATTTTGGGAAGCCAGTTCTGAGGCCCTAGAAGTTTCGAACCGAAACGGAAGACATGGTGATTTGACGCAACAAAGATGATGGATTTCATATGATTTCATGGGATGAAAAGCTGATTTATGATGGCGAAGTTGGAACTACGGTTTATGGTAGATATATGGAACTAGTTAATGGGTTTATAGACCAACAAACACAACTGCCCGGCCTCAACTTGTAGCAACCAGATAGAAAAATAACAGTTGTAAAAACCATCTATATAATTTAGCATAGCTATGGAAAATCACAATTTTTGGTGAATCATCTATAAAATCCATAAACATGAGAGATGAATTTGATATGTTCCATAATCACTATCAATAGGCTATATGGAATATCACATTATCACATCTATCATCTATCCATAAATTACTAGGGATGATTCCCTTGAACTTTTAGGACTTCAACATTTTCAGAATGAGTTCTTTTTTCAGCGTCCCACTTGGCGAACCAGGATTTCTTGAAGATGATCTCTGTTTTCCCTTACAGATCCCCGTGGTGGATCAACCAGGATTTGGTTTTTTAAAATCCCATCCCCTGTCGAATGCTGACCCAGCGAGTTGGTCAACGGATGGGAACCCCAACCGCCCCAAAGAGGCTGTTGATTCATCCTGAATTGTACCACATTCCCTGGCCCTATCACTACGTAGGACATTTGGTTGGTGCTTTGGAACATGAACTTTATGACTTTCCAGAAACAGTTGGGAATGTCATGATCCCAACTGACTACTGTAATATTTTTCAGAGGGGTAGGCTCAACCACCAAGCAGATGGCCATTTCCCTAATAGGTTTTGATTCATCCATTGACATTGACGGAGGTGGTCAACATGTTGATTCACCCAAATCCATGGGTTCCAAAAGTCGTCGTTTCCCCAGTGGTTTTATGGCCGGGAATGCTTAAATTCTCCGCAGATGTTCTGATGGGTTATATAATAGCCCACGATCCCCATTGAAGTGTTGCTGAAAAATCTGAATGTTTGAATCAGTGTTTTTTCATAGAGAAATATCAAACGTGATCCCAAATCGACTTCCAAGTCGTGAGTCCTCCTCGTCCTCCTCCTCCTCCTCCTCCTTATCATCATCATCATCATCAACACACAGGTGCAACGAAAGGGTAATTGTTTTGTTTATTTTCCCGAACAAAGCAAAGAAAAGGTTCTACTAATCATCGCTTGAAGGCTATCGTGTTTGCATGGGCACTGAGCGGCTGGTTGGCGGGCACATTTCTAGTCAAGTTGTCAAGTTCCGGACTTTGATCTAATTATTACAGTCGCACTGGTTGACTCAAAGAGGCGACCTTTGATGACTTTCAGCTCCAGGTTGTAAGCTTTTTTGAGTTTTCTTGGCGGTTTGGGCAACGGACTGGAATTTGACGAATGTTGTGACGTAGTCCCTGTTTCTTCACCGACAAGCAAAAAGAACTCCAGACCTTCAGCACCCATGCTGCAAACTCTCAGAGGATCCTCCTCAACATCCACCGAAGATATTCCAAGCGTTGCAACTTTCTTGGCCACAGGGTTTGAATCAGAAACAGCGCTGCGCTCGGCGCTCTTGGGGCATCTTGGCGACGCGGACTGAGTTGCCCGCGCAGCTATCGAGCAGCCCGCCCGACGTTCAGGCCTATATCCCGCCGAAGCCCGGCTCCTAGCAGCGGGGAGCGAAAGGAACACAACTCTGCACGATCCTGCAGGTTTGAAACTGGCACGCGCCCTTTTGCTTGGAACCCCAAAAAGAAGCCAGTTTTACTGGGCATGGCTTTGACACCAGCGTGTCTAGGCTGTTTGTTCCCAAAAGCCTTTCGACGAAACCTTTTTTTGTCATATGCTTGCTTGGCCATGTACTGTCGGGGCCAAGCTAGGGCTTTTCCTCGTGACAATTTTGCTCATGCCTTCATCATATGCGGAGGTCACAGGATCTGCGGTCGTGGGTTGGTTCCCGTTTGTTCTAGACTGTCTTCAGACCCCGGCATCCTGTTTATGTATGCATACACGCATAAACCTTTGCGTGCATATGTTCAGCCCCGGGGAATGAACCATTCGATGCCATTCTATGCCAAATGACAAACTTTTGGCGTGCGACGGCGCCGAAATCTTGAGCCATGCTCTAATGACATTTTTGGGCGCATGCCCCATTGTATCCCAGTACGACATCCCCATGAACACAAATTTCATCACCTGGTGCAAAACCATAGATTGGAAACTAGGCGCGCTACATTTTGTAAAATATATCTAACACCTGTCCGCAGATACAAAGTATGCCCCATGTTTAGTATGATATAGAATGATATAGATATTTTTTTAATTTCGCACATGAGGGGTACTTTACAAGTTGGTATTGGTTATGTATCCCCACGTTCAAGATGGTTTAGCCATGCATGTTAAACCCGAATTTTTGATTCTTGATCAATTATTTTTTTTTCTGTGATTTTTGATAGTTTATCCCCCCTTGCATGGCCCTAGGCCCAGCAATTCCGACTTTCCGGCGCCGGCGGTTGCAACCGTGGCAGCCCCAGTGGGCACGGCGAAAGCGCTGGCAACCGAAACGAAGAAAGAGCAGGCCTTGGGGTAGGTAAAGGTTGCAAAGTGGCGCCTCATAGTTAGCTAAATTGGTTTTTAATTTATGATTAATATATATATATTCATATATACATGATTTATCGATATTTATCGTAGGTAATATCTATAGTTCAGGGTGGTAGGACACCAACTTATAATAGCGATGCATCACTTTGCGGCAACTTCAGCGATCCTTGAGGCAACCTCCAGTCTGAACCAATTTTGCTTAGTAAGGGTATTGAACACCATCCCCCAAGGTGTTCTGTGTTGGGTTCAATGTTATATCCACAATACTACTCTAAAACATCCCCAATCAATGTCTTATGAAATTTGGCAATATTGGATTCTTGGGTGTTGAAGGAAACCTCTTATAGTTGACAATTTGGGACGGTTTACTGTGATGGATTCCAAAGTCTATGATCATTGTCAATAGTTGTCGTACATACAATCAAAATCATTGAGCAAATAAACAAATAATATTAAAGAATATAAGATACCCTCTGGCAATTTAACATAACGAATTGGACAATCACCATGCTATGTAGCTGGGTAAATCCACTCAATTTCGACTGGGCCATGGCTATACCATTTTTTCATCGAATCCATGGACTCATTGTCGGCAACCCACGGAGTCGATACGGGCGGTGGGGCAAGGTGCCTTTAGTAAGTTAATGTATTTAATGTAGATTTAGTTGTGTATTATTTTTGTCTATCAGAAATTTTGGTGTTTGGCACTTGAATGCCGTTATCCCACTCAAATCACCAACGGGAAACCAGACTGGCCCAAGACCAGCGCCGTAGAAAACACAAATTTATCACAATTTCATTTACGGGTAAGTTGTCGTCATTGACTTGATTCAAACGTGAATTCGGCAACGTCATTCATTAAAGTCCGACATATTTTTGTTCATTCTTCATGTAGACAGTATGGCACACCATCCCCAATATGCTCATACATGGTAAAATCATCCCCTAATGGTTGGTTCACATTCATCCCATTCCCCGGACATTGAACACCACCCAAAGCCGTCTTTTGGTAGGAGATTTATTGTTGAGGTGTTTCATATTTGGGTGGGGGTAGGATTATTGCATGACAATTTCAGTGGTCGTGCCTGGATTTAAAGGTGTCCAAGACATGTGAAGGATACCCAAGAATTGTCATGTAAGCATGTTTCAACTGGAAGAATGATGAACCAAATCATCAAAATTTTGGCACCATTTTCAGCCAAACCCATTGCGACCTGTTGGCGACCAGTTTTTGGACTGTTGGGGCATTTAAGGCTCCCATGGTTCTGGGTTTGTTTGGCCCAGTAATTATTAGATATTGCCCTTAAAAACCTTGGTTTAATAAAGGATATGTTCATTTTGGGTCCCTTTATAGGTGGTATTTCAATGTTTTTCACAGGTTAGACGGGCTATTGTATGTATGTATGTATGTATGTATGTATGTATGTATGTACGTACGTACGTACGTATGTATGTATGTATGTCTGTATAAATAAGACTGGAAATCAAATTCAATTCGAATTAAATCTGAATCTAATTCCCCCTCTCTGGCTACCGGACTGTTGGGCACGTACTGCAGGAATTTAATTTGAATTTAATTCTTTGGCTTTGCTGTCTTCTGGTGCCTGATCCTTAATTCTTTTCCTATATTTGTTTCTGAGAGATGTCGGACCAAGAAGTTCGCCGTGGTCGGAAACGGAAGCCATGTGTGCATGTGGCGACGGAATCCTTTTTGGAGAAGGAGACGTTGCGCAAGGGTGCGCAAAGATGGCTTCGTGAAAAGAATGTTAGGCACAGCGATCTGACCGCGACTACTTTTGAAGGCGTTGGTTGATTTCTGTTTTCCGGGGGCAGGTTGGTGCACCTATCTGCGGGGGTCCGCTTTTTGAGATTTTGGCGGTAGGTGGGGTCGAATTTGCGGACCCCCGCGGGTCGAGATCCGGCAGTTTGTATTTTTGGAGGAAGTTTGTGTTAACGTTCTTGACAAGTGGATCACGCAGTGGATGCTAGGTTGGGGCGGGGCAGTGTTAACTTTCTTGACAAGTGGATCAAGGTGCGGATGCTACGTTGGGGTTGGGGTGGGTCGGAGGGTCGCATGTACACGCGAAATAAAGATCGCATGTACACGCGAACGACTTTGGGAAGTGGATCGTATGCACACGCGGCCAAGATCGCAACTACACGCGAATAGGAAACATCTATGTTTAGGTGTAAAATCCAATGAAAACAGAGACTTGTGACTTGTGGTATATGTGACGTTTCTTTCTATTTATCTATCTATCTATCTACCTATCTGTCTATCTATCTATCAACCAATTAATCTACCTATCTGTCTATCTGTCTATCTGTCTATCTATCTATCTATCTGTCTGTCTGTCTATCTATCTATCTATCTATCTATCTATCTATCTATCTATATATCTATCTATCTATCTATCTAGCTAGCTATCTATCTATCTATCTATCTTTCCTTCTATCTATCTATCTATCTACCTATCTGTCTGTCTATCTATCTATCTATCTATCTATCTATCAGCAAGATCCAAAGCAGTTGGCAAGAATGCCACCTCGTGGCCATCAGTGTGGTCTAAGCAGCAGGGCTCTGGCTGGTGGGCACACGGGCTCCCGCATCGGTATACAAGGCATCGTGCTTCACACACCGGCACTTCAATCGGCCGAAGTCGCCAGCTTTCCAGAAAACAGCAGAGCTTAAACGTAGGCAAAGTTGCCAAACATCAGGCAGCAGGGCCTACGCAAAGACGCCGCTGCGGCTTTGCATGGTGGCGCGCTCTCAGTGAGGCATCCATCTCTTGGCGGCCGAGATGTGTGTCACCACTGTTACGCCGGCAGACGGCACGGCAGGTGCATACAAATGTCAGGCCACGCCATACGCTAAGCAGCTTGGGCCATTCTCATGAGAGATCACCAAGTTTCACCCGCACAAGTTCGTATGTTGATTTTTGTAGGCTGCACCGGATGGATCCAGTAAGAGAGACTTGCATCGCTTAGAACAATCACTTGGCTTGCTTTGCAGGCACCGGAAAATCTTCGATCTGCTTTTGGCGCTTTGGAACCCTTTGGCTGGCCAAAAAGAAGTCCGCGGCACGTTCCAGACAATGCAGTCCATGACAAGAATTAAATTTGAATTTAATTCCTGCTTGA
>Ga0126342_10010707_pt1 | contig 16418 bp, 16 predicted proteins | sample Cyp1metagenome_FD_92528 | JGI IMG/M metagenome (GOLD analysis project Ga0126342, IMG submission 92528) | Coral microbial communities from Lord Howe Island, Old Settlement Bay, Australia - Cyphastrea 1 metagenome | ecosystem: Host-associated > Invertebrates > Cnidaria > Coral ... | reverse complement strand
TATCTGTATGTATCTGTATGTATCTGTATGTATCTGTATGTATCTGTATGTATCTGTATGTATCTGTATGTATCTGTATGTATCTGTATGTATCTGTATGTATGTATGTATGTATGTATGTATGTGTGTGTGTATGTGTGTGTATGTATGTGTATGTATGTGTGTGTATGTATGTATGTGTGTATGTGTGTATGTATGTATGTATGTATGTATGTATGTATGTATGTATGTCTTGTGTGTGCGTGTCTGTCTGTCTGTATGTCTGTATGTCTGTATGTATGTCTGTATGTCTGTATGTCTGTATGTCTGTATGTCTGTATGTATGTACGTATGTATGTATGTGTCTGTATGTCTGTATGTCTGTATGTATGTACGTATGTATGCATGTATATGTGTATGTGTATGTGTATGTGTATATATATATAATCTATATGCGTATCACTTGCGTGATATCATCTCTACAGTAAATCACAGGGCTATCTGTCTAGAGTATTGGTCATGATGGCTCTTGAGTGAGCCCTTTACAAAGATTGGCGTCACTAAGTGGGAACACAACAGCAACAACGCTTTCGGTTCACCAGGCTCGAGGCTCAGCTGCTGGGTACAAGAGCATCAAAAAACTCTCTGATTTTTGGAGGTCCGATTTCAGCCACTTGGTCGACTGCGTGGATTGGGTCAAACTTTAAAGCAGAATCCGTTTGGCTATTTTCGTCAAAACCCTGGCAGCCTAGCTACCCTAAAACAGCTGGTGTTTATTCCCCAAAATATGGTAATAATAGGTTTTGACCTATCACGCAGTCACCACTTCGGTGCTCAGCACTTGAGCCACGGAGAAGGGCGCAGACCAGGAGCCTCGGCCACCAAGTTACACGCGGGGCGGAAGAAATCACTGGATATTCATAGGATAATGGATAGGAAAATTACATTATTATGAATATGATTGGAAATATGCATACAATAATGGAGAATAATCACTGGACATATCACATTATATGAATATGCATACATTATATGATTAGACACTAGACATATCACATCAATATTTCCATGGCTTATTTTCCATTTGGATGATCCTCCTTTTCCACTATGAATATTTCATGAGTTGATGGTAATGGATGATTATTAATAATGGATCATCATGAGATGAATAATGTTATCCATTACCACTCTTATCCCAAAAAAATATCCATTATTAATATCCATTAAACTAATGAATTATGTATTCAATGAATCAATATCACTGGACGTTCAATGGGATATGGGAATGGGAGATTTAATGGGATAAATCTGGTAGATTTTGGTAGGTGGTTTCACGAGGGGTACCAAACAATCATGGGAATTCATGGGAAAACAAAGGGATATGAATAGAGCTTCAATGGGATGAATGGAAGATACCCCATTAGCATAATATGGGCTAGTAATTAACAATGATGTGCTGATTAACAATGACTAGTGCTCATTATCAATGATTTGTGCTAATTATATATATATATATGGTTTGTTAGTTATCACTAGTTAAGTCGGATAGTGTGAATAAAAATGGATTATGTGGGAATGCTAATTGTTCCCCATAGTATCCCACATGTTTAAAACGCATTAACCTAATTCTGGGGAATACCCTATGGCAATGAAACATGGCAACGGAAAATCTGATATACATGGTGTAATGAAATGTGTAATTCACTATTGTAAGGTTACTTGTTGCTTATATAATATTCGACCCAGAATTATCCCATATAATATGCCATATCATGATAAGGATACCCTATGGTAATCTAAATAGCTTTGCAAAATGGTTCATAAATAGTGATTTATAGATGAATTCCCTATTGTATAAAGATTGATATTTTCTATAGCGATGTTAAATTACCAGATGGTAATTGTTGTTCATTAGTGTTAATAATATGAAACTAGATATATATATATATATATACATATGAAAATACTATATGAAAATACTACATGAAAATATTGTGTAAAAATACTATGAGGGAATTAAGAATTCGTTATGTTTACATGATTATTCTATATATATATACTGTTAATTGTTTGCCAGTACAATGCATGTTAACCCTTAATTCTCCCATACACCATATCATCTCATATATTGTCCCATATTCCCATGTATCATCCCATGTTATGATAATCATTGTTAAGTATGCTTAAGAATATGGGAAAATACGGAAATAACATGATAATAGTTAACCATAATAATTAAGCAAGTACTGTAATGGTTGATTATATAGTAATAATACGATGGCATAATATATGGGATAATATGTTGTCAATGATGTTGGATATGATATGGGGATTAACAATTGGTAACATCTAAGTATTTTATATAATATTTAATATATTTATAATATATAATTATTCATGTAACTGCTGTTGCTATAATTGTTAATTATTGTTAATCACTATATTTTTTAATCCCTCCTAGTAACTTGTTATAATGATACTAGCCTGGGGGTTAACGGTATAGTGGTTAATTTAACAGGTAATTATAGCAATATTCACATTCTTCACATATTGTAGTATCATTGTCGTTGGTATGATAACCCTTTCATGAATGAATACAGTAATAACAAATTAGGGGTGTTGGTAATAGTGAAGTAAATCTCAGCAAACTTTTGGTAAATGTTGATTGTTAACTTTGTAATCAAGGTAATATTTATAAACATGATAATAATAATGATACTTTTCGTGGTGATAGTGATGATAGTGACAAAAATATGTTGGATGTATTTATTTGTTTGGTTTATATAACTTCTTGGTTGACAATGTTGACAATATTGGATTGGCAAATGAGGGGGGCTTTGTTGGGATTTACGCAAAAGCATTGGGATTTTTGGTGCTGGGTCAAAATGCTGTGGGTATTTCGATGCGTTTTGTTTGATATGAGGGATGTACCATGATAACAATATTGGGACTGGTGGGATTGTATTGGGATGAGGGGACGTGGTACTTTCAATGGGATTTCTATGGGGATTCCAAGCGAGCTTTTGGATGAGCAATGACACATAAGATACTCAATCAAACAAGCAAATTTGGATGCATCACATTTTCCAGGAGTTTCGGGAAAAAATATGGGATTCATATTGGGATCAAGACATTCGAAAGTGGGGGAGACTGTCTGGTAAAATTATCCTGAGAAATCTGGGCTGTATCATAGTGGGAGGTTACCCATGGTGGTTTTTGGTGATCAACCATCAACAGTTTTTCTCGAGGCCTTAGCGATTGCAACATTGAGGGATTGACCAACCAAAATGAGTATATAAAAGCTACAAACATGATACTTGTATTGGTGTATATGTACTAATCTGGGTAAATTATAATATTTCACTAACCTGAATTAAGGCCATTTGGGGATGATTTCCCTTACTAACCATGATTCCAGTGAGGTCGCAGTGAGGTCGTTATAATTTGCCCAGACTAATGACAATGAAAGGATCTATCTTAAACACAATGTCATAAACATCATCACTGGCTGGGGTTGTTTATTTTCTCATAATATTAGGGGTCACCAATAACAGTGGGAGGCTGCTCATTGTGATTTTGGCCGTCTTGATTTCCGGCATTTTTGTGGCCAAAAACAACATTTACCCGATACTTTCTCGAATTTTTCCTTCGTTGAGGATAGACACGGCATTTTCTTCAGTCATGTCTCCACTATTGGCCAGTTCCTTTGCTTGATATTTTTTGTGATTCATGGGTGAATTCCCCGTTACCAGTTGTTCAGCTGTTGCTCGATTCCCGGCGATTCCCGGCTGCCCAGGCACTCGCTTGGCAGCGAGGGCGCAAGGTCAAGACCTGTCAAAGGTGATCCCCATGGCGCCATGGCTGAAATAGGCCATTTTCCCCATGTTTAGAGGGGAATCATATCAACCATCTGTTGTTTTTAATGTCTGAAAAATGGATTACGATCTAAATACAGTACATAATCATATTCATGAATCAAGGTTTGTTATGATCTGATCAGATCAAAGCTACCAATATTAGAAGTTTTGGGGCAACTAATGCCTTATCACCCTGTTTTGATAATTAAGTGGTAGCCTCCGGTAAAACAGCAGCTCACACCTATCTTCATCATCCTAATGTGACGAAGCCATCAAGAAACCTTCCGAAACTTTACCATCTGGGAGTTTTATCAACTCAGGGATGGTTTTTACCCATGGGAAGGCTTCATCAACTGGATTACAAACACATCCAGCCCTAGATCTCTCCAAAAAAAAACCATCCACCCTACTGAGCCATGGCTGCAGCCCTGGTGCCAAGTGTATTAGTCACGTTTTGCAAACAAGACATCTTGGCAAGTTGGGGTTCCGTGGGGTTCTTTGGTTCTACTTCCTCTGGACCACCAGTATCACTGAACAACCAGATGACTGCCGCAATATACTGTCAACCGCTAATCATCAAGCAATTAAAAGTCCAGAAAAACCAGGAGTTCAACTCAATTTGTACCTTGTTGCCTATATGTAGCTATTGTAGTTGTTGATATTCCCACAGTAGTGGGTGCCGGTCCCATTTGTTTGTTTCTCTCAGTCTTGTTGATGAAAGTGTTGGCCAAGGTTGGTATCAAAATGAATTAACTGGGGGTATCCAATTTGCTCCCACAATACATTGTTGGAGGATAAAAGCTTTATCCCCAATTTCTGTTGATTGACCCATATCCATATGCCCAGTATGCGGTTGTAGTACTCCTTCCACAACCAGCTGGCCTTTGCGCTGGTCTCTTCCTCCACTGACCCCACTGACCTTTGTGGATGGAAACACTGGAAATTGGTGAGTGACGGAGGGTCTGGGAACCAGGCAAGAACAGTAGAAACAATCATTGGAACACCGATTTCAGGACCCTCAATGCATCTTTGCATGTAGGCATGGAGCCAGAAAATACATACTTCAGGGGTGTACTCCGACGGTCTTGCGGGTCATCGACAACCAATTTCGCTTCACAGTGGCTGTCGGCATCGACGCGCCTGCTCTCCGAGTGCAACCCAATGAGTCGTGCAAGCTGATGCACCACCTGGGACAGGCGCCATAGATCCAACAGAAGCTGTCTCTTGACCAACAAAGATGGTGATTTTCGCTAATTTCAATAGGTGGAAGTTGATTTATACAATAAAATTGCTGATGTTAACTGACTTTAATGGTGCGACATGGTGCGTATTTCCAGCGAAAATTGCAATTTAAGCCACGACCGATGGGGGTCAGTGCTTTGTCACCATGCTTGTAAAACACTTCTGATCCCAGATAGATAGGAGACTTGTTCTAGCACTGAATGACGAATCCAAAAAGGTACTGGGTGCGAACCTTCGGTGACCACGGACAGAAACAATATGAGGAATAGAAAAAGGCCTAGATATGTGGCACTATTGCAGTATCTACCCAGCAAGGAATCTTTGGATGAGGATGTCAGGTCATGCTACTCTCAGAGGCAACCAATCAATGTCCATTGTCCATTCCCCCACCATGAGCCAACAAGCAGTAGCATGTTGGGTACCCCACAACATCACCTTTAAAAAAATTGATCTGAAGGCTTCATATGATGAAAATGCTAGTGACGGCAAAACACACTAAAATCATGGACATTGCATTTTTCAAACAAAATGGGAACATATCAGCGTTGCAACAGGACTGATCGGGCAAGCTTCCATCGCAACATCTGCCAGCTTACACCCCCGTCTTAGCTGGTTGAATTTCTATTTTAGGGCGGCTGAAGTCCCCATGTTTCATGCTTAAGTCACTTAAGTCCCAATACTCGTGATGAAATGCCAAGTTCAATGAGCACATTCCCCCTGAGTGCTGCTCAATCCCTATATTTTCACGGACAAATCCAATGTTTTATGCTTAAATCGCTATTTTTCATGGTTAGATTCCCATATCTTCACCATTTTGATCATGATTTTCATGGAGAAATCACCATGTTTCACCATGATTTGATGCTGAAAAAGCGGTCAACTCCCAGCATTGACACCGCACCTTGCGCTCCGATGGGTCCAGGCCCTCTAGCTGCATCTCAGAAGCAGGTGGGGCACCGGCCTGCCGTGGTTCGAAACTCGGGAGATCAGAAGGATGGGAGTCCAACCATTGGGTTGAAATGGTTGATATATTAACGATGTAGCTGTTTTTTGTCCATTCATCATAGGTTATGTACCATGTTATGATTTGGGTTATTCCCATCATCCTATCGTTTTTTGTTTTTTGTTGGGTCATGATGTGATGGCGGTGATGGTTAGTTATATGAATCCTCCATTTTTGCTGCTTGGATCCCAAGATCAAAATTCCCAAATAGCCCGATTAGAGAAAACACGTTCGTGTTAGATGTGTTCAATGTTAAAAACAACCTGAAAATTGACATGCTTAAGAATCCCCATGTTACATGCCATTTTTGTGCCGATTGGTTTTCAACCAAATTTCACATGCTAAAATCACCGCTTCCTCAAGTACAAATCCTGAATTTGGATCGTTGGAGCTCGAGCCTTTTGCTAGAACCATTGTTTTAAATAGACGTGTTGGGTCAAAAGAGGCTACAGCATATATCCAAATCTCAATATCGCTTCATACAAAACCCAAATCTATAAGCCTTGGCGGAGTGAAACTATGATTTCAGCCTCATACCAGCAGATAAATTTATTCCCAACTATACCAATTGTTTATTGTTCATCCCCCAGAAAGAGCGCATTGTAATCACATCATTTTATAATTCAAAATGCGGTTCATCGCCGCATTGCCCAAGTTCTGAACGCTGGAATAAACCCTCTGGTGTCATCAAACATGGCTTGGAAAATCCTCAGTTCGATGATGTTCCCAGCTATATATACCCTCTGGTAATTTAACATAGCTATTGAAAATGGCCATAGAAATAGTGTATTTTCCCATAAAAAATGGTGATTTTCCATAGTTATGGGACAGTTTACCAGAGGGTAGACCTCCAATCGTAGGCGATGAACGATCTCTGGGATGCACCTTGGTCGCCAACTCTTCGCCAGTCCACAGCAACTGCCTGGATGTGGCTAGCGCTGGGGTGATGTGGACTTGACTCAGTCTACTTGGGTGTGTCTGAAAATAGTGTACCCCTAAACCCAATGGTTAATGATCATTATCCCTATTAAATGGCTATAATTGGGAATATACCCTATTTTCAGACAAACCCACTTAGTCAAAATGTGACTCTATCTGACATATGTTCTGATATTCTATCTGATGGCACTTGAGACATTCTATCTGACACATTTTCTGACGGTCTACCTGACATTCTAGCTGACATATGTTTTGACAGTCCATCTATATGACCCTGTATCTGACATTCTAACTGACTTATATTATGCCATTTCATCCGGCATTCTACCTGACATTTATTTTGAGATATATTCTCACGTTCTATCTCACTATGCATCTGGCATTTTATCTCACTGTTTTTTCTGAAGTCTGTTCCATCTGACAATCTATCTAGCATTCTATCTGACATATTCTGACATTCTGTCGGACAATCTATCTGCCATTTTATCTGACATGTATTTATTCTAACATATATTCCCACAGTTCATCTGACCAATCTGACAGTCTATCTGACATTCCGACATTTTATGTAGCAACATGTAGCATTCTGACATTTTATGTGGAGTGTTCGGGTCCACCAAGGCCTAGAGAGTCGAGCAGTGGATGTCAGGCAACTGGTACCAACCATGTATTGTTCGCCTTCGCCTTCGTTTCCCAGAGTCATTATGACTTACAACCGTCAACAAAAAGGGGAATCCGAAAACGTCCAACAGATTTACGTAGATGGCCTCTCAGAAATTGTACTCTGCAGAACCCCATTTATGACAAACTAATGACCCATCAACCTACCCTCCACTACTTGGTCTTCGAAAAGTTTCCCGCGTCCGGCCGGTTATCAAATTATAAGCTACTTCTATACATTTATACATATATATATATATACATATATATATATACATAATATATATATATACATATAATATATATATACATATATATATACAGTATATACACACAGAAGTTTCACTGCCTAATCTTCGTCTTTGGAAGATTCACATCCCAACCACTATTTCCATTCCATGTTTGTTGAATCCCAGTTTGCCTTCAATCCGCATCTTATTCTACCCCTCACCAGCTGGTTTCCTCAGTCATATTGAGTCATATGTGCTTTTTTCCGATAAGTGGACGTTTAGACACATAATTAATCCACCTACCATTCACCAAGGACTACCATGATGCGACATGATGCGACTGTGGCAACCATAAGCTTGTTGGGGGGGTATCCACCACCTTTCTTTGTCGCTAAGCCAATGAGCCAATGTTGCTCTCTTTAAAGCCACCAGTACCCGTTTCTGAGAAGCTCACCACAGCATGTCCTGGCGCAGTCTCTTCCAGTCACAGGTGGATACTCCATTTCTGGCCCCATGACCCAATGCCTAGGGCCTAAGTCACATCAAAGATTTTGCCGGTTTTTACCTCCATTTTTCATGAATCCCTAGACCCATCCAGTCGACCCAGATGAAGTCATCCAAGCGCTTTATCCTGGGATACAACTTGCATAGCAAAATCCATTGTTTTTGAGGGATCCCACTTTTTAGAGACAAGGTCTGAGTTTTCATCACGAATTGGATTCGGATTGGTCCTTCATCAGCATTGAAACAGGTAGTATAACCATGTATACTGTATAACCCTACTTGTGCTTTCAATCCCCGTGTCTGTTGGTGAATCTTCCCATGTTTGGTGCTTAAATAATCATCATTTTTCATGAGCCATACTTGGCAGTTCGCCCCAGTTGGTTTTGTTTGGTGTAAAACCATAATTGTTGAAGGCTAAATCACCATACCTCTGATGCTTTCCCCAGTTCTCTTTGGGGGGTCCATGCGAGGTTGACCCAGATAATTACCCTTAGCGCCTGACTTCCCATTTTTCTTGGCTAAATCAGAATTTGTGCTCGTTTAATTCCCAATTTTTGCTGGTTAAACCCTTTTTTTTCCTGGTTGAATGTTTGTTGATTTCCATCATGGAAAATCTCCCGAGCACGCCCAGCCTGCAACTGGCTCTCCGGGGTGCCAAAGGCGTCCTGTGCCAGCTGTTCCAGCTTAGCAATCAGTTCCTGGCCGGAAATGTCTGCGATTCATGGTGAAAATTGAGAAAATCGACCCATGAAAAATGGAGAAAACTTACCCACCAAAAAAGAATTTGACATATTTGACGAACAAAACAATCCAAGAAATGTCTATTTTTGAATAGCCACAAAACAAATGCAACCCATGGGCGTTGAAGCAGGAAAAACTGTTCAGCCACCAACTCCCAGGGCTCATCTTTGACCTCGATTTTTCACTGGTTGATAGTAACCTATCCCAGCAATGAGGGGGGTTGACGTTACCCCTTTTTTTAAATTTAAGGATTATGACTGTCATGGGAAAATGTGACCATCCCATGAATGCATAGGACCGCAGGAATGGGGTCCTGCAAAGTAGTGGTCTCTAAAAATGCCATAGCCCCATGTCATCATTTAAGATGGGCCGGTCATGTTCTTGAAGCCGAAGAACAACCGCATTCTTGCCGGGTACCCCGCTTGTGTTGAATCAAATGTCCTCAAAACCGTTGCCCAAATTACCCTGCAATAATGGTAGAGTAGTTGAGTGGACCCAATACTTGCACTTGATTTCCAATATGGCTGTAACATGCTGTAACCAGCCTGACATGACTGGGTGGTTGCTAGTTGCAAAAAATAATGCATGGTGTACAAGTATCGCTATCACAATCAAAGTTGTGCGATTCAAAGAACCACACAAGAGAGAGGTTTCTGAAAAAAATCGAGCTTCAAAGCAGGGATAGTCTTCAGAAACACAGCTGAGATGATCCAACGATAGGATCCTTGGATCAGTCGACACTGCACTAATCCCAACAAACAGTAGCTGTGAGGCTCCATGGAGCCATAGAAAAACCATGTTCTCGCCACTTCACTTAGATCATCCACAGCTAAATGTTGCAGTGATATGATCATTGCATAACAGCCAAAACGAAAACTTTTAGCTGAGCATTGGATTCTCAATCTGTTGGCAAATGTCAAGCCAGTAGATTCACCAAGCCTGACCCAACAAGATTCAAACTATGGCTTGTTTACTTTGGAAAGCATTTAAAAAACTGGGTGAATCTATAAATGACCATAATGTCCCAAAATCCAAAATCTATGGACCAAAACCACTTCAACACCAGTCACCCAGGCCTGCGAAGACTGACTCTGCGAGAGATATTGCCAGTTCTCACGGAAGGTCCTGCGCACCTCAGTCCAGATGGGACCCCAGCGGGAATTTTACCAGCCAAGATGGTGAAAAATAGGGATTTAACATGATTTAACCATCAAAAAGGAGGGAAACTTGGGATTTTTGTCAGCACGTCACCCAGCCGACATTTTGCCATCCATCATTTTGAGGAGATTGCACTGAGGAATTCAGCATCTATATTGGACGTTTGCTGAACTATCACAACTTGGAATGGGGATTTAACCATAAAAACGGGAAATTAAACAAGGAAGAATTTGAATTTAATGGATTCTTGGCCGAATTGTCATAATTCACCAACCACAAAAGTTCGGGTGATTCTCAAATTTACTGTCAGATTGTGATGAGGCTGTTTTCATTTACTCAGACCTATAATGTATGTATATCTAGGAATAGTCCATGTATAACAGGGTTATAAGATGGGTACGAATCCATTACTAACTGCGGATTCACATCTCAGTAGGATGCATCAGCCCTCGCTACCATGATGTATATTCCATAATTTCCATCCGTATCTATGTTACTTCACTGGAGGGTCTCTTCGTTTATGTTCCTTTACGCGTTGTCGGCCTCTGACATTAAAGATCACAGCTCAGCTGCACTAGTCTTTGGTACGCGAGTCTTGAAAACATCACTGTGCCTGTGCATTGAGTCATGTTACGTTAAGTCCATTTTATTTCGGTGAATCCCGGATCTCAGTCTGTTGATTGACACCCCCATTCCAAATGTTGACATGTCCATTCTTGCGGGTCAAACTCCCATTCTGATCAATTCTGGTTGGCTATCTATGTATATACATAACTATATAATATGTGCATATTCATATATATATATATAGATATAACTATACTATATATTAATATACATGTCATTACGTGTCCATATCAAGTTCTATCCCAAAAAAGTTACGGACCTCTTGAGACCTCCGGACCAAAACACTTCACCATCTTTTCGGCCTGTCTGGTACGTTCCTCCGCCATTCTTGGCGCAGCGTCCTGGATTTACCGTTTTGCGGTGATTGAAAGGTCAAACAACTGAAGTTTCAATGGAAAATCCATGAAAATCCCCGAACTAAATGGAGGTTTATAGCTGGGACAATCAAGTAATGGGAGATGTTCCATTGCCATATTTGATTACCGGAGTGAAACCAGAACCATGAAGAAGAAGGAGTTCACCAACCTGGCATCAAGGGGACGCTCAATGGAAAGTCGGAGACCCCATCCAACGACCTGTAACAAGGGCTGGCTTGGTATTCGCACGATATGATTAATATGATGCAGCGACCTGTTTACATCATGGGATATCATGGGGTTCCACCCCATTTTGCCATAGTCTTCCGACTCTTGGATGGTTTCGACCCCATTTTGATGGTGAAATGCCCATCTGTTGCTCAAATCTCTTTTCATTGTACGGTGAACCCCGCCATTTCCGCTGGTAATGGTGCTTCAACCGCTATTTTGTTTGAGCTCAAAACCCAATTTTGTTCTGGTAAAATCGACCTTTGCTCATTCTTCAACCATGCTCAATCCCCAATTCTCGTTGGTTAAAATCCAATTTGGGGCTGGGGATATCTTTTTTTTCTGGTAAACTCCAAATGTTTGATTGCTTCAATCCAGCTTTGGGCTGCTTAAATCTCAAGTTTTTGCTTGTGAAAACCCCGTCACATCACCATTTGTGATAGTCAAAATAAAAAAACAACAGACACATTTTGGATCGCCAAAATCCAAAACAAAAATCACCACTTTGGACAGTCAAAAATTCCAACAAAATCATCACCATTTTGGATGTGGGTAAAACAACCATAATCAACATTAATCAACCATCCCCCAGTCATCACCATCCATCCCTCCCCCGGCTTTTCGCCTTCGCCCGGGCGCGCGGCTCCCTGGAGCGGCCGCGGCGTGCCTCGGCCGCAGCCCAGGCCTCGAGGGCGTTGGCGCCTGAGCCGGATTCCATGGCTTTTTTTCCAACAAAAATCGGGGATTAAACCATCCCATAGTGTTTTTTCCATCCACTTAATCCACTTGTTAATATTGGAAGCTGTCTCTATAGTTGGTCCATTAAACCATCAAAAATTGTGATTTCTATGGAATTCCGATCCAATCGCAGCAAGAAAAATGGGGATTAAACCATCAAGAAATGATGGAACATTGGGATTGAGTCATGAAAAATAGCGAGTGAACCATCGAAAATGGTGATTTAACCACTGAAAAATGGTGGAATTAACCCGTGAAAATGGTGGATTTAGTGGAATTAACCAGCAGAAATGAGGAAAAATTAGGATTTAGTGAAGTCAACCAACAAAAAGTTGAGATTGAAGCAACTGAAATTGCAGAAATGTGGGATAATGTGGGGTTTAAACATGAAAATGTGGCTTTGACCAGTGAAACTTGGGGCTGATGGAGGGGTTTGGCTTCACAACCGGATCGGAGCACGAACAAAATGGATTATGAGCAACAAAAAATGGGGAAAGATGATTGACAAGTTGACAGAAGCAGAAAATGTTGAGACCAAGTGGTCAACCACAAAGGCTTAGTAAGCGCCTCAACTGGAAACTTCATCATGGCGCTTACTAACCAGTTGCCATTCCTGCCATCTTTGTGTTGGATGGTGACCTTGCATGGAAAGTCAGAATCTCTTGCAATACATCATCACCCCTCGGTCATACGTGGTATCACTACTTGTTGGGCCCCCTAAGTTGGGGTCCAAATGGTTTTGTCCCAAAATGATCCAAAATGTGGCATCTTCAATAGCCACGTTGTGGCCTTGTGGTACAGTCAGTACGCCCAATTGTTTGGGGACTCATCCAACTTTTAACCCCTGCCGCGGCCTTCGCTTTCAAGCAGGCGATAGAAGACAGAGGGGCGCGCCTGGGGCCTTTCCTGAGGCGACTCCCAGGTCCCAGCTGGAATGTGTTTCCTTTTTTCGTGGGGGGGACCCCCAAATCATCCAGCCATTAAACTATTAAACCAATCTAAACCATAATTTAGTACTGAAACCCACGGTGACTCGGGGATCCCCTATGACTTCAGAAACCCGAACAATTGTTAAGTGTGGCCCCCAACCTCTTCCACCTCATCCACGTCTGAGGGTAAATTCTCCTGACAAGCTTTGGATCAAACCCCTGGAATCGACTGGGTATTCACATCCAAAGTGGATTGTAAATGGATGGTCATCACCACATTCATAGGGCATTCTCACCTTCCTGGTAATTTGGATTAACCCCTTGCTGCAAGGGGAACGAATTCTGGTGAATGCTTCAGGAAATCCACCGTTGAAAAGTGCTGGGCTCAGCATGGCTGGAGGGGTGGAACCCAATGGTCCACCAATCTGTGGACAGAATCTTCAGAAACCCCAGTGATTCGTTTCATGGTTGTATCCCATCATTCTAGTTTAGACATATAGCCATCTGGGAGTGTCGAAATCAGTTGTGGAGCCAAGACCGTTTGAAGCATCATCTTGAATTTGAAATTCGGGGAATTTCCCAATATTTTTCATCGGTTCAGTCACACTCTTAAGCCCCTGGAGACTAACATGAGAGCTAAAGCTGCCATGTCCAAAATCACGCTTTGTTCTATAGTTTTCAGGTGAGTAAAGTTCCATCTGCTGTCTCTTCATCTGGGTTTGTCCAAAAATAGCGTATCCTTCTTACTACCACTGGTGAAAAACAATCCTTTTCCAGCTCAAAGTTGCCGTGACCTGGAGGGTACACCCCATGATCAGAGACAACCAAATATGAAATCCAGTTGATGATATGTCCCATATATCCTAATATATATCCCCATTAATGTATCATTTAATCCCAAGTTTTAGTCATTGAATCCCCATTGTTTATTGTTAAATCCCATGAATTCCTCCATTGTCGATGGATGTTGATGGTTAGATCCCAACACGTTTGATGGTTGAATCGCTGGCTATTTGACAGTTCATTCCCAAGGTTCCATCATTTTTCATGCTTTAGTCCTCATTGTTCTTACTTAAATCCCACTAATCATTGGCACGGCCCCCCATCCAACCACCGGGTTGAAACCGATTCTTTCGCCTCACCACGTGAAACCATGACTCGTCTCAAGCTGTTCACCTGGCAAGCCTGGAAGCCTTGGCCTTGGAAGCCTGTGGATTTTAGGCCTTGGGAACAATGGGTGTACCACCTCTATATACGTATATATGTTGTGTATATATATATATACGGTAAATCATGTGTGTATGTATCGATGTATGGATGTGTATCACCTATATACAATGGGTATTGTTTACCTGTAGTGAATGTGTGTGTATGGACGCGTATGTTTCTGGATGTTTCTGGATGTTTCTGGATATATATATATATATAGCTGTGGATCAAAACCCTGGTACCGGCCTGTTTTCACATCAAAATAAGTTGGATAGCTGGATGGTCATCCTCCGATTTACTCCTATAGAGTAGCATCCCCAAAAGCGACAAAAGTAGCGATGTAAACAACAATGATCCTGATATAGTAAGTCCTTTGTAAGCATTGGTGCAAACCAGCTACTTACTGTAGTGGTTGTTTCTACTGTAGATAGAATTTGACAGGAGATGACAAGCAGAGACAAATAATTCGTGTCTATTGGAACTTGTGAACCAACACCCTCTTGTCACGGATTAACATCCTTTTTAAAACAAATGATTAAAACATGGTAAAACCCAATGTCGTGCTACTTAAGGCATGATGTTCGAAGCTTAAACCCTCATTTTTCATGGTGTTAAATCAAAGCATGTTTGATGTTTCAATCCCAATCCTTCATGCGTTTTTAATGTTCTCTTGAATCCCACGTTTGATGTCCATCATTCCAGATCATTTCAGCACATGACACTATTACACCTTGGTTTTTTGGACTCCCAAATCATGGCCAAAACCAAAAAAATCTCCGGCCGCGCCAAGTCCACGGAATGGGTGTAGCGGCGATGCTTACGGCTACCGGGGCGGCCTACGCCGATGTTACGGAAGATGTGGTGGATTTTATGGGATGTGAAGTTCCACTTCGGGATTCTGAAATGACCATTGAATGACCATTGAATGGGAAATTCCACAATCAATCATGAACAGATGGGGATTTGATGGGGATTTTGAAATTAACCCTCAAGAATGGTGGTAGAATTAGAATGGCCTATTTTACTGAAGTATGCTATATGATGGTGATTTGATGCATTTATAATCTAGTATGTTTTAACCATCAAAATTGTGGCTTGAACATCGAAAAGGTTTGGTTGGATCATGAAGGGGACATTCCTTGTCTCCAACAACATGAGTGAACCTTGGATTCAAAAGAAACGTAGAGGTTGACCACCGACACCATCCGCTCCAGAAAAGTGTGGTTTCCCAGCCAAAATAAGCCATTCACTGGTGGATTCTTGCAGTCCAAGCACGTGACAAGGTCAAAAGTGTGTCAAGTTTTCCAAAGAAAACTCAAAAGTACCAATAGTTTAGCTACCTTCTTGGAATTGGTTGAAGGGTTCCTGGAATTCACTATTTGGCTAACAACATGATTTCCTCTAGATTTCCCTTCAACCCACCCAGGCTCCACGCAAAATCAGAAAGGCACCACGGTAGAGCTATCCCCATACCAGTTTCAGGACCGTGCTGGGGACCCACTAGTTATTCCCCAACTACCCAATCCCAAGTGAAATCACAGCCCAAACACTTTTTGCAGCGCGTCGCCGCTGAAGACGAGGGCAAATCAAAGACACCAACGAGAGTCCGGACAGGGAGGCTCCAAGAGGCTTCCATTTGGGCACCCGATGTTAATCGGAGGCGCAGACGTAGGTCTTCTACAGCTGCGCTGCAAGGTGGTAGACTGATGACCCTGATAGGTCCTGAGAAATCTGCTGTTCCCATGTGTTTTCCCAAATCTCAGGTTGTTATGTTTGTTTGATAGTGAATCCTCACCCGGGTCTGGGTTGGTCGGCCACCTGGCTGTCGAAAGTAAATACCCAGCAATCAGCCAGTTGTGAGTAATGACCTCATGAAATAGATGGGGTACATTGTTATATATATACAGTATATATATATATATATATGTGTACAATTATATACATATATATATATACATATATATATATACATATATATATATATACATATATATATATACATATATATATATATATAC
>Ga0126342_10010706_pt1 | contig 16420 bp, 18 predicted proteins | sample Cyp1metagenome_FD_92528 | JGI IMG/M metagenome (GOLD analysis project Ga0126342, IMG submission 92528) | Coral microbial communities from Lord Howe Island, Old Settlement Bay, Australia - Cyphastrea 1 metagenome | ecosystem: Host-associated > Invertebrates > Cnidaria > Coral ... | reverse complement strand
CTAAAACCAGATGGTGTCGCAGATGAGGGGAAAATGGTGTCGCAGATGAGGGAAAATCAGGGGGGTTTTGGTGTCACAGATGAGGGGGATTTGGTGTCACAGATGAGGGGCTTACCCTTCGTTTGTTGCTTCTGCGGCACGAGTGGGGCCGTCATACTATCAATAATATGTTTTTAGTACGGGTTGAAGTTACCAGTTTACCATGGATCGCTTAGCACATGTGGATTCCATTAGGAATGAATTTAGACAGTACCCCCAAATTGAGCCATCACCTTCGGGCAGGACATGGCAGGACCCAGAAAATGCCATTGTTAAATAGAGTGAACATCGGCTATACACCCAATTTATGGCCAATTTTATATAGGAACATTGCCAACATTGCGACGAGCCAGTGAATTTGGGATACAGCCGATGGCTCGGCATGGAGGTGCTTGCGCCTCGCATGATGACAGCCAAACAGATGGACCATGAAACCAAGCCATGGATGTGTTTGCTGGACATTTTTGTGGACCTTTAGATACCCCAACTGGTTTTGTTGAGGTGTTTTTTTCCCAGCTTTCAAGATATTTAAAAAAAAACAAGATGCTTAAACCCAGGTGTCACTGCTGATGTCACCAGGTGTCATAAATCGAAAGCAGCGCCGCGCTGGTAGCCCCAGAACTGCCACCATGACGTAGCGACGTAGCTGTCCCATGGCGGCCTATCGATTTACAAATCTGCTGGGAGCCACCTACAAAGGAGGCAGCCTTGAGTGACTGGGCTCGGACCTGGGTATCCGGTGTCATTGCCATGGCTGGGAAGTGCTCATCAATTCAGGTATCAATATGGTTTTATAATGGTTTTTTTAATGGGACAATGATGGAACTAGATGAGGGATTTTCCGGCAAGCCATGGTTGATTACCAGTTAAATATGTCAAACTGCGTCATGGATGAAGCCTATGTTTAGCTGGAACTTGGTCACCGGCCGCAGCGCAGGTCAGCTCACTTTGTGCCATGGTCAACACCATGTAGCCCATCTTCCATGATTTCCCTATATTTTTGGGTGGTCATCAATCCATCAATAGGCATCGACAGGATTCTATATGCGCACCATAAGGGTTCTCGATATGGGATAGCTGACCATAAACATACCATACCGCGTATAGCATGTCTTGACCGTGAAAGAATAGCCGCCGCCAAGAAATGGAGCTTGTACAGGATAAAAATAAACATGGATAAACATGATCATTTGGGATTTGAAAGGCATGATGCCAAATCTCATTTGGGGTTTTAAACATGGTCATTTGGGATTTAATCAATCATAAACTGGGAAACAGAAATAAACATGATGGGGGTTTTGCCGCGGGTTGATCAATCACGGTTCGTTTCCCCAATCGGGGGACTTGCCAGGATGATGCTTTGCGCGCTGTCGCAGTTTACTGCTGGAATATGTTGGACTGCCCCAACTCAGAACAGATGGATATGCTATACACAAATTGACGCATCATCAATGAGTACCTGAGTACCATAGGGATATGGTTCCATCATGTACCATCAGCATTTCCATAGCATTTCCACAAGATTTCCATGGTGCTGAGGTACACCCCGGATGGAAATGTTCTTCTGAGCCCCGTGGGGAACCGCGTGAACGCGGTGGATCTCGTGCAGGGCAGGCAGGTTGCATCAGGTCGTCTCTTTCCGTTGGAGCCAGGTGGAGCTGGATTTTCCCAACCACATGATAGTTGATGTTCCTGTTCACGATAATGATCCCGATGAATCTAGGTCAATCCAATTTCCCATTCTTTCTGCTTGATCCCGACATGGCGCATTTTTTGGTGGCTTCGCTGTGGCTTTACAACCAGTTGTGGATGCCCTCTCCAGGTGTGTGACCCTTGCGCCGGAGAACCGCGAAGATGTTGCCATTTTGGCCTTGACGCAGGCGACACATGCGGCGTGGTGCGGTTTGGGGTCTCTGGGTTGGGACTCTGGTGAGTATATTGGGGGTAGGGTGGTGTCAGACAAGGTGGAGAATGGTGGAGATATGAACAGAACTGACACATGGAAAAGGATTTAAAGACAAACTAAATGCTAAAAGACAAAGTATATACCGAAGAAAAGATTATACGGGAACCATCACTGTCTGTGGAAGGTGTCCATGGAAGGATAGGTTGCTTGGCTCGTTTATGCACTACCCCAGTTGGTGTATTCAAAAAGGAATCTGTGTCCAATGTGGAAAGGAGTGCAAAGCCACCGCCACCAGTTTTGGATTTGCTTGTGTGACACAAAGCGACTCATACGAAAGCTTGTCAACAGCTCAAGGCTCTCATGCCAATGATGCTTTCAATAAGGTACTCGTATAGGGAACATTGGAAGACGCTGTTGACTTTAGCCACTTGGGCGGTTTCCGCCTGTAAAAATGCCAGAGTCTTCAGGATGCCTGCTGTATTTTTTCCGCTTGAACCTTGCTTGTTGTAGTCAAATGGTTTATATGATATGCATTTGCCATTCACGAGTTTCATACCACTGAACAGATACTATATTAGATACAAAATATGCATTCACATAGGGAGACAATTTACATGCACATCAGTCCAAATCAGTCAAACCTAGCAACCGAAACTGGAAACTTAGTGTGGCAAAGCCGATCCAAAATCACTATCTACTATCTATAAATGGATATAAATGGATTGTAAAACAGTTATATATAAACAATTTCCAATCATGGTAGGTTGTTTGTTGGGTTTCCAACATTACCCACCAAAGTTCGATCAAATGTGCAGCAGTTCCTGCCGTTCCCACCAGGACGCGAAGCTCCTGTTGTCCATCGACGTCACTGGCCACGCGCCCCGGCGAGATCGGTGATTGCCACGTTTGATTGCTGGAGGCTGAGGCTACAATAAGCATCAAATTATATTATGGATATAAGATGATCATGAGACATGGGGATGAGAAGGCGGTTGATATAACAGTTTTAACACCCATTGGCCCATGGGGATTTAACATTATATATATAGATACTATGGGGATGTAACGGCGATATATCCGCAAAAGACATGGAGGCATTTTGTCGTAACTGGGGATATCACTTCCATCATAATTTACAGGGGTTCCACTAGATTTCGTCACAATGACGGCGATAAAACAACTACTTAAACCAATTGGATGAATACATTTGTATGTCACTATTTTGTTGCTAGAAATGCAGTTGTTTTCTAGTTTTCTTATAGGTATTTGCTAGCCAGTCGGTCAGTATTATGGTCCGTTTGTGTTGCAAAGTGTCTACGATTGGCGTTGGGTCAAACAGTTAGCTGGGAAATCTAATTGCTTAATGGAACAATGATCTGTTACACCCCTGGTAATGAAACAATGCAATTGAACATCCCCTGTAAATGAAGGTCTTAAATGGAACACCATGAAAAATTGGTGATTTTCGATTGCCACGTTTGATTACTGGAGGGTGTTTTTCATGGTTGATGGTGTTGTCCGTCGCCAAGTCAAATTTCCCAGCCAGCCATGTTTGATTGGCGAAGGGTAAAAGAAGAGACATACCCTCTGCTAATTTGTTACATAGCTATTGAAAATTGCCATTTATAGTTGATTTACCCATTAAAAATGGTGATTTTCCGTAGTTATGTTAGTTTACCAGAGGGTAAAGTTGAATATTCAGCAACACCTTGTCCCTTGGCCAAAAGGAACCAATCTCAACCACGCACAAGATAAGATGTTTCAGGAGAAAAACCCTTGGGTGACTTGGGTGCTGTGCCTCTTCCACATAGGTCTTGGCATGTCTTGGCAGGCCGTCTCTGGGAAGTGATCCAAGAACACATATATGAACATTTCAAATATTCGAATCATCAAAAATACCATCATTGGATTGGTTTAAGGGAAAATCTACAGGAAACCATCAATTTTCCCATTAAATATGGGGGTTTCCTGTAAATGTTCCCTTAAACCAATCCATTGATACAGGTCGTTCCTCCCATTTTTCCTTGATGGATCGCCCTTTTGGCGCGCCAAAAGTTGCCACGTCTCCAGGCTCTGCTGATCAATTTCGTGCGCTGCTCTGTGCTGACACGTATCAATTTCAAAGGCAAGGTGAGGAGTGCCAAATGGAGCCCCAATGGAAAGTGGTTGATCGTCACTCAGCGGAATTTCCCATGGAAAATGACACGGGGAAGTGGTTAATACTGTGTCACAACTAGACTGTATAGATAGTTGGACTTGCAAGGCAATGATATTGTTTCAATGTATGCCAAATAATGTGGTAACGAAATCCAATAATAAACCATCCCCAAAATCACATGTGCGGTATAAATATATGTTCAACATACTGGTCCATCAAAGCAGATCAGTATGAGAACAGCTAGTTATGATTTTTTTGGAGTCCACATTTCCGAAGACAAACATTATGAACACAAGAAGAAAAAACTATGGGAAAAACACGAAATACAGAAACACACGGGAATAAAACACAATTTCATCCCTCAAAACCCAGGAAGGACGTCAACTCACTCCCCAGCTAAGCCACCAAAGATCTTTTCAGGCGTACTCTCTCGATTCCTAGGAACACCAGGATGCGCATCAATAGTCGGATCAAAACTACACCAGGAATAAAGTATACCACTGCCAGTCTTTCTGCCCCATCTCAGAAGCCGATTTGCACATATAGAAATAAGGCTTGTGCAACATCGGAACCAGCTTAGATGGGCATTTGAAGTTGGTACTCTTACATGTAGAAAAATATTGAAACAGATCCATGGTTTGTGTTTCTTCATGGTCCCAATTATGTGGAATTTCCCTACTAAACCATGGTTTCCTTTAGGTGGTGTTTAATATTAGGGGGAAGCGATTAATCATTCTAGCCAGGGCTGCAAGAAATGCCGTAACTTCTGTACCAATGTACCTCCTGCGGCACCTTAATTCCCGCGCGATCAGGTGACCCATGGGCGGCAAATCTTGCTTTGGAGGACGCTGGTGAAATCCTGGGTGATCTCAATTCCAGCCGTGAAATGATGGAAACCAAAGCAGACTGACTTCTGGCTGGTGGCTGGTGATTTCGAAATGTTTCAAACATAATCTGGTTTTCATTGACTCTTTATATCTCTTTATTCTTACCTAGGATCCCCTAATCCCAGACTATCCATGACTGTGTTGTACCCCACAGGACCCCCACAGTGGAACTTGGATGGCAGTTCGTGAAGGACAAGAGGACAGCCTGTTGACCAGAACAGATTTTTCCACTGCCACGATCCAATCTCACAGTGACAGTGTGAAGGTGAACTGAATAATTACCTCACCATGGTATTGGCATTGAAATACCCATCCTCAGCAATCCTGATCGAACCCCTAGGGATATTGAATACGCCTTTTGGGCCCCGAAGGGAGGTATTTATTGTTGCGATGGGGAGAAATAGAACCTTGTCTTGTCTTGTTTTATATAATATATATATATATATTGGTATGTATATATATATATATATATTGATTGGTATGTATCCATATATATATACATTGGTATGTATGTATGTATATATATATATATTGGCCCTCATGCAATACATGGTCCTCAATACAACCACCCAATTGCCAGCCTGCGAAATTGCGATGGCTGGCACCTTGGAACCTTCAGAAACCTGGCGGCTACGTTGGAGGCTAGCTGGGCATCATGATGATGTGGTCGACTTGGCTTGGGCCCAGAATTCCCAGTTCTTTGCCTCTTGCTCCAAGGCCAGAGCGAGAGGGGATGGGGGCTCTGAGAAGACTGGAGAATTCGAAATTCAAGCTTCTATTTGGCTTCTCACAAAATGAGTTGTATAATGATGTATAGAATTGTAAAACCCAACCGAACATGATGGCATTAGTTACGATTCTTCTATGTTCTATTGTTCAGGGTGGTGACTTGTTTTTGCGTCGTTTGGGGGAGCAGAATATAAGGGCGAATATTGGCTCAGAAAAGCCTTCTATCCAAAGTACAATATGAATGGACAAATTTTGAAAGCATTGTAAAGCCCTAGGCCTTATAGGAACCTAGCATTGAGTGCTCATTTTCCGCCCACCATTTCTGGGCAAACCTTGTTTGCGTATGTTTGTGTAGCTGATTTGTTTGTGCCATAAATGGGGAAATAGTCCCAAGCAAAAAAGTGCCTCTGACAGTATATTGGTTTAATATGAACTTCTACCTTCACCGTAGCATCACGTAGTACTTCATTGAACATGAGGGTAATCTCTTACCAGGAAAAGTTGCAACTCTGCCCCAGAATTGGTTGAAACAGTACCCTCTGGTAATTTAACATAGCTGCGGAAAATCACAATTTTTAATGGGAAAATCCACTATTAATGGTCATTTTCAATAGCTACGTTAAATTACCAGAGGGTATACCAATCCAAAGACCCTGGATCTTCACCATCGCTGCCGAGCGTTGAAAGGATGGCACGGTTCGCCTTTGGAGTGTCGTCCCCCGCGATGACTTTCAGTCCATGGCGCTGCTGGAGCATCGCAGCCCCGTGCGGGCCGTCTTTCTGTCGGAGGATCTGCAGTACGTCTACAGCATGACGCTGAGCAGAAGGGACTGAGGTGGGTTTGTCTGAAAATAGTGTACCCCTACACCCAATGGTTAATGATCATTATCCCTATTAAATGGCTTTAATTGGGGGAATACCCCATTTTCAGACATACCCAGGTGACTGCGGATGGTACTGTAGCTGGGTTGATATCACCATTAGTTGGCCAGCTATGGCAGGGGTCATGGCGGAAGGATGACCTTTCACAGGGGGTCCTCTGAAAAATATGCAGTGAACTTTCCGCATCATCCAAGTATGTATCAAAGGCATTCTCAGTACCAACATGATGAGCATTGCTGATCTTATACCCATGATATGCACCTACAGAATCCTATACTATGTGCAATCATGTGCATCTCCATTGGCATCTCTATCTACGATATATTCTAATATATCTAATATGTTAGTGTATGTATACACACATATATATATATATATATATATGCACATAATATGTATACATATATCTGTACATATATGTGTACATATATGCGTACATATAAACAATACCAATATCATAGATATTTCTATGACACAGTTGTGTGATCGAAAAACACTCGGGGCTTGCCCGATCTCTTTGAGACGGGGCCGTTTCCCAGGTCTCGGGATGGTCAGTTGGCACCTTGGCGGCGCGTTGGCGGCGCCTTTCGGCGCTTTCAGCAGTTTCCTCAAGGTTCACCAACAAATTAAGCATGGATGACATGGATAATTAATTATAATCACTGTAATGGAAGTTATACCCTTTAGAAAAATCCACCCTAGCAGTTTGATGCAGTTTGGCAGTTTTGACAGACTAGTCTTAGTCTCAGATCGATCCAATTTTGACATCTCTGAGGGAAGAAACCCGCAGGCAGGGATGACTGGTCTTGGGACGTTTGAGAACTTTTGGCTCATGCCATTTGGGTTTGTTTGAAAATGCGGTATACCCCAAAAATGGCCGCATGAATGGGAACACATGTATGATAAACCATGCCGTTCTGAGGTGCCTCATTGTCGGACAAACCCATTTTGAGAGCCCAGAACTTTTTGTAACATATTATGTTCAGCCTTGATGACCAGCAACACATCTGCGAGTCTGTCATCATACATGCATTGTGGGACCACAAGTTGGTTTCCTTTTTTTCTGGTGGCTCTGCACGTTTGGCGGATTATGTTCCTCTCCCCAGGTAGTGTTCTGACCTTGGAATCACAGTGTTGTACCTCTGTCAATTGTGTTCCTACAATGCAATCTGAGGGATTGCTTATTTGACTGGTTCTTTATCTGCTTGCAACTGCACGAGCTAAGGTGTCAGCCAAGTACACGCTGAAGGATGGAGTGGAAGCTGATGCAGAAAAGCCCTTGTATTGCCTTCCTGGCACATGGTCAGTAGAATCAAAGGCCTCAGTCGGACCATGATGGATTGGGATGCTAACAGGACCAGGGAAAGCTAGCGGAATTAAGTGACTTTAGCTGGAAAATACCATGGTGGCAACACAAGTCCCACCTGCTTTTTGAACGTGGATGTTCACAGTGTTAAACTATATAGTTCACCAAAAGGCGGAACAGAAGTGGTTCCCTGTAGTCCTTATTGACCAAAGATGCACAAAGCAGCGTCGGAACGTCACGTTTGCTGCCTCAGCAAATGGAACTTGCAAACTGGTTGGCATGGTCCAAATTTCCTTTGTTTCGCTGCCCTGCTCCAAAGCAGCAGTGCAATTTTTCCAGGATAAGAACTATCCCAACTTCGCACGGTTTTTTCATGGCCTGTACCAGCATATGATCAGATATATTTTGTCTAAGATATGATTAAAAAAGAATAGGGCAACAAAAACAAATGGTAAACACATCATGCTTTGATGCGGCGGGGGTCCTGGTCCAACCATGTCCAACCCCGCAGCGGTGAGGCCTCCTGCCAGCAACCCATCTACAACAAGGTCACGCGCTGCGACTACGACAGTCAGTCGCGTCTGCTGGCGGTTGGCTTCAGCCTGGGAGTTTTGATGCTCTTCGAGCCGCTTGGGACTGCGATTTTTAGAGCTGGGATGGGGCTGGTGTACCAGGTGAGTCAGAGACAGTTAGATCACTTAGAGATCATGTTCTTAAGGTGCGAATTTGGATTTCCAGTGCCAAACTGAGGTCAAGATCTAGGAAGATTGGTCCTTGTAAGATGAAACAGATTGGGAATCTGGGACACCTTAACTCCGGGCCGCTGGGATGGATGGCCAAGGATGCCGTCATTGCAGGCGCTACAAACCTTGAGCTTGGGTCAGGAGCTAATGCAGCAGCTTGTTATGGGGCAACGTGCAAAGCATTGCAATGTGAATGGCTACTGTTGATCCCTAGTTATTTGTTTAAACCATGTTTGCACAAATGATGGTTTCAATGTGGGCTGAACCAGTGTTTGTGACGTATCTTCTGATTAGTTTCTGAGTAGGATATTCATTTGCTCTTGGTGGTTACCTCTATTCAATTCCTCTTTTTCTGTTTGTTGTCCGTTTATTGCCGCTTGCGCCCACCAATTTGCAAAGTATGCCAATATTACCAACCACAATGCAGCAAGCTGACTTGATCATCCCCACCAAGCCCCATAGATGCCGGTCCTGTAAAAGTGAAAACATCAAACACAGCCAAGAACCATGGACTCCTGCACAAAATCCAAGGAATCTGCCACAAGCGCGGGTTAAAAAAAAGTATATATATATAATTATGTCTACGCGTTGTTTTTCTCAAAAAAAAACTTTAGGGATGTGGGGTACACAGGACCCCCGGTACAATCTTATACGAGCCCTCCCAGAAAAGTAGATATATAAGTAAACCATCCTTAAAATCACTTCTTCGCATTCTTGTGTGGTAAAACTTGTAAACTGTAAAAGCAGCATTTTGGTAGATTAAATCCACATGTTCTCTTATTTATATAGATCATATATCGGCCTATAGGGCCTCTCAACTACCAACCCAGTCACCCAATGATTCTCCAGCGCTAGGAGTCTCTGGATACTGTGCGCCTCGGGGCCAAGGGCGACTGGCTGGCAGAAGCTCGCTTTGATCGGGACGAATTTGGGGATTGCGGTTGCCGAATCTTCTAAGAATCATTGATGATGTCATGGCCGATTGGCCGATTGTTTCGGAAAATCGCAGGTTTATCAAACACAAGAATTTGATGTATATACACGCATATATATATTATATGTATGTGTGTGTGTATGTGTGTGTATATACATATACATATATAAACCTTGGTGGTGTGTGTTCTTTTGGTTTCTTTTGATCAGTACGACTCATTGACTTGCAATGGTGCGATATCACGGGCAGGCCAGCAAGATTTCAGTAACGGAAACGGCTCCAGAACTGGAAATCTTCAGAAACGAAACCTGAATTTCAAGACCTAGATTGTTTTTTGATACCCTGACCGCATCATCTATGTGATGTTCTTCATGCTTCTCAGAAAAAAATGAAAACATTATCCATGTCTGTTTTTGCAATGTTGATGCGGATATTAGATGATACCCTACTAACCAGCTAGAAAACGCTTTAACATGGCAAAACATAGGACCGCAATACCAACCAGCAAACAAAACATATTGAACAAACACATGCAGATGACCTAAGGTCGACCATGACTTCCCCCAGCCCAGCCGGACCCCCTGAGGTGGGTTCTGGCGCGGTGGGGCAACTGCTGGTGTGGGAATGGCGGTCTGAAACCTATGTTGCTCGCGCTGAAGTCGGCGAAATCGAAGTCTGGTTTGAAAACAAAAAGACCTCACTGCCACCTCATTGGAATGATGGGGACACATGGCCTGAATCAATTGAATTTGGGGAATTATCATAATTTATGAAGAATAGTATTTTCATTTGCACCAAGAATAGTAGTGATGATAGTACTGCACAGGATACGTTTTATTCCTTGGAACGAAGATCCCACTTCCAAAAGAAGAATCAAACAGCTCAGGTGCTGAAGCAACAGGGCCACCACTGGGGCGTGAAGTGCGTGGCTTTCTCACCAGGGGCTGTGAACTTGAAACGTGGCAAGGCGGGGCAATCCATCATCAAGGGTGGGTTTTGATTGGTTGATGATTTGGAGAACAATGTTTGATATCCGATGTCCCTCATCAAAAAATGAAGCACAATGGCTTTGAAAAGAATGATGATGATGATCATTAAACATTGAAAACACCTGATACAAATGATAACCACGTTAAGATCATTAAGTCGATAAATGGGACCATTGAAACGTCCTTCCCGATTAGTAATATCCTCCACCTCATCCAAAAACCATGGTCATGGATAATTTTGTGTGTGTGTGTGCGTGCGTTTGTTTGTCACCCGGTGGCAATTCCAAGTTTGGCTAGTCCTCCTCCCATTGATCATTGTTTGATGCTGACATAGCCCAAGTCAGCTTCACTCGAAGTTGTTCAATGGCCCCCTCTTTTGGCTACTGAAAATCAATCCAATTGAAATTGCCATGTGGTGAAATCATCAATGTGTCTTGGATTTAGATCAAGTTGTCAATTATCACAAGTCAATAAAGATCAATCATGATCAATCCAATTCAGTTCAATCTTTGTGACCATCAATAACCCTTCGAAACTCGGCATTGGGAACCCTTCGTAACCTTAATAACCATTGAGAACAATTTTCACATCCATTGATATCCACATAAATAGAATATATTATATATATACAATAAAAGTTAATAACACCATACAAATATCAATCAATATATACGATTAGCACCTTTAAAAGAAGGCTTGTTTGTTGCTGAACCCCTCCAGCCTGGCCACCTGGCCACAGGCGTTGGCCACCAGCGAAGCGCGGCCGGAAGAACGCAGCGCCATTGGAGGACGCCTTTTGGCCACAGGCGGACGCAGTATGTTCCGCGTGGCGTTTTTGGTGGTGTGAAAACATGTGAAAACGATACCCTCCTGGTAAAATCTCACACATGTAATATGTATAACTGTATAACTATTGAACATGGTGATATTTATATTACTGTAGTTGATTTACCTATAGAACATAGTGATTGTCCATAGTTTACTAGAGAGCAGGGCTTTATGGAGATATATGGAGATTTTCTTATTGACTTAATAGAATAGGAATTCGGAGTGTAGTTCACAGTAGAGTTGTTGATTTATTTAATTTCCCACCGTTTTGACTTATTTCACCGCTACTTTGGGGAACATAGAAACACATCGAAAACGGATGAATAGCTGTTGCCATCGCCGGTGATCTTGACCAGCTGACGGCCAGGTGGCTACGATGGAAAGGTGAAACTCTTCAACGCTCAAAGCGGTCTGTGCTTCGTCACCTTCGCGGAACACACCGCCGCAGTGCAGGACCTTTGCTTCACACCGCAAGGCGATGGGCGTTTGGTTGGCATTTCTTCGATCCCAAGATGGTCTCAAGTTTGTTCCTGCATGGATTAAGGATTTCAGTGACTACTTGTAGCTAATTTACGGATGTTGGCAAAAACCAGTGGTTACTGGTAGCAATTACATTGAATGCCTGGAACTTGAGTTTTGTGCCACAGCAGGTTCTATCCCTCTGACTTTTCCCCAGCCCTTTGACGGGAAAGGGTCGTCTATGGTGGTTTGTTTCCTTTTTTTTCCGTCCTTATGACTGAGAAAGATTAAGAACGTGTATTTGTCTCATCCCTTTTGTGATATGGCGAGGGGAGAACTTAGCAGCGAATCTCATCCATGCATGGAACTCTCTATGCAGCCAGGGGATCATTCGATACCTCCCTTGTGGAGAAAGCCCACTGGCAGGGTGCCAATTTAGCAAACATCAATAGCTTTGACACCCAGCTTGAGGCAAATGTATGGCTTCACATTTTTTAAACAAACAATTGAATTTAATTTATATCTGGTTGGATCTGGTTGGTGGTTCTAACCATCTTGAAAAAATATGAGTTCGTCAATGGGAAGGATTATCCCATATATTATATTATGGAAAATAATGAAATGGGACAACCATGGACGGCTAGGGATGACCGTTGGCCCATCCACCAGTTGATACCAGTTACCTTGGCGCCAGGCAATGCCGTGCTGAGTGCAAGTGCTGACGGCTCCGTGCGCGCCTTTGACCTGTTGCGCTACCGGAACTTCCGAACCTTCGCCTCGCCCGATGGCCTGTGCCAGCCACTTCATCTGACCCATTGAATTAGTTGCTTTACCCATTAAAAATGGTGATTTTCCATAGTATCCATAGTTATGTTAGTTTACAAGAGGGTATCTGAAGATATGGTTGTTGATGGGTTACTATCTTTGGTGGCATCGGCCCAGTTCATAAGTGGGTTTCAACGGCAGTTCTAAGGTGAGTAAGTAGGGGCAAAGTAATTGGGGTTTGAACTAAACCCACTTACAAACTGGGATGAGCCACCAAGTACGGGAGTATACTGTACAGTACATAGGTTATTGGCGATTATGATAACCCGGAAATCAATTACATAGAAGGATACCTAAACACCGACCGAATATGATGGGATGGGACAGGGATTGAATTTCATGGTTCAGGTCCAGGTGGAAATTCCTCACGTAAATGGTTCTAAATCTTGCTTTGTCAAGTCAGATGTGGTAAAAATCACATTGTTGTTAGTGAAAACAACCCCAATCTATCAAATGTGATTTGTGGCTTTGTTCATTTCATTAAAGCCCCTATTGTTTCTGATTTAGATCTACATCACCATGTCCAGCTTCAGCCATCGCCCGGACAGGTTTTCCAGCCTTGCCGTGGACTCGGGGGGTGAAATTGTGGCGGCCAGTGCCAAAGGTCCCCCTCCGTCCTGCGGGACCCCTGTGGGACCCAGGAAATTGGGGCTGGAACACGCGAATTACGGGGGACTTCACCAGGTTTCAAGCACCATCAAGTGGGGATTTCACTAATTTCGCCACCACAAATGGGTGCATGGGTGATTTGCATAGCAACAAGAATGACAAGCGACAGTGTACAGAGAAGCAACGAACATGGGTCTCGAATCAAAGCCTGGAATTTCAAACAACGGAGATCCTTTTAGATTCACCAGGCCCCGTTGAAACAGCAGCATAGACCTCCCAACCAGCTCCCGGTATGTTGCTTCCTGGTCAGTATGAGTTAGCCGCAGCCCTAATTTGAGTTCTATGGACTGGCCATAACAATGACCAATGGACCTTGGGATACCTTGGGGCCAGGAATTTGGACCCATATCATATATGCATATAAATTGTATATATATATACAGATATGTATATATATATATATACCATCTGGTTATTTAACATAGCCATGGAAAATCGCCATTTTTAATAGGTAAACCATCGATAAATGGGCCATGTTCCATGGCTATGTTAAATAACCAGAGGGTATATGGTTTTTATCATGTTGATCAATATTGAATATTGAGCATCCATATTGATCAATATTGATCATGCAATATCATATTGATTATATCGTTCATACTATTTTTCATATTGATCAATACTAAGTGGAACTTCAACTTCCAATAATTTGAATCAGAACTGACCACAACTGGCCAGAATTTTGCAGGTGGCAAGTATGCCATCTACGTTTGGTCCATTCAAACGGGCAACATCTTGGAGATCCTCACTGGGCACACCTCCTTCGTGCAGACCTTGCACTTCTCGCCCTCTGCAAACCATCCGGGGCAGCTGGTGAGTGGTAGCTGGGATGGCTCCTTGAAGCTTGGCCATGGAAATGATGGTGGTTTGGCATGTTTGAGCAGCGTAGAACCTGAAAACACACACACAGATTATACAATTATATTATAGAGACATTGTCATATATAATCATACATGAATTGCCGGATGCAACAAGATTGGTAAACCACAAAGTGAAGGGTGCTGGCAGTACTGTAGTTTTTTTTAGATGCAGTATTTGGTGATATTTAGGGGGGGCATTTGAAAGTAGCATTGTTGGTGGGGATGGAGCATGTCTTGGGTGTAAGCCATCCCGGTACCCAATCGTGATCCTTTCCACAAGGAAGGAATGAAAAAAAACTAATGGCAATCATGATAGCAATAAGAATAGACGTAATTATACTGAAGCAATAATAACGATAATGATATAATAACAATCAGTAATAACGATAACACAAATACCAGAACTCAGGGATTGGATGTACTGTCCTCAAGAATCTGGAAGATAGTGCCAGATCTTATGTTGAGTCCATAGGCTGGCGCCTCAGGGTCGCATCCAAACAAGCAAACGGTATTCATATACTTTAATTTAATGTATATAAATTAAACACTCATATTCACAGTAAAATTGTGCAGAAGTTCGTTGATTGATTTAAGCATATCATATATATAAATGTAATCATATATATATATATATACTATGTGTAATATGTATATATATATATAGAGTTTGCAGTTTTCTCCGAACCTGACTCTGCCCCAGGAATGTCTGGGACCTCTATGCCGGCACCAAGGGGGGTGCCGCAGAAGCCCTGCAATGTTCTTCGAGCGTGGCTTGGAGATGGACGATCATCTCCGGGTGGGGCTGTGGGGGTAGCCCTTGCATTGCTTGATGAAGGTTATACCCCAATGGTAAAATAGTTTATCCCAATTTATAACTATATAGTTACTATAGTAACGCAGTATGTTATTGTTATGTTATTGTATCATAGTTACTATATCATAGTAACATAGTAGATACTATAGTCAATGGGCCAGGTATGTTATAGTTATGTAATAGTTATATCATTATCCCATCCATCGCCAGCCTAGTTCTGTCAACTTAGCTAATTATTAGGGGGCCTCACCTTGTAAGTGCATATCTGAATGATTTTGACCCCCCATTAGCCACATCAGAGCATCATAGTCTTGGAACAGGATCCTATTTTTCCTTGGGATCCAGTAAATCACTCAGACATATGGTAGGGCTAGATACTGTAGTAACTATATACAGATACTATAGTACTATATGATGTAGTAACTATTTTTTGATCCCTTTTGATCCCTTTTGATCCCTTTTGCCATTCTTTATGCTGGTGTTAGATCCCATCCTGTCTCACAGTTTTGTTTGTCTGTGCAAATCGTTTAAGTGATGCCCCCAGGCATCACGGGTGACTCAAGGTAGGGCCAACATGATTGTAGCAAAACTCATCTTATAGTCGCCTCGGATGAATCAGCCGCAGGATGGTTGAATTGGAAGATCTTGTTTTCACTCCCGGCCTCTTACCGTTTTGGAGGAAGTCGATATTCCACAACGGCCCAGGTTCTTTGCGTCTCCTTTGACCCCAGAGCCAATGACATTTTGGCCGCCAGTTGCATGTCTGGTCAGATCCTCTTTTGGAACGTGGTCTCGGCCCAAACCGTGGGCTCCATCGACGGCCTGCGCGACATTCAAACGGCACGGCACTGGCATGAGATGTTTTCGGCCATCAACACCAGAGGTGTGAAAACTGGGCGAGGCATGAGGAAAAGAAACTTGCCGGTGATGAGTCAGTGATGTGTCATAGGGGTCAGTGATGGGGTCTCCTAGGGCACACTTTTCTATTTTGTATAGCTGCCAACCATTGATGTTTGGCCCATCTTCGGATGTTTGGTCCAGGAAATCCCACGGATGGCCTCAACTTGAACCAGCACTACAATTCCATTGCCTACGCCAAGAGCGGCGAGGTCCTGATCGCCTCTTCGCAGAATTCGCCCTATGTCTCACTCTATGTGCCCTGGAGCAAAGGATCACGGTGAAAACACCGTGGTGTGAAAACACCGTAATGGGAAGGTCATTGATCCAATCTAATGTTGCGTCCTGATTAGTGTGTGGCCCCCCCCAAAAAAACTATTTCTGGACTCTCTTTAAAGTAGAAAGTCAAAAATTTTCTTCCCAAAAGAAAAACATATCCTCAATTAAGTAAGGATTTCAATTGGCTACAATTGAAATCTAATTACTATTGTTTT
>Ga0126342_10010705_pt1 | contig 16420 bp, 18 predicted proteins | sample Cyp1metagenome_FD_92528 | JGI IMG/M metagenome (GOLD analysis project Ga0126342, IMG submission 92528) | Coral microbial communities from Lord Howe Island, Old Settlement Bay, Australia - Cyphastrea 1 metagenome | ecosystem: Host-associated > Invertebrates > Cnidaria > Coral ... | reverse complement strand
GGGGCTGTTGACCTCATTGCCGGGTGATGTAACGCCAAAACTCGGAATTCAGCACGCGAAGTCTCCCCTAAAGTGGCACACTGTTCATCCGCTATTCTGCACTTCGTGGTCCTGGGTGGGGAATACCACATCCACGGTCGCTTCTTGATCTTCCACCGGATCCTCAAAGCAAGAATGAGTCAAGAGCAAGTGAAGAATGCCACTGAAGATAAGCTCCCAAGGTCAGGTTGTGGTAATGGCCTTGTTCTCGAACGGCATCTCAACAAAGGCCTATCCAAGGTGCATGGCAACTTAAGCGTCGAAAAACACGCATCTCCGCCAAAACTGAGTGTGTCTGTGTGTGCACAGGAGAGCTGTGAAGAAATTCAATATCACTGCTGGATCCGTTTCATATTTTCCACGAAGCACCGCGCAAACACGTGTTTGATCAGGATGTGACATCATTGCAACTCACCGCCCAAAAATGCAGTAACACAACCTCCGTGACATGCATCCGACAACCGTACATGGCACCCTCGGCATTTGAATCAACTGGAGCTTTCCGATGCGGAGTTGGAGCCAACGGCGTGGCATCGTTGAAGAGGAACCAACGGCGTGACCGCAGATCCTCACCCACTTTGCAGTAGGCCGTATAGTGTCCGAAGGATAAGCTTCCTGGTGCGGAAGCGTGTTGCGCAAGGAGATTGGCGACATCCACCTAACTTGACCTGGAAGTGGAACAGTTACTTTGACATCCCAGATTGGGTTGATAGAATTACCGGCCCCAAGCAATCCCTTCTTACCATGTAAGATTGGAGGTTTCCTTCCTGCATTTTTCGCAAACCGATTGATGGGAAATATATTGGCAATCTCTCCACCTGGTACACTGGAACATAAGCATTTCCACTACGTAAGTTATATATGGTAAAACATCCGTACATTATGCGTAGATTGGCTTGGACCAGTCATGTTAGACTATCGGCGTGTATCAATGATTGATGATTGATGTCTCAACCCCAAGGTCCAGCTTGACTACTGTGCCTGACAGTTGCTGCCAGTTAGAGGTCCAACCTTACCATTTGCACAAAGCATGGAACAAAACAAACAGGTTGATGGATTGAGACTATCTGAAAGACATTATTCAACCAACAATTATTCCAAGTATGGCTAAAAATCGAAAAACAAATGCAACCAACCAGGAAATGTTGCAACATCAAAAAATGATTCATGGTGATTCAGGAAGTTTTGTGCACTTTCATGCACAGAGTTGGAGGATCATGCATCATCACTTACTGGCGCTAAGGAGGGAATGCAGGAATCACCCATGTAGAATGACCATCAATATCCATCACAATTCCTTCATTCCCGCGGAAGAGCATGGAGGATCACGGGAGGAATCATCACTCAAGCACTTCTGTGTGAGGGAGGTTGCTGCTCACGGAAAGTATGAGACTATCAACTCAATGCAACATCATCCCAAACATACCGCGAATAGTTGAATCGAGTATTGAAACATCTTGAAATCCAAGAGAGGCTCACCTGAGAAACCACGGGTTACCCAAAAAATCTTAGGGGTCCACCACATCCACGCCTGAATGGTTCACCACGGCATAGAGGCGGTACTGCGCGGCATGACCAGGTCCCACCACGAAGGGGGCCATATCCAACTCCAAGGGAAACCGTACGAAGGTATTGATCTTTTCAGTTTCACCTGCCAAGGAGATCTGGGGTAAGGGCCCTAAGGCCCGAAGGGCTTGGGGGTCAGGGTTTTTGTGATCCAAAATGGAGGCCATGAGGACAAGACTTTGCGACTCTGAGGTGACCCCCTGGCAATCTTCGCCTGTTCTTTTTGTGTGTTTTATCTGTTCTTTTATTGAGTTTGTCGTGTTGTCAGGTTTTACGGCGTAGTTCCAGTTGTCTGGCATATCTTTCTGACATGGGCGCATTTGATCTGGCAGTTCAGGAGTTCTGTCTGGCATATTCATGCAGCATATTCAAGCATATCTATCGTTCTGCCCATATATTCTGACATTCTCACATTCTATCTGCCGGCATCGGCATGTTTTCTCCATTTGGCATGTTTTTGCGATCCATCTAGCAGTGCTACTCTGACAATGTATCTGGTGGGTTTGGCACGGCAAGGATCGAGTGCGATGGAACGCATACTGACATAAAGTCTGGGATCGACCCTCCCTCACCTGACAGGTGGGGAAACATGTTTTTCTTCAACCCATCAAATGAACGAGTAGACCTTGAGGCCAAGAGCTGAAGGTTGCTCTTTTTCTGGCAGATCCTCTTGTATTCTGCATGAATTCGTCTAGATGCCTTCAAGGAAAAAACAATCAAGGAACAAATCAAAAAACGAAAACTTGATAGGAATTGACAGGACACATAAACTGAACAAGCAACTCGCAAAAATATTCAACAAATAAGGTGAAAACATGTTAAAGTTAAAGTTATGTCATTAATTAAAAATGAAACCATTGGAACACTTTTTAATCAGACATGTCGCCTGATGTCAAATCAACTGCAAAGCGCTTCAAGTGGATAATGAGGCATTCGGGTGCGCTCCAAATGTCCAGTTTCTTAGCGGATCTCTCGCGACGGCGAGTTCGTTCGCAGTAAGCCCAGTCGTCTTGACTCAGCTCCTCATGCGTCGCAAATTGGTGCAAACAATCCAACAAGTTGATGTCCATCGGAATCGCAGAGCCGGGAGAGCCAGGAGAGCCGGGGGATGGAGAGAGCGGCAAAGACAAGTAGACCATTGGCTCGAATTTCAAGGACGGTTCTGAACCCTCGATTTCGTCAAAGGTGATCTGGGAGCGAACCTGACAGACTGGCAGAGGTAAGAGGTAGTTGGGCAGCTGGATACTAGGTCAATGACTTGGTTGCAGCCTTCACCAGGTCCCAACCATCTTCGTCCATGAACCAATTGTCCATGAACCAATCGTCAACCCAATGTCGACAGATGGTTAGAGTACTATCATGCAATCATCACTTACTCCTTAGGCGCACGGTGGCAATGGGCAAACAATTGGAAGGTTAAATTGCCAAACCGGGAAGGAAAGGAGTCCTCTCTTCTATAATGTTGTCTGTCCCGTTCTGTAACTTCTTGGGCCCCTATTGGATAATGTTGAAAACATGTATATGTATCTCAAAGACTCAAAGCCTGTCATTTGGTGATCACACCTGCAGCATCCTGTGAAAATTAACATTGGATATTAACTGACACCAAATATATCTTTGATTATGATAGATTCACTGACATCAATTAGTGTGTGATAGGTTATATATGATGTTGGATATCTATCAAATATCTATATTCTATAGCTATTGTATGTTATTCTTAGTTGGTATAAATATCTTAGCTGATCCATTCTGCGAGTCCCTCGATGTCGCTGTACATGCACGTGAAATCCGTATTTTATTTGATGCGATACCCTAAGGACCCATGGAGCTGGAATAATTATCGATCCATCGATCCCATCATCTCAAACCATCCCAAGGTGCCATACATGGAGACTCTGAGAAAGACACTACAGTCACTACAGCAATTACGCATGTCTTTTGGGTTTGAGTCTGGGACAACTCTTTACAGATCTTTACAGTATGTCGACGTGAAATCTAACCATGACCCTTGACATCCCTTGACATCATGGCCGAAATCCGTCCCCCATGCCGGACCGGTCAGCCCCCGTCCCGCCTGAAATTGGAAGATGTCCATAATCTTCGAGCGATTGTGATTGCCGCCAGTCCCGCTTTGTGGAGTAGTCAGTTCCTGCATGTTCAGACTGCTATGGGGGCGGAATGTCACGGGAATGGTAGAATCGCATGATGTGGTAATGTGGTATGGTATGGTATGGTGTGGGTCGAAACACGGTGCTAAACATCTTCAAAACCGATCAGGCACTGTTTTGATCCATCTTTGAAGATGATTTCCAGCTGTCTTGGATCATAGACATTCTGTATCGCCTGTAGCAAACGCCTGCAGGGAAATCATCACCGCACTACCATGTGGCACATGTGTTAAATCAGAGAACATTGAAACATCATAAAATCATGTCCCTTTGAAGTGGCATGTTGCTGCTTCCCAATTGTGTACTTTTGGGTTGACCTATGTAAGGTGTGCAGTGGATTTCTTGCACATTGATCAACATCCGATCTTCGTAGAAAAAAACATATGATGAACGACAGAGTTGAGGGCATCCGATCCCAGGGACATCATTTGCAGCACTGCAGCTACCCTGGTCGACATGTCGACCAACAGGCCAAAAGGAGAAGGATCCGAAAGGTATTGGGAGAACAATTTTGCTCAAACAAATTACAAAATTCTTAAAATTGTCAAGGATAAAATTAATTAATTGTTAAAAAATTGTTAAAAGGTCCATCCTTCAAACCCCCCTCCTCCCCCTCCCCCCCACCCCAGCTCCTCCTCCGCATCCGCCGAGCCAAAGCTGTACCTCCCTGAAGCCTTGGAGCTCCCGTCGGACGAGGCTCCGCGGCTGCGATTCACATCGTGCAGCTCCTCGTGCAGGCCGTCCAGGAAGAACATCAGCAGCTCCTACGACAATGTCATGAAGCATCGACCAACCAACCAACCAGCCACTCAGCCAACCATACCCAATCATGAAAACGAAGGACGTTATATTACTCATCCAAGCATAGAGGTTCTTTTCATGGATTGTCATGGTATGTCATGTGTGGTATATCATGGTGTATTGTCCCAAATTCACATCAAATCAATCATCAACCAACCATTCGATATCATTATCATCTATATGATCGGTATATGATGTTGATTAGTGTTGATGACGTTTGATGAAACTTGATTAGTGTTGATGCTGTTATTTTGGGGCTGATCGGCAGATCATGGGAATTCATTGGGAATATACAGGGTACAGGTGTCCCAAATGAACATCGGGTCCATATAGGTATTTCATCTTCATGAACGGTATGTCATGTTTAAGACTTTGGTGCTGTTTCCTTTGACTTTTTTGAGGTTGGTAGATCCGCAAATCTTGGAAATTCGTTCAATATTTATAATTAGGAAACCATCATGAACCACATCTATCAGGTTCGCTGTCATCGTGTTGCTTTGGAAACCAGACTGACGGTGGCCTGAGGGCGTCATTTCCTCATGCAACTTTTCTCAGCTGTGTTCACACCGATGCGAGCCACCACCCAACCGTCCCTGGGTCTCTGTGACCTTCAGATGGCCCGGCCTGTGCATCGTGCTGATAGTAGCCAGCGAATTGTTCCCATTTTTCATTGATCAACTCCCTCAGACCTGTTGGGCTCACCACGCTATAGCTGCTGCCCCACAACGACCGAAGCAAGTCCGCGAAGCCATCGGCCAGTCGTCCACCCATGCTCTCGGGCGAGGTGCAGATGTCTGCCTGGTTGACCCGTCTCTGACCGGTGGAAACTGATCGGGGGGATGATGAAGGCTTAACATGTTGAAAAACTGTTGTCCCTACGCTTTGCTTTGGTGCTCTATTGAACTGTGTTGGTAACCAGGTGCCTAACCAGGACCAGGCCTCGCGCTATCAGACCCAAAGTCATCCCGCCCTTCCTCGCCTTGTATGTTGATTGGTGCAAGGGGAAGTGTGCCCAACCCATCCCGAACCAGGTAAGCCATGGTAATGCATGGCAAAACTTGCTCCCCTTGCAGTTACTTGCCGTTGTCGCAATCAGATCGACATCAAATTCCTTCAACAGTACGAGGCTTACAAGGACCAACGCACCTTCACGGATGCAGCGCGTACATGCGCCAGGTAATAGTCCCTGCAGCTACAGTAAGTTTCGCATGATTTCACATATTTCACATTGCAATTGGCAAAGATTCTGCACGCTGCACTTGGTCCTGGATGGGAGCTTGTCCGCAGATGCCAAGGTCTCCTTGGGTTTGGCCTCACCAAAGCTCATGGCAACTGCGTGGCTTAACAATTTTAATTTGGCAGTGGGCAAAACTCACATGTGTAGAGGTACAAGTGCCTGAGGAGCATGCGGCTTGTTGCTCTGGAGCCTTCTCTGGAAGTGTGGGTGCCGTGCCCGCAGCCACAATCTTCGCCAAAACATGACCAAAAGATGCACACATATTTATGCATGCGCCATGTGAGTCTGCCCTTCGAACAGGTTGCAGCCCGTGTTTTGACACATGACTCTGACATCACGATACAAATTCAAACATGCTCACGATCTCACGGAACAGCCCGACTTAGACCACGTTTGGTAACGCACATTCATGGTTGTTGACAGGTAGATGTGCGTGAGATTATGTAGGTACGCACGCCTGCATACATGTAAACATGCAGGAAGCCTATGAATGATATAAATTCAGCTGCGGTTTCAGGAGTTGAAGCTATGCATGTTGAGGGAGGGTGACACTCGCGAGATGGTCAAGACTTCATTGCGCCACTCACATCTTGAGCTTGCCACGGTGGTTTTTGCTGTTCAAGTCTTGGGCTCATCTTTGATACTGATTGCGCCTGTTAGGCGTGTGTGACTTTTCAAGTTTAGGTATGATATGATATCATTGTTCTGCAAATGCAACCGGGTTTGCTTGATAAATCGGACACTTTCCGGTCTTATGTGCTCAGGTGTTCCGTTCTACTTTGGGGGAACCCGCCGCACTTTATGTCTGAAACATCATGCCGATCCAATCAGCTACTGCAATGCATGTAAATATCCTGATTGGCTGTTTCATTGTTGCAGTGCAACTGGTGTCATTCCTTGCCCCCATTGAAACCCACAGAACTAGGATTCGTGAATCACTCATTGTCTTGCTGTGTGAGAATTGGGGCTCATGTTTCATGATTCATGACATGTACTTCTGTGCATGCGCATGTGCGGGCACGCACTTGTACCTGCATACTTTCACGCCAACACAGCTGTGAATGCACAGGCAGACGCACATGCACTTTTGGGGATTAACATATGCACACAGAGGGCATCCCAATGGGACGGCTGTTGACAGGCACGGCGGACAGAGGGAGACACTACATGCCCATGCACACGCGTACATATAGACTCCAACTCCAAAATGCTTGTTCTTTTCCACACGAGCCAGGACTATTTTAACAGGTGATCGAGAAATCACTGTGCAAATCAACACTGCAACCAAAGCCTGTGGTTGCTTCTCCTCGCGAATCAGCTGCAAAGGCACCGATCCCTGACACAAAATAACTTCGAAAAGCTTCCTAACTTTTGTCAACTTTCACTGATCATGTGACTCTTCTGACCGTCTGGAGATCAATGAACATTGTTGAACCTCTCACACTTGACAAATCACGCCTTCAGAAGCGCAGGCAAAACTGCCTGGGACATTCTGCTCAGAAACACATCATGGTTCAGTCACCTTATGAGCGCTCACATCAAGCATGATAAGCGCACATCAGGGATCAAACTCGCACTTACGCCTAGACTTTTGAGCTTACTTCCACATCCATGCAAATAGACCGAATAGGATGGATAAGTATTATGGATTGTTATGGTGTGAATGCGAATCGTGTCTTGTGACTCTTGTCTCCCCATGCACGTAGGGTGGAAGCTGCTTGGGCCACTGCCTCCGCATGCTTCTTCTCGTTCTTGCCCTCGGGGCAGGATGACCAATGATTCCCGTGATCCAACACTGTAGGCACAAGGAGAGGGAATGAAAGCTAGCCCTAAAGGGTAAGGAAGGTAAGATGAAGGTAAGGAAAACCCAGGATAACGATAATGATGACAATGATGACAATGATGATGATGATGATGATAATGATGGTGATGATAATGGTGATGATTATGGTGGTGATGATGGTGATGATGACGATGATGGTGATGATGACGATAATGGTGATGATGACGACGATGGGGATGAGGATGAGCATGAGGATAAAGAGAATCAGGATGAGGATGAGGATGAGGATGATGATGATGATGATGATGATAATGATAATGATGGTGATGAAGATGATAATGACGGCGATGATCATGATGGTGAGGATGATTATGATGATGAGTGATGATGGTGATGATGATGATGATGATGGCGATGATGACGATAATGGTGATGATGACGACGATGATGATGAGGATGATGATGATGATGATGATGAGGATGATGATGATGATGATGGTGATGATGATGATGATGATGATTCCCCCATGCTGACTGGTTGTTGTTTGCCTTTGCTTTGCACCAATGAACCGAAGCTGGATGGATACTGGATACGATTGGAGAAGGTCCATTGCGAGCCTCTGCAAAGAAGGTCGCCTCTTCCAAGCGCCAGCCCATCCTGAACAAGGCCACCTTGAATCAACACATCAACATCAATTCCAAGGAATTTCTGCACAAAAGCCATCACAAGAAGTGCAGGGAAAACCGCGAGGATGAAGAGACACCGAGATGAAGAGAAACTGAAGACACTTTTGGATGAACGCTTAGTCATGGAACAGCCATAACCCAGAGTATCAAATCGGGATTGACCAATCTTGATACTGGCCAATGATGAGAACATTCACAATACTCAGCACTGACGACTACCAATAAAATCAATAAAAAACGTTTAATGACAAGCAGGGACATCAGTAAACAAACACCAATCAAGTGCTGCTACCCAGCATCTCACTGCCAATGGATGCTAGTAGGCAGTCACATTTCAGCAAAAGCACCGAAATAGACACAAACAAATCTTCACCAATAAACATCCAACAGGTGGCTTTAAACCATTGAATAAGCACTCCACAGACATGACTGCAGCTCTTCTTTCTGCCGAATGCGGCGTGCAGATGGGTCTGAAGAAAGAGTTCACATGATTTCTGCACCATGGCATGAGGGACAAACACAGCAGAATCAAGAAGACCTTGGCACCCAGAAATGCCAACAACAACCCAAAACACTTAACCATGTGTCAATGTGTAACTTCAGAAAGACCACCAGGGAACAAAACAAGCCGAGACAAACAAAGATGGAGTTGCTAAAAAGCGAGGTGCTGAGAACAACCGAGAACATGCGACGGTCTGCAACCCTGAGAACAGCAATGCTGTGGTCAATCAAGAATGCTGCTGAAACTTAGCACCTGTTAAATAAATTGTCCTTACCGCCAAGTGAGGCTCACAACATGGTGCGCCCGGCCTTGAAGCTTGGGACTGGGTCCGAATGACTCTTGAGCCCTGGCTGCGTGGCAAACTTTGCTCAATTTCCTGAGAAGGAATCACGTTGACGTCCTTGAATCCAGCATGAACACAAGACATTTGGAGAACGAAGATATATGTTTTCCGTTTTGCTCAGATTGAACTTACATACATTTGCATGAAAAAGCTGCCCGGGCACAGACTTTTGCATGATAACACGGCTTTGTTGGTGCGTGATCTCTTTGACCGCAATTGCAGCCATATTGTGGATGGTGCAGGAGCCGTCATGGAAATGTGAATTGATTTCAGCATTGGAAAGCACCAGCAAAACACCCAACGAGGATGCATGGATGCAGGCATCTTTAGACTGTGCACATGTGACATAGAACGAGTAACATCATTCATGCGTTATACTTTCATGCCGCAATGGTATTGTACTGGCGCAGAAACCATGGCAACCTCTGCAACCCCAAATTCGGAGAGTTCACTTGGCTCATCTCTAGATCCATTGCGCTTTGAATTTTGCTGGACCGTGGCCACACCCTGTCTCACCCGGATCCGGTGGTACCTGACAACTTAATAAACCCCGTGGGGGGATGGGGTGCCAATTTTTCTGAACTTGATCATTTTCCATCTGGCTGGTAGCTTGGATCAGTGATCGTTGGATTCTATCAACTGTCCACGGTATCACTTTACATCCTTCAAGTGCATCCGCAAAGAAAACTCGTGCACCTACGTCACACTGACAAATCTATGTGTAGGGCGCTGGACTCAAAATTCACACGCACGATCACACATGCACATGCAAGTGCATACGCGCAATCCCAAATAGGGCGAAATGAATCCAAAAAAGTAGGCCGCTGATGGGGAAGTGATGGGGAAAGTGAGCGGTGAAGTGGCATCTGCCCCCTGGCCCTTCCCCTGGGTTTGGATCCGGCTGCAACTGTGTGGCGTGCAAGCATTGCCTCGGCGAAACCCAGGACTTACACATGCACATATATCATCATGATTCACCATGCATAGTGAATAATAAAATCAATGTGTACACATCATCATGTCAACACACCATATGTGCCTGATACGATTGTCATTTGTACATGTGTATGTTGGCATGTCACATGCTCATGTTCACTGAAGCGCTCTTTCACGCACACGTCGGATCGCATCAATGCATAGGTGATGCAGTGCACCTATGTCTTCAGGTCACTCACACGGCTTCATCGCAATGCATGATTCATATGCATTAAGGCAGGCGACGTTGATTTTGCAGTGACCTGTGACAGCCATACAACGACGAGTGCCGTGCAACCATAACAATCATCGCCTCAAAACAGTCTCGCAAATCCTTTCTTGTTGCATCTTGTTACTCATCACTCGTCACTTGTGAGTCAAGAGCTGCCATGGTCAGATTTTGTCTGGCAGCTTTTCAATTTGGACATCTGATCTGCCATCAACGTTGGCCTCAACTTTTCCACCCACAGACCCTTGAAGAAAGGACAATCAGATTGCAGTAAGTAGCACTGGCTCAAAATTCCGATTGACATTGCTGAATGAAATTGCTAAAGTGAATGAAGCATGAACGTTGGCTGAGAGCGGGGCTTGTTGGTGCGCTCATCTTCAAGCTCCACTGGAGAGAAAACAGAGAAATAGCCGGCCGGGGTGCGAAAAGAGTCATGCGTCACCTTCGCCGGGGTCATGCAAGCATACATGCAATAATTACCTGAAATACATGTAACATACATGATGTTGAGCAATGTTGTCAGTTTCAGTGATGAATGAATACCATGTCAAGGTCTCATTGGCATTATCACTGCAGCATATTGCATATCGTCCCCAATAGATTTGAGCTTTAATGCACCGAAAGCACTGCACACATCGACGCTTCCAGGACCTTCCAACACACCCAAAACCCATAAACGAAATGAAACAGATTACGTGACATTACCAAAGGAAGTTCAGCAGAGCTGCTTCCGGGTTACGGAGACTTCGATATCTAAAGAAAAGAGAGCGCAGAAAGTGCACAGAGTGGCGAACCTAGGGATCTTTCGAACAATGAAGAGTTTTGGACAGGAGTCTCGCAGAATTGCTTCGTGAGTTTTGCACATCTTTAACCTGCATTTTGGAAGAAGCCTCATGCGAAATGACATGAGGTGCTATGCATTTTTGAGCCATAGCCCCATAGCCGCTTTACGAAAACATCATCATGAATGGTGTCACCAAGACATGTCATCAAGACAGTCATGTAATATAAACCTTATGTCATCAAGAAAGTTCGTTTCCATTTAAAGCTTACGTTATCAAGACAGTTCGGTGTCATAGTGCACCTCGTGTCATCAAGACAGTTCGTTTTCATGTTAAGCCCAATGTCATCAAGACGTGTCCTTTCGTAGTACACCCAACCTCATCCAGGCACTTCGTTTTAGTATATGCACCTTGCGTTTACAAGGCATGTCGCTTTCATATCCAGACATTTTGTTTCATACTGCACTGCGCATCAGCAAGACAGTTCGTTTAGATGGTAAGCCTTATGGCGCCAAGACAGTGTGTTTTCATGTTACACCTGACGTCATCATTTCAAGACATGTCGTTTCATAGTGCACCTCACGTCATCAAGGCAGTTCGATATTCTGTTAACATAAAGCCTTATGTCATCAGGACATTTCGTTTCGTAGTAATTAAACCTCATGTCATCAAGATAATTTGTTTTCAGGTCAAACTTCATGTCATGAAAACATTTGGTTTCATGTTCACCCTTGCACTACAGTATCATGACGGTTCAATTCTCACACTACAAACTTGCCCTTGAACCATCCAAACATTTTGTGTCACAGCAACCTGTACGGCATCATGTAATGTAATGACCATGATTTGGATGTAGGGACATCTCCTTTCGGCCGCATCTCTGGCCGAAAAGTTGGAAGAAAGCCCTGCCCGACATCCATGGTCACTGCCCTGACAGTCTCACGAAGGAAGATTCGCAGATGAGAAAACCTGAAGCCCTACAGTACAATGAGTACATCAATGAGTACATCAATGAGTACATCAATGAGTACATCAATGGTACGCAAGTACCTCTCGCAACTGGTACATCACACAAAGCTACATGATGAATATCATAAGTGCATGGGAACCTTCTGGATGTTCCTTCTGTTTGGCACCATCTAATCAGTAATTGCGGTGAGGATATTATCAGTGTCTCCTCAAACATCGATAAATACACTGTATGCAGTTTTTCCCCAAATGGTGTGTGCACTGAAGGGGTTCTTAACTTACGGCAGGAGTAAAGGTCCGGTGCTAGATCAAGGTGCTCATCGGCGTGTCCGGCAAATTCCGTGACCCTTACAGGACGAAACAGCCCTCAAAGTCCAAAATTTGCTTCTCGCCTGCGCGCCGTTGGTGCCCGGAGATCTGGTTTCGGAACATCGGCGTTTTGCTTGGTATTCGTGTCGATTTCGTCCTGCTTCCATTTCAGGTGGCAGGCGCAGCATATTCTCCACTTTTGGAGCTCTAGAACCTCGTTTTGCGTGACAGGTGCAGTACATCGGACATTTTTTTATCCGCGTGGCAGGCGTGGCATTTCGTAGACCTTCACGAAACGTTGGCAGGCGTGGGTCATTTGAAGCATGCCTAAAATGATGCATTTTCGTGGCAGGCGCAGTAAATCTGCATCTTGGACGATGTTGTTGGAGCTCGAAAACTCTCGTTTCGTAAAACTGTCGACAATTTTCATTTTCAACTTGGCGGTGATTTCGCGTGGCAGGCGCAGGACGCGGATGACTTGACCTCGATTTTTCGTGGCAGGTGCAGTATTTTTTTGACGTCAACAACAAAAGTGCGCGAAACCTAGGAAAAGTTACGTTTTTGACGTTTTCATACCGTGATGTTTTTGCTCTCGTTGTGGCGCGGTGCAAATTCAGATTTCGTCCGCGTGACCCTTACAGCATTTGATGGACTTCGATCGTCCAAAACTGAGGTAAAACTATGTAAAACTACAATGTTGATTTCGTTTGTGTTCTCACATGTGTATTCTTCTATGTGTGCTTTACATGCGTGCTCTCATATGTCTGCTCTCCTATGTCTGCTCTCATGAGTGTTCTCATGTGTGCTCTCATATGTGTGCTCTTATATTTGTTGGCTCATGTATGTGTTGTCATTTTGTGTCCATTCATGTGTGTGCTCTCATATGTGTGCTCTCATATGTGTGTTCTCATGCGTGTGCTCTCACTGTGTGCTCTCATGTGTGTGTGCGTGCTCTCATTTGCGTTCTCATATGTGTCCTTTATATGTGGGCTCTCATATGTCTGTTTTCATGTGTGTGTGTGTGCTCTCATATGTGTGCTCTCATGTGCGTTCTCATATGTGTGCTCTCATATGCGAGCTCTCATGTGTGCGCTCCCTTATGTGTGCTCTCAAATGTGTACTCCCATATATGTGCTCTCACATTTGTTGGCTCACGTATGTGTTCTCATTTTGTGTCCACTCATGTGTGTGTTCTCATATGTGTGTCCTCATGTGTGTGTTCTCATGTGAGTGCTCGCATATATGTCCACCCATGTGTGTGTGTGCTCTCATACGTGTGCTCTAATATGTATGCTTTGTATGTGTGCTCTCATATGTGTGATTTACATGTGTGCTGTCATGTGTGTACTCTCCTATATGTGTTCTCTCATATGTGTGCTCTCACATGTCTGCTCTCATATGTCTGCTCTCATGTGTGTGTGCTCTCATATGTGTGCTCTCATATGCGAGCTCTCATGTGTGTGCTCCCTGATGTGTGCTCTCAAATGTGTACTCCCATATATGTGCGCTCATATTTGTTGGCTCATGTATGTGTTCTCATTTTGTGTCAACTCTTGTGTGTGTGTTTTCATTTGGGTGCTCTCATATGTGTGCTCTCACATGTGTGCTCTCATGTGTGTGTGTATTCTCATTTGTGTTCTCATATGTCATCCTTTATATGTGGGCTTTCATATGTCTGTTTTCATGTGTGTTCTCATGTGTGTGTGTGTGTTCTCATGCGTGTGCTCGCATATGTGTTCACCCATGTGTGTGTGTGCTCCAATGAGTGTGCTCTCATATGTGTGCTCTCACATTCATGCTTTATATGTGTGCTCTCATATGTGTACTCCCACATATGTGCTCTCATGTGTTCCTACTTTCACTGTTTGGTGTCTCTTGCCGGGATAATTTTTGATGATTGGCATGAGTTTATGCGCGCATACTGTATGTGTACAGTTGTACTTTGGCTTGACATGTGCAACCTATGACAAACAAATGTCAACATACATCAACATACCACAGCTGCAAAAAACAATCAAACACTTACACCTTGCCTGGGTAATTAATCAGAACTGTGGATGAAAGCAACAAACGACACAGCGAAATCACCGCTTAGTCATGTTACGGATTCTGGTTAATTGCAGCTGAGGTGCTCAACAGCATTGCACAGCCCTCCGAGACACCAAGACCGCTCTTCGCAATGGCATGCCGATCGCCTCCGCCGCAGCGTGACGGATCGCCATCACCACGGTAGCCATCTGTCTTTAATATTCTGTGGTACTGTAGGTATACGGTATACGGTATGTGGTGAAAATAAAGGAACCGATGATCCAGTTAATTATACAAATTGCCTGACCAAAAATACAGCAGTGGTATATCAGGAAGCCAAGTTGTCAAGCGGTGTTCTTTGGATATTGCTCTGATTGGTTGGGAAAAACGACGGTCATCCCAAGTGACTTGGCACAGAGCAGATTGCATGATGTCTACCATCTCAACGTGGCAAATATGAGTCGTATAATATTACAGTATCAGCAATTCCCAAGATGCATATGTCTGCCAATATTACAGTACTGTACATTTGCACTTGTGCATCTTGGTGTTCTATCTGCTCTTCTCTGCGGGCCTCTTTGGCGAGCTTCTTGGCGTTGTGCTCTCCGTTTGCGGGGGCCTGCGGCACGCGAACCAAAAATGTTCTGCAAAGTTTCTTCTATATCACCGTCCAACCAGCAGGTTCCTCGATCTGTGGACCAAGCCCAAAACATCAGACCTCTCTGCTGTATGGTTGGACCTGCCTGCCAATCCCAAAACACCTGCCACATTTGGTCCAGGCATCCGCCGTGAATGATTCCCTGTCCCAGCCTGTTCTCGATGTGATGCATAACCAAACCAGGACAAGCTTTCAACCGGTTGGGCTTCTGGGCAAACTCTGCATCCTTGCGACCCTCTGGCTGTTGAGCCGCACTGAGTCTCCCAGTCTCCTTCCTGCAACGGAGCGGTGCTTCAACGGTTCTGCACCTGGCCCAGGGAAACTGACAGACTTCGACATGCGATCAACCATGATCAACTATGATCTTGCTGCACAGAACAGTGAAAAGCAATCAGAATCAAACAAAAACTCCTCCAAGCCTTTGCTGATTTTGCCGCACCGCACTGTCACAGGCGGTTTATACCAACGCCCTGCCAAACTGCCAAATTCCGCTGGAGAAAATTCAATGCAAATTCAACAAAAAGTCAATGTACCGCCAATGAAAACGTAATGATAAAGTCACTGAACTGCCGAAAACAGTTGAAGCATTCAAATTATGTCAATGCAACAAGTTCAGTGGCAATCTCACGAAAAGTCGAATGTTCGCTAAAAAGTCCAGGAACATTCAGTAAGAAGTATTTAGTGAAAAGCCGATGGAACGCAAATTGACGCAAACTGTGTTGCCCTTCATCGGACACGCGTAGTGATCCTCTCAGCACTTCCTCTCAGGTGGCTCAGGTCACAAAATCTTAGAGCCAGAAGTTTCCGAAACCAGCGCTGGCATTGAGCTTTTGAAATCGTTTGTTCTGGTTCTGGTTGCAATCCGCGGCTCGTGATCAAATGAATCGAATGAACCATGCGTACAGATCTATGGTAAATTGGTGTGCAGAGTGCATGTATCAGAACTACATGTTCGACTTTGCTATGTAATTATCTATGTACCTCATCAAGGATTCATCAAGTAATGTGAAAAATCATGACTGCTTGTGTCCATATTCCACTGTTTCCAGTTTCTAAAATCGGCATCACTTCTCACCCATGGCTTACCACACGACCTGACAGGCTGCCGTTTGCCAAGTCTCAAACTCCCAAAAGCTTCAAATGTCTAAGCAACTTTTGCCACGCCCAACCGTGCAGCCAAAGGCCACCACAACCGGCCGTTCTTCTCGGCGTTCACGCGTGCCGTTTGTCGCCTTTCTCCTGCACAACGCCGTCCTTCACCCAAATCTTCTTCCCACAGACCGTTTGATGATTTACTCGCCCGGTCTTCACGTCACTGGCCACATTGCCTTTGCAAGCGGG